>Ga0172364_10000049_pt1 | contig 60846 bp, 53 predicted proteins | sample LakKivSesite10cm_FD_114545 | JGI IMG/M metagenome (GOLD analysis project Ga0172364, IMG submission 114545) | Sediment microbial communities from Lake Kivu, Rwanda - Sediment site 10cm | ecosystem: Environmental > Aquatic > Freshwater > Lake > Sediment | place: Rwanda: Western Province, Lake...
CAACCCTCTCTTTTACGTCGAGAACCTGAGTTCCCCAGGTCCCCTGTCGTGGATCGTCATCCCGATGGATGTGACGCTGAGCGGATCGGGCGACGTCTGGCTCGTCGCCCACTGGCCCGATGCGAAGGCTGTCGCGGTCGGGACCGACCTGCAGCTTCCGCACCAGAACAGGAGCTGGTGGCATAACACCGAGAACGGCTGGGTCAACTTCACTTCGGGAGACTGGCTCTTCAGGATCACCGAGGCACCCAACGAAGGGCTGTCGGGAGGACCGGCCGGCACCGGGTCGTTCTGGCTCGGCAACCCAGCTCCGAACCCGTCGCCGGGCTTCCTCTCGGTGCAGGTGCAGGTGCCCGACGAGAGCATGCCATACAGCGTTGTCATCTATGATATTGCCGGACACTGCATCAGGACGATCAGCTCCGGGACGTCGCCCGCCGGCATGCGGTCCCTCTGCTGGGACTGCAGAACGAGCTCGGGCACGCCCGCCCCTGACGGTGTCTACTTCGTCAGGCTGGAGGCAGGCGACACCATCCAGAGCAGGAAGCTGGTCGTACTCAGATAGGCCGGGGGGCCGGCGTCAGACGCCGGCCCTCAGTCCTGCAGCAGCTTGTCCAGGAGTTCCCTGCTGAAGTTGCGCCCGGGGCAGACCGTCTTCATCCCGGGCAGGTCGCGGTGCAGCCAGACGTCCGCAGACGTCAGTCCCTTGTCTTCCATCAGGTTCTTCAGGAGGGAGCGAAGAGAGCCGAGCTGGGGGCCTGAGGGCTCCCAGTCCTGGAAGTTCCCGACCAGGCAGACTCCCACGGAGTCGGAGTTGTACCCCCTGGCGTGTGCTCCGGCAGCATCGGCCGGCCTTCCGGTCTCCACCATGCCGTCGGTGGTCCAGGTGCCGTTCCCGATCACGAAATGGTAGCCGACGTCGGCCCAGCCGAACACGCCCCTGTGCAGGAGCCTGAAGAGGCCTGCGCTCCCGTCATCGGTCGCCGAGTGATGAACGACGATCCTCCGGACGGCCTCCAGCGGTGTGTAGGCTCCGGGGCCGGGGGGATCAAGGAGCTGCCGGCAGGCCCTTTCGTCCAGATCAGCGGGGACCTTCACGTCGAGAGTATGGAGCCAGTCGAGGCATGACTCGGGCGTGTTGACCCAGGAGTCGGAGGGACTGCCGCTCACCTGCCGTTGGCCCTCGAGATGGAGATGTTCCCGACCCTGGTCCTCACGAGCAGCCTGGGACCACCCGCCCCCAGGATCCCTCGCATGGAGCCGGAGCCGACCTCCGGCGAACCGACCTCCACTCCGGAGACGCTGACGCCTCCCCTGCCAGCCGCTGCGTCGAGCTCGGCGCCCAGATCCTGAGGGATCGAGAGGGTGATCGATCCGATGACCGTCTCGAAGCTCCCGCCCTCCGTGGCGATGGCAGAGACCATGGCCCTTATGTCCCCGTTCAGCGTGGTGATCGAGCCGATCCGGCAGTCGCCGAGGACTTCCACAGCACCATTGCGGGTCTGCAGGGAAGCCGTCCCGGCAGGTCCCTCTATCCTCACGAATCCATTGTAGGCCCTGGCGACCACGGGGCAGGAGGGCCCAACCAGGATGATGTTCCCGTTGACCGTCTCGACCTCGAGCGTGCTGGGCGCCCCGGGGATCTCGACCTCCAGGTCGACGGATGCGGCAACCTTGCTGCAGGAGTAGAGGCACCTGATGACGACGGGCGAGCCCTGCTCGATCTCCGGCTCGAAGAACCGGGTGTGCGGAAGCTCGGGACCCGGCTTCCTCCTTGCCGTGACGCACCCGGCCTGACAGCCGCCGCGGACCAGCACCGAGCCGTTTCCGTTCCTTATCGCGAGCCCGACTTCGGGATCGAGCACGAACTCCCTGCTCACCGACTCCATGCTCACAGCATAAGCCCCGGCCGGATCGTCATGCAATGGAAGCATGCGGAGCGTGCAGGACCGGGAAGCCCTGCAGCGTCCCGTCGACCACGGGAACGAGCGGCACCGAGTCGAGCTCCATGCACAGGGCATAGTCTCCGGGAGGACAGGAGGGGCTCTTCGACCTCAACAGCCTCTCTCCGGCCCCCGATCTCTCGACTTCCCGCAGGGCAGCCTTGTAGTGCGGGCCCTTCCCGGTCAGCAGACCCGTGAAGTAGTCGGCGAAGACGTCGTCCTCCACCGCACGTTCCACGCCGGCGTTGCCCATGCACAACAGGCCGACATCGCCGGCGTTGCTCTCCAGCACCAGTCGTGCAGCCGCGGAGGCGTTCGCGAAGCAGGCGATCAGGACACCCGGGGCCCGTGCCGAGGCCCTCACTATCCCCTGCGTCCCTGCGCTGGTCGTCAGGACTATCGTCGATCCCTCCACGTCCATTTCCCGGAGGAGGGTGGGCGAGTTGCCCGTGTCGAACCCGGGGCAGGGCTCCCCGCCCCGTTCACCCGCCAGGATCCATCCGGGATTGCCGGCCTTCAGTGCGTACGCAGCATCGAGGGCATCGACCGCCACCACCCGTTCGGCTCCCTGGGACAGGGCTCGGCAGATGAAGGTACCGGCACGGAAGACATCAATGACGACTGCCAGCCCAGTGACCGAGTCGGCCCCCGGGAGCAGGCTGAATCTCGATATCCGCAGGCCGGATCCTCTCAGTCGGCCTTCAGGTACGCCAGGACCTCCTCCAGGTCGGGCAGCTGGGGGATGTCGTAGATCTTCAGCCAGACGGCCTTCCCCGATGCGTCGAGCACGAGGTTGGCCCTCTGCGAGAAGCCCTCCTTCTCCCTGAAGAGGCCCATGGAGGCCGCAACTCCTCCATGGGGCCAGAAGTCCGCCAGGATGCGGAGCGCCTTCAGTCCCATTTCGTTGCTCCAGGCGTGCTTGGACGGCCATGCATCCACGCTCAGCCCGAGCGGGACGACGCAAAGCGCCTCGAAGCTGTCCATGGCCGCTTCCAGAGCCTGCATCTGTCTTGTGCAGACAGGGGTGAAGGCAAGCGGGTGGAAGGACAGGAGCACCCTGCGGCCACGGGCCGAAGAGAGCGCAAACTCCTCGTTGTGCTGGTCCCTGAGCGTGAAGTCCGGTGCGGCGGTCCCCAACCCTATCGCGGGCATCTGGTCTCCTCTCGAAGCTGTTGCTCTAGCGTGCGTCGACGGCGGCCTGCACGGCGGCACGGAGCGCTGCTTCGGTCTGCTGGTCGCTGCCTCTACCGCCCCAGGCGATCCTGCCTTCACGGTCTATGACGTAGAAGGTCGGGATCGCATCCACCCCGTACTGGGAGGCCACGCTGTCGCCCTGGACGACTATCGTGTAGGTGATCCCCTTCTCGGCGGCGAACGCCGCGGGATCGCTCCCCTCCTGCTCCCAGACGTCGATGCCGACGACTCTGACGCTGTCCTGCGGGTACATCGTGCTCAGCTCCTGCATACCGGGCATGGCCTGGGCGCATGGCTGGCACCAGGTTGCCCAGAAGTCCAGGACAACCACCCGGCCCCGGAGGGACGAGAGGGCGAGCGGAGTCCCGTCGGGCGTGTTCAGCGTCCACTGAGGGGCTTCCGTGCCCGGCTCGAGGATGGTCCGGTAGACCTCGGTCGCGTACGAGGTGTCGGGAGCGCTCAGGAGGAACGACGCGTCGTCGAAAGTCGCGTTGGGCACAAGGCTGGTTATCTGTAGCACCTGCGTCCCCTGCGCGCCGTTGAGGCCGCTGCGCTCCACCTCGTGCGGCAGTCGGTCGGTGACGCCGAAGGACCAGCGGGCGCTGCCCTGGCCTCCGGCATACTCGACGTAGATCACATCGCACGGGACCCCGGCCACCGTGTCCCGCCCCTCGTAGGCGATGCTGTCGCCTGACAGCTCGGCCTGGAACGGACCGGTTATCGCGTACTCCATCATGGCGGCGGTGTAGGCCGGCTGGAGCAGATCGCTGGCTCCCTCGCTGATGAGCCCGGTCGCAAATACCTTCGCGGAGCCGTCGAGCGCCCAGACGGTCGTCCCGTCGGTGGAGATCGTCAGGTCGGGAAGCACCTCCCCGGAGCTCAGGGTGTCGGTGTCGAAGTGCACGTACAGGCGCGGTGGAGTGGTCCCGGTTTCCTTGACCATCCTGACTGTGCCCGTGAACTCGGGCATGCTGGCGAAATCGCCAGTGCCGTAGGCCCGGAAGGCGTACTCCACCCTGGAGACCGCCATTGTGCAGGAATCCGCCTCGGCGAGGATCGCCAGCGGGTCAGGAGGAGTCGTCGAACGGCCGCCACAGGCCGCAAGCAGAGCCAGGGCAGCTGCGATGAGGGCCAGGAACCGGTACAAGCCAACCTCCCTGATTATGGACATCCGCGACGGCGACGGAAGTCGTGCGCTCCCGCGTGCCGCGATTCTACTCTGTCTTCACGAAGCGGATCGAGCCGTAGTCGTCCCCCCGGGAGGCCGTGGCGAAGAACACGCCGTCGGGGAGCCCGTCGAGCGCGATCTGGAAGGGAACGGTGCCGCCCGGATGAGCCAGGGTCGCCGACCGGACCACCCTGCCGGTGATGTCCAGCACCCTGATGTCGACCCTTGCCGGGCATGGACAGGTCACTCCGAGCAGGAGCCGGTGCACCGCCGGATTCGGGCCGTCCATGGCCAGCGAGAAGGCTCCAGGAAGCGACGGTCCGGAGTCACCGGTTCCCGTCGGTCCGACAGGCTCCGCCAGGCAGGCCACGGTGGCTATCGCCCCGCGGGCGCAGTTCGTGCCGAACGGGAAGTACATCATGTAGTTCGACAGGAGGTCGGTCGTCTGGTGGTAGTAGGGGTTGCTGAAGACCTCCTGCTCGATCCCCAGCACGGCTGGGTATCCCTGGTTCCAGAACGAGGAGTGGTCGCTGTAGGTGATCCCGGGATTGTACTCGGTCATCACCGAGAGTGCGGGGACATAGGTGTCGCAGATCGCGTCCAGGGCAAGCGCCAGCCCCGTTGAAGCCGTGTTGTAGGGAACCCAGAGGTTCTCGTACCCCGCCGGGCCGTAGAGGAGCATGTCGAGGTTGACCACGCCCTCTATGTCATCCCCCTGGGCGTATGCCTGCGCCGCGTAGGCCGCGCTGCCGTAGAGGCCCTGCTCCTCGCCGCCGAAGCAGATGAAGCGGATGGTGTACTTGAAGTCGTACCCGGACATTATCCTTGCGGCCTCTACGACGGTCGCCGATCCGCTGCCGTTGTCGTCGCCCCCGGGCGCGTTCGAGTAGGGCTGTGTGGAGGTGTCGTCCAGGTGGCCGCAGATGACGAAGATCTTCGTCGAATCGACTACTCCCGGCTTCTCGGCCACGACGTTGACGCAGTCGTAGGATCCGCCGACCGAGAAGGGCATGAGGTCGGCGTCGATACCGTAGCCCTGGATCGTATCCCGGACCCACAGCGCCGCCGTGTCGTAGCTGTCGGTGCTGGAATACCTTGTGCCGTAGTCCTGGAATCCCTGGATGAGTCCCTGGAAATTGGCCTCGCTGACAGCGGCGACCATGTCGCTCACGTAGTCGTCGTACCCGCGGGAGAGATCCGGCGGGGCGGAGGGCTCTGATCGCATCGGCCTGAGGGGTTGGACAAGGATGACGCCTTCGAGAGGCAGTCCGTCCAGGCATCGATGCCGGAGGCGGACGAGCGCGATCCCGCTCCTCTCCATGAGGACGTCCCCGAGGAAACCGGCCGACACTGCCCCGTCGGGGCCCGACAGGTGAACGAGTGCGTAGGCGTCGGGGCCTCCGAAGTCGGCGTCCAGGACGCGGGCGAACCTCATCGAGGCGAGCGACGCGTCCCCGGAGACGATCATGAAGTCGGTCGACTCGTAGTAGATCCTGACGGAGTTCAGCCAGGCCTGGCCCGCGGCCTCGCGGATGTCGAGGTCGAGGGAGTACAGGCACTCGGAGGCCGAAGACAGGCCTGCGATACCGAGCAGAACCAGGATTACTCTCATGAGCAAGGCTCCAATCCCGACGACCCTGCAGACGTCGAAGTCCGACTTTGCCCTAAGAATACGAAACCGGCAGGGCGATCACAAACAGCGCCGGCCTGGCATCCGGAGATGCCTCTGGACAGGTGCCCGGATCTGTGCTACCCTCCAGCCGACCGGGACGATCCCGGCATCCCGGACAACATCGGAGGGTACACAGATGAGCCAGTCCTTCCCGGCGTCACGTCGGGAGAGCCAGTTCGAGGCCGCCCTTGCCGGTTCGCTCGGCGCGGCGATCTTCGCTTTCGCCACCGCGGCCGGGGCACAGGTCAGGATCGCTGTCCCCGGCACTCCTGTCCCGGTGACCCTGCAGGTCTTCTCTGCCGTGCTGTCCGGAGTCGTCCTCGGCAGCAGGCTGGGTGCGGCGAGCCAGGCCCTCTGCCTCCTCTGCGGTGCCGCGGGCCTGCCCTTCTTCGCCGGGGGAGGATTCGGCATCGCCCACCTCGCCGGTCCGACCGGAGGCTACATCCTCGCCTTCCCGATGGCCTCGGCTGCGGCGGGGCTGGCCTGCGGGCGGCCGTTCCGCGTCCGCCTGGCTGCCTGCGCCCTCTCGCTGGCCCTGATCTATCTCGCCGGTGCCGGATGGCTGGCCCTCGAGCTCCGGCTTTGTCCCGCAAGGGCCCTTGCGCTCGGCATCCTGCCGTTCTTCACTGTCGACCTTCTGAAGGTCGCTGCTGCCGCGGCGGTCGGAGGCCTGTCCTCAGGATGCCGTTGACGGATCAGGGTCTGAGGTAGACTCCCCAGACCAGGGGTATGGCCAGCCTGCACGACCAGTGCAGGCCGGGGCCGGGTCCCTCTGCCATCGTGGCGATCTGAAGCGAGAGGAAGTCCTCTGCAGGCTTCGATGGAATGGCCCGCGTGCGTCCGCCGGCCATCTTCCGGAGGCCTCCGGCCCTGAAGGCGTCGTCCAGGCAGCCTGCGCTCTCGAGACGGAGGCCTTCAGAGGACAGGGAGGCTCTCAGCAGGTCGAGCAGCCCCTCGGCCGGCTCCTCGGACGCCGCGAGCCAGTCGTACTCCCCCAGCACCGCGACAAGGCCGCCGGGCGTGAGGGCGGCCGCCAGCCTCGCCGCGAATCGCTTCGGTTCAGGCACATGGAGGATGACATGGGAGAGGAGGACCAGATCGGCCCGGGGGAGCACGGCGCGAAGGAAGTCGGCCCTGATGAGCCTGGCGCCGGGCACTCTCGCACGTGCCTCGGCCAGCATCGACTCGTCCGAGTCCATTCCCGTCAGGCCCGCCCCCGTCAGGGCGGAGACCTCACGAAGGACCAGCCCGCTCCCGCACCCCGGCTCGAAGATCCTCGACGCCCGCCTGAGCGGAAGAATGCCGTAGATGTGCCTGCGAAGAGCCCTGGTCTCCCGGTGCTGGCGCTCCAGCATGCCGAGGCCGGAGCGGCAGCTTGCGCTCAGGGGTTCGACAGCATGTCGGGACAGGTCGTCGCCCTGCCCTTCGACTCGAGCGGGCACCCTCCCCCGCAGAGGACCAGCGACTCGCATCCCCTGCAGGCCTCGTCCACCCAGTCCCTCTCGCGCAGCCCCTTGAAGAGCCTGCCCGAATAGATGCTCTCCCAGCTGTCCCTGAGGATGTTGCCCGCACTCTCGTAGTAGCTCTGGCAAGGCAGGACTCCGCCGTCCGGCTCGATGCAGATGTTGTACTGAGCAGCCGTGCACCTCTTTGGGCCCAGCTCCAGCTCGAGAGGATCGAGCTCGCAGTAGCGCGTCGGAGAGTACCAGACCATTCTCATCCCGACCCGCTCGGCCGAGCGCCGGATCGACTCGAGGATCGGGGCGAGCTCGGAGGGGGTCAGCGCAAAGTCCCCGGAGACGGCCTTCCCGCTTGCGATGATCGAGTTGACCGCGAACGACTTCAGGCCCAGCGAGGCCAGAAAGTCGACCAGCCCTTCGGCGGTGGCTGCGTTGGCCTTCGTGATCGTCGTGTTCGTGATCGCGAAGATCGGAAGCCCTACGCAGTTGCGTATCGCCATGACCGTGTCCGCCCAGGTCCGCGCTCCCACCATCGAGTTGTGGATCTCCTCGATCTGGGACTCGAGAGTTATCTGGACATGGTCCAGACCCGCCTCGGCGAGCGTGGAGAGATACGAGGGGTCGGCGAGGCGGACGCCGTTCGTGAGGAGGCCGGAGACCATTCCCACGGATTCCGCATGTGCGATCAGCTCGGCGAGGTCGTCCCTGAGCGTGGCTTCACCCCCCGTGAAGCAGACATGCGGGATGCCGATGTCCCACAGCCGGTTCATGACTTCCTTCCACTTGTCGGTGCCCATCTCCTGGACGCTGCGGGTCTCGTTGTAGCAGTGCAGGCATCCGATGTTGCACGAGTAGGTGAGAGCCAGATCAGCCCTGTAGGGAGCGGAGACCGGCATCGCGAACGGCTCTATCCTGTCGAAGCCGAGGAATGTGACGGGGCAGACGGGCTGGTCGGACAGCATGCAGTCTATCGCGTTCCGAACCGAGTCGTAGTCCCTCCGGGCCTCTTCCGCGCTCACGAAGTACCTTGCGCGAATTTTCCTGAGAGCCTCATCCCGGGGGTATCCCCGGAGGATGAGCCAAGCGAAGTCCTGCGCCGTCGGGTTCAGGTGGAGGATCCTGGAGGCATCTATGACGAGGATGCCTCCCTCCGCCCCTGCGCGCAGATGGACCCTGCGGCTGCCCTCGCCCACCGGGATTTTGAAGGACGTGAGCCCGGCCGGGGCTATGGTCTCGGAGCGGGAGCTCAGGAACCTCGGCAGCCTCATCTCCCACCTCCTGCGCAGGCACAAGCACATCCTGCGCATGCGCATGCACATGCGCATCCTCCGCCGGAGTGCCCCGATGATGAGTAGGAGCTCACCGGGACCGGGTTGGTCACTGCCGTGACCGAGGAGGCTATGCTCTCGAAGGAACCCACGATGCCGCCGGCGAAATGCTCCAGAGAGCCTGCCACATCGCTGCAGAAGCGCGGGATCGAGATCCCGCCTCCCGTGCTCACCAGCGGCCTGTAGAAGCCTCCCATGCGGGCGGGGAAGACCATGATCTGAGGAGGCAGCCTCTCGGCCCTCTTCTCGAAGTCGGGATCGAGGAGGAGCCACTCCATCCGTTCGCTGACAATCGACTCTATCTCCCCACCGGCGGCGGATTCGGCCACCTGCTTCCAGGCCTGCGCGGTGATGGACTTGTAGTAGTCCCTGGTCTCCCTCACCGAAAAGCCCTTCATCCTGGTCTGCAGGTCCTTCACCATCCCGATGAACATCTTCCCGAGGGCCTCCCGGTCCAGGGCCCCGCGGCCGGGCACTCCGACCTTGAGCGCCGTCAGCAACGCCTTCTCATAGTCCCAGAGACCGGAGCTGTCACCCCCGCCCTCCCGGAAGACCGGCTTCCCGTCGGATTCCTCTATCCTGACGGCGTCCTTGAGCAGGAGCCCGAAGATCACAAGCCTCAGGACCCTGTCCAGGGGCTGTTCCAGGAGCATCGACGCCTGGGGAGCCGTGAGGCCGCGCTTTATGCCGACGCCCTCCACACCGATGGTAGGGGGCATGTACTGGACGCGGCGCTTCCTCGAGTTCCTGACCGCCACGACCACAAGGAGGATCATGCCCACGGGCAGGGCTACGCCCATGCACAGTGGAGCGAAGGCCGCTCCCCCCGCGGATCCCCCGCCGGCAGACGTGCGCGTCTTGGCCGTCACGGCGGGAGGAACGTCCTGGATCCTGCAGCTGACGAGACCTGCGGGAAACGAGACGCCGATCATGTACTCGCTCGAGACGGCACGGTCGGCGTCCCATTCGTAGATCATGCGGCCTTCTGCCGAGTAGGCCGACGAGAAGGGCCTGCCGAAGTACTGCACCGAGGCGGAATCGGCCCCGGGAGGGAACTGGAACCTCAGCACGAAGCGGCTCGTACCGCTCAGGAGCGAGCCGTCGAACCAGGTCGGGGAGAACTCCAGCGCGGCCCTGTCGGGAGAGGATGGATCCCGGTAGACCATGCCCGGGTTCCTGCCGCTGAGCGTCAGCGTCCCGGACCTGCCCGGCTGTATGCTCCGGTCCCCCAGATGGATCTCGACGCCTATCGGTATGTAGCTCGACTCGCGGATGTCCGTGACCTGCGCTCCGTCCATCGCCGCCGCCACCGACGAGCGTTCGTACGAATCGGTCGGGAAGCCGATGTCCACGATGTCTATGGCGTGGGCGCCGGGAGCGCACTCGAAGACGATTTCGTAGTAGACGAGAAGGGTCCCGTCGGCCTCCAGGGAGGCATTGCAGACGAAGCTCGGCACCGAGAACGAGTAGCTCTGGGCCGACGCGCATGCCGCCAGCAGGGAGGCTACGATCAGCGCCTTCACCATTTCGGCTTCTCCTCGATCTGGTACTCGGCCCCGCAGTAGGGGCACTTCACGAACACGGCTCCCGCCCTCACGCTGATGCTGTCGCCGGAAAGAGCCCCCCCGCACTGCCTGCACGAGATCTGCTGAAGGTCGACATCGCCCGAGATGTCTATGTGCTGTTCCAGAGTGCCGCCCTCCCTGCGCGCCGGGGGCCTTGCCGCGAAGACCGCGACTATCCCTCCACAGGTGACCAGGGAGGCGCCTATGGCAAGCCTCGGAACGGTCCTCCCCTCAGCGGAGGCTATGAGGAAGATGACCCCGAGCCCGATCAGGGCTATGGACACAAGAACCGTCAGGATTCTCACATTCCACCCCCGCAGGGAACATAAGAGAACGGCTTCAGACAGCTGACAAGGTCGGGGACGGAGGGCTCGGGGCGGGGCCCGGCCGGCAGCCGGCCCCGCCCCCGGGGAAGTGGGCTTTCAGGAGATGACGCTGTGCTTCCTGCCGACCTTGATGAAGGCTGCGATCGCCCTGTCGATCTGCTCCATCGAGTGGGCCGCGGAGAGCTGGACCCTTATCCGTGACTGCCCCCTGGCCACGACCGGGTAGAAGAAGCCGATCACGTAGATGCCCTCCTCCAGCATATCCTTCGCGAATGCCTGAGCGACCGGCGCGTCGTTCGGCGTGAACTTCTTGAACATGATGGGGACGATCGGGTGGTCGCCCGGGAGGATGTCGAAGCCGGCCGCGGTCATCTTCTCGCGGAAGTACTTCTGGTTCCTCTCGAGCCTGTCGCGCAGCTCCGTCGTGGAGGAAAGGAGCTCGAGGACCTTCAGAGTGCCGCCCACGACGCTGGGCGACAGCGTGTTGCTGAAGAGGTAGGGCCTGGACATCTGGCGGAGCCACTCGATCATGACCTTCCGCCCGCTCGTGCAGCCGCCGCTGGCCCCGCCGAGGGCCTTGCCGAAGGTCGTGGTGACGAGGTCGACGTCCTTCTGGACACCGAAGTACTCGGGCGTGCCCCTGCCGGTCCTGCCCATGAAGCCCGAAGCGTGGCTGTCGTCGACCATGACCAGGGCATCGTACTTCTTGGCGAGGGCGCAGATCCTGTCCAGGGGGGCGAGGTCCCCGTTCATGCTGAAGACGCCGTCCGTGGCGATCATCCTGTACTTGCAGGCCTTGACCTCATCCAGACGGAGGATGCCCTCGAGGCCCCACTGCTTCTTCCCGTCGAACTCGATCTCCTCGGCACCCATCTGGTTGTGGGAATAGACGAAGCGCTTCGCCTTGCACAGGCGGACGCCGTCGATGATCGAGGCGTGGTTGAGCTGGTCGGCGATGATGGCGCAGTCCTGGTCCAGGAATGGCTCGAACACACCGCCGTTGGCATCGAAGCATGCGACATAGAGGATCGTGTCCTCGGTGCCGAGGAACTCGCTCACCTTCTGCTCGAGCTTCTTGTGGATGTCCTGCGTTCCGCAGATGAACCGGACGCTCGACATGCCGTAGCCGCGGAGGTCGATGGTGTCCTTGGCGGCCTTCAGGACCTCCGGGTGGCTCGAGAGCCCGAGGTAGTTGTTGGCGCAGAAGTTCAGGACCTTCTTGCCGCCGACCTGGATCTCGGCTCCCTGGTGGGACTCGATGATCCTCTCGTCCTTGTAGAGCCCTTGGCTCTTCTTCTCCTCGAGCTGGGTAGCCAGGTCGGTAAGCAGCTTCCTCGACATCTCGATCCGCCTTTCGCCGCACGGCATGCGGAACGCCGCGGCACCCGCGGCATGGTTGATGGAACAGCGATCGGACACCAATAGGCTAATTTACGAACGGAACGGCGCCGGGGGGAAGTGGGGCGAGGAAGCGCACGGCCGGGAATGCAGGCCGGGGGTGGGGCCATCGATCCCCGAGCGGCCTTGACGGGCGCCCCGGGAAGCGACAGAACGCCGGTCATGAAGGCAAGGCTCCCCGCAGGGACGGCCGTGATCGCTGCCGGCCTCCTCGTCGCGGCTTCGGCGGTACTGATGCTGCTTTCGACGGGCATCCCGCCGATGGACGACACGTACATCCACCTGGTCTACGGCGCGAGCCTCCTCACATCCGATCCGGTGTGTTTCAACGAAGGCCAGCCCTCTTCGGGATTCACGAGCCCGCTCTGGCTCCCGGTGGCTGCGATGGCCTCCCGCGCCCTTCTCGCGGGCCCTGTCCTCCTGATGGTCTTCTCGCTCGCGGCTGCTGCCTGCGCCGTCCTGGCGCCCCTGCCCAGGTCGGCCCCTCTCCTGGTTCTGACCGGGCCATTCCTCTTCCACGCGTCGTCCGGAATGGAGACCGCGCTCGCATGCCTCCTGATAGCTCTCTCATGGGGGCGGCTCTCGAAGCGCGAGCCATCGGGACTGGACGGAGCCCTGCTCGCTGCCTCGGGGCTCTGCAGGCCCGAATTCTTCCTTCTGATGGTGCCTTACACCATTCGCTTCATCCGCCGAGGGAGGCCCCTCCTCCCCGGGGCCCTGAGCCTCCTCGGGCCCCCGGTGCTGGCCGGATCGGCCTGGGTTGCATGGAACCTCCACGCGACCGGGAGCCCCCTGCCCGCCTCCTTCTATGCCAAGGCCGGGGCGCCCGTGTCCCTCGGCCTCCTCGGCCTAGGCCTCCTGAAGTCGTCCCCCCTCGGTTTCGTTCTGGGAATGGCCGCATCCGTCTCCATGCTGAGGAGAGGTCGCCTGGAGGGCTCGATCCCGCTCCTGCTCCTGGCCGCGGCCCTGTCGACGCAACCGAATCCCTGGTTCCAGATGAGGTACTACGTGCCTGTGCTGTTCGCGTCGGGACTGGCCTGTGCGGCATGGCTGGACGGCCTCGGGACCCCGGCCCGGAGGATCCTCCTGCCCGTGATCCTGCTGACCTCTCTCCCCGGTCTTCTCCTCTATGGCCGCAACAGGGTGCTCGCATCCAGGGATGTCGAGGCCATCGACGTCCGTCCGGCGCTCTACATCAGGGACCTCGCGGACCGGAGCGGGAACGGCACGGTGATCTGCGCGGATGCTGGAGCCATGAAATGGCTTGCCCGGGTGCGGGTACTGGACATCGACGGGCTTGTCACTCCGCCCATCCCTGCGGGCGACCTTCCCTGGACGGCGGACTATGCCGTGCTCTTCCCTCGCCAGTACGCGGAGGTCATCGAGGCGGCCGGACCCGGGCTCAGGCCGCTGACCGTGTTCAGGAGCACCAGCCCCGTCATATGCGGCGAGGACGCGGTGGAGGTCTTCGAGGTGGTCAGGGATTCCGCGCAGGCGGGCAGCTCAGGCTGAACGGTCTGGCGAAGCGGTCCTGCACGAGACTTGCGAACGAAGGGTAGAGCCACCTGTACACCAGGTAGTTCGCGCAGACCTTGTCGGCATACAGCCTTGTCTCGTCGAAGGTGATCCTGCAGTAGAACAGGTCGTCCCCGCCTGTCCCGCCGCCCCATCTGCCCTTCGCGTTGTGCAGGCCCCCGTTGTAGGCCGCAAGGGTCTCCAGGACCCCGCCCGCCTCCTCGGAGGTCGCCTCGAGCTCAGCCGTGCCGAACCTGAGGGAGACCTCGGGCAGGAAGAGCCGGTCCGGCGAGTAGTCCGTCCAGCCGCGTTCCGCAGCGATGTACTCGGACGTGCTGGGGATGAGCTGCAGAAGGCCGCGCGCACCGGCAGGCGAGGCGCACAGCGGCTGGAACATGCTCTCCTGCCTCATGATCGCCCATACAAGGACCGGGTCGAATCCCGTCTCGTCACAGGCTCTCAAGACCTGGTCGGGCCAGGCGGCCGGATACCTCAGCTGCCAGACCTCCCTCGGCCAGGGTGCGGGGGCGAGGGAGGCGAGCCTCCAGCCCGCTGAAGGCATGCGTTCCCATACGTGGTGCTCGAGGTAGGTCGGGGCGAGCATCCCTGCTCCGCCGACGCTGTCCTCGGCCGAGATGAACTCGGCAACGGCCCAGCGCCTGAGGCCGGCGCCCAGCAGCGCGATCCCTCTCCTGGCCGCAACCGGCGGCGGAGGAAACGGGTGTCCGCTTCTCGACACCCAGGCGCCCAGGGGATCACCCGATATCTGGGGCATCGCTTCCGGCAGTCCGAGGAACTGCCTGGCGAAGAGGGAGGGGAGCCCCGCAGACTCGTCCGAGGCCAGGTCCCTGAGAGTGCTCTCGCCCGAGGCACTGTCGCCCGAGCGGAGGAGGGCGCAGCCAAGGACGTATCTCGCCGCGGGGGCGTAGACGCTGGTGCGACGCGCGGCGACGAACGAGGAGAGCTCGGACGCCGCTTCGGAGTGCCTTCCCAGGATGAACAGGCCCAGCCCGATATGGAACTGGCAGTCGTCCGCCGTGACGTTCGAAGGGAAGGAGCTCAGGGTCGTGCGGAAGAACGGGATGGCCTCCTCCCACCTGCCGGACTCGGCCAGGATGCTCCCCCTGTACCAGGGGACGTTCCCGATCCGGGGACTGGTCCGGAACCTCTCCTCCCAACGGTCGAGCATCGCCAGCCCGCCGGAAGCATCTCCGCCCCTGGCCCTGTCTAGAGCGAGATTGAGCAGAGCCGACTCGATGTCCGGGCCCGATGGCCAGCGCTCGGAGTACCCCGAGAGGAGCTCGCAGGCCTCCCCGTAGAAGCCCAGCCGATCCCTCGTCCTGCCCGCCAGGTAGGTGACGTGCCCCGGAGGAGATGGGGAGTGCATGGCGATGTCGTACAACTCGTTCCACAGCCCGCCGGCGTAGAAGGCATCGGCCACGGAGTCGGCCATCGAGCTGTCCGAGAGGAGCTGTTCACGCAGGAGCAGCCAGGAGGAGTAATGGATGTCGCCGGCAGGCCAGTAGCGGATGGACCTCACGAGGGCATCCTGCCATCCGGCGGCGCCTCCCCGCAGCCTCCACATCCCCAGGGAGTGCAGCATCCTCGACTGAGCCACGCTGTCGGCCGAGACCGATGCCCGCAGGTTCGTGGCGGATGTCAGGTCGCCGGTCTCGAGAAGCGCAGCATAGCGGACGCACTTCGCCCAGCGTGCCACGGACGCCGGCAGGTCCGCACGCGAAGAGGCATCGCCGCCCGGCAGGCAGCCGGCGTCCAGGGCCTCGATGGCACCCGGGGCGTCGCCCCCCGCCAGCAGGGACTCCGCCGCAAGGAGTCCCACGTACTCGGGAAGCGCGAAGCGGCCTTGTCGGAGGCCCGAGAGCACCTCGGGACAGACTGCTCGGCCGCCGGCCCGTACTGCAAGGAGAACATCGACGGTGTCCCCTGACGCGACCAGCATCCCTGCGCATCCGCGTGCCGCCGTGTCGCACAGCATGGCCGCCGCCCTGGCATCTCCTGTCGCCGCGGGATCGCCGGCGGCTCTGAGAAGGGCCGCCTCCGAATAGAGCCGCGCAGCCTGGACCGGCATGCCCCGCGCCACCAGCGCGGATGCACGGGACTCCAGCGATGCGGGATCGGTCGACTCCTGCTGGACGCCCTCACCGGTCCTCGTGGAGGAGCAGGCCCAGAGGAGGGACAGCAGTATGGCAGACAGCGGCAGTGACCTGCCGCGCAACCTCAACGCTTCTCCGAGTAGTGCGAGAGCTCCTGCTCCAGGTCTGCATTGCCGGGCGAAGCGGCTGCCGCCTTCTGAAGGAGGGAAACCGCCTCGGCGTGCTTCCCGCTCGCGGCCAGCGCCCTGCTGCAGGCCACTATCACCCCCGCGGAGGCTGTTCCGCTCTCGAGGTTCTTCCTCAGGAAGTCGAGAGTCTCACGCGGCCTTCCAGCCCTCACGAGGAGGACGCCGAGACCCGACAGCGCCGGCTCCAGGGAGCCGTCGAGGGAGAGGGCCTTGCGGAAGCACTCCTCGGCGTCGTCGAGCCTGCCCGATGCAGCCCTGGCATGCCCGAGGTTCGACCAGAGCTCGGGCTTCGAAGGATCTATCTGGATGGCCTTCTCGATCGAGGCGGCGGCTTCCTCGTTCCTCCCCTCGTTCAGCAGGTGGATGCCCTCGTTGTTGAGGTCCTCCACTTCCGCCCTCAGAACCTGGTCGCGCTGCACCGTGAGGAGGTCTGTCATCTTCACCAGGGTCTGCTTCTGCTCCTCCGCGGCCTTCGTGGTCACCTTCTCCATGCCCTCGATCATCTTGCGTGAGGATTCCACCGAGGTCTGCACGCCGGCGAGAGTCTCCCTCGCCGTTCCCGAGAAGTCGCCGAACTGGGTCGCAAGCGACTCCTGCATCTCGCGCACGCATCCGGGCAGTGCCGAGACAACTCCGGAAAGGGCTTCGAGCCTCACTCCGAGGTACTGGGTGTTCTCCGCTCCGGTGCTCGACACCGTTGTGGTGAAGGCCTCGGAGACGGATGACATCTGGTTGCGTATGGCCTCCAGGGCGGAGATGACCTCCGGCGCCACCGATTGCCTCGAGACAGCTCCGCCGATGGACTCGATGCCGGCGGACACCGCCGTGGAAACCTCTCTTCCGGAAGTCGCCACGGCATCCCCGAGAGCCTCGGAGGTCGTGTTGATGTATGCCTTGAGGCTGTCGAACTCGGAAGCGAGGGGCTCGGGCACCTCCTTCCAGGATACCGCCTTCTGTATCTCCTCGATCCTCGAGGCGACAGCCTGGAGGCCTGCGGCGACGGCGTCGGCCTTCGTGGAGAGACCATCACTGCCGGACTCGATCTTCTTCTCTATGGATGCGGAAGCCCTTGTGACCGAGTCGCCCACCCCGGAGGTTATGCTCCCGGCCAGGGCGGAGACCTCGGCTCTCACTTCCGAGAGCGACTGGAGTATCGAGCCGAAGTCGGGCTGTCCCGTCGCTCCGGCGAGGGCCGCGGTGACTCCTGCGATGTCGCTGCGGACTTCACCCAGGGCCGACGTCAAGGACGAGAAGTCGACCGGCTGAGCCGGGCGCGAGAGCGCCTCCTGAAGGCCCGCGAGGTCCGTGCGGATCTCGGACAGGACCTGCAGTATTCCGCTCAGATCCGTGGTCTGCCTCTCGGCAGGCCGGGAGAGGACTTCCTGGATCGCTCCCAGGTCCTTCCGCACATCCGCCAGCACTCCGGTCAGAGGCGAGATGTCGATCTGGCCGGAGGGCTTCCCCGCGGACTCGACGAAGCCGGCCATGTCCGTCCTCAACAGGGCGATCTCGCCGGCAAGCCCTCCCAGGTCGACGGCCCTGTCCGCCGAGGGGCGTGCGAGGAGGTCGCCGATCGCCTGGAGGCGCTGCTCCAGCGCGTCGAGTCTCGAATGGAGGGGCTGCGATGCGGCCTGGAAGGACTCGGAGACGCTCCTCCCGGAGCCGACCACCGCCGTCTCCAGGGATCGCAGGCCGCTCGAGATCGCGCCCATCTTCTCCGCCAGGTCCGGCGAGGGACCTGCCTGTGCCCCGGAGGGCGGGGCCTCCCCGAGCGCCAGGGATGCCGGAGGCTGCTGGAGCTCCATCCTGAGGGGCTCGTCCAGCCTGGCCCCTATCCGGTCGAGCCTCTCGAAGAGCCCGCCGGAGATGAGGGCTTCGATGGCGTCCACCTTCCTCGACAGAGCATCGAGAGCCTCGATCTTGCCCGTAAGCGTCTCGCCCTGCTTGCTGACCTGGTAGACGAGCTTGCCGATCTCCGTGAGAAGCTGTTCGGTGCTGAGGTCTGCCGGCGTCGCCCCCGCGGCCGCTTGCGTCTTCTTCTCGGTCATGGCTCGAACACTCCCCTCACAGAATCGAGACTGTGTTCAGTCGGCGCGGTCTCGAAGCCGCGACGGCGAGGCCCGCCAGGGCCTCGGGACGATTGAGCTCGGCGAACTTCTCGAGGGCCACCCGGTCCAGGCCGTAGCCGGCCTCCCCCAGTGCCCAGTGGAGCCTCCTGAAGAGGACCAGGCTGCCGTTCTCCCTGAAGGAGCAGTACCACAGGGAGATGGCGGCGTTGCGCCTGCCCTGCCGCCAGAGCGCCAGGCCCCTCAGGTCGTCCGCCTCTTCCCCGGCGTTGCCCGCCAGGGCCTCCATGCACCCTGAGAGATCCCCCGACCGAAGGAGGTGCCTCGCCCTCGCGAGGCCCTCGGCGGGGGGAGTGCTCTGATGCTGCTTCTCCAATGCCTGGGTGACTGTGGCGAGAACGGCGTCGTCCGGTGACGACATGGCAACCTCGGACGCCTCCGGCATCATCGAGGCCGCCAGCAGGATCCTGACGAGGTCCTGCGTGCCGGCAAGCTGCTTCTTTCTCCACTTCTCCATGCACCAGGCCCCGACCTCCTGGAGCCTTCCAGCGACGCCTTCCCTGTCGATCAGGAGGAGGCCGATCTCGAGGACCTTCGCCGGATCGAGGGCGGCGGCCAGAGCCGCGCCTGCAGCGGAGGCTATCTCCTCGGTGGGACGGGTTGCGATGTCGGTTCCGAGCTTCCCTTCCAGGGCCCCGGCAATGGTCTCACCGTCCCGCACCGAGTCCCAGAAGAGCTTCCGGGGAGCCTTCCCCTCCACTGCCGCCGAGAGGAGCCTGGCAGATGCCTCGGCCCTCCAGGCGCCGATGCCCTCTCTGGCTATCGAGGCCAGAACCGCGGAGGCCCTGTCCTCCATGCCGGCCGTCGAGAGTGCAGAGGCCAGGTAGAGAAGAGCCTCCCCGTCCGTGGCCGGTCTCCACCCGGCCGTCGCGGCGTCGGCGATCGCCTTGTTCAGGGGGATCTCCAGCCCTGAACGCCTCCTCAGGACATCGGCGAATCCGTTCGAGTCACCCGAGGCGAGGCTCACCAGGGCCTTGAACGAAGGGCCCGTTCCCTTCCGGCCGGCGAGGGCCGAGGCCACCGAAGGATCTGTCAGGACGGCCCTGGTCAGCAAAGCATCGGGATCTGCGGAGAGCTGGTAGCGGTCGGAGAGCTCCGCCGCGAAGACCAGTGCCTGCCCGCCGCTCCTGCCTGTCGCCGCTCCCTCGCAGATGGACTCGATCTCCGCCGCCTTGCCCTGGTCGATGTCCAGTGCGACACCGGCCCACTTCCGAAGCCTGTCGACGTCACCCGCCATGGCTGCCGAGCGGACCAGCATCAGCGGGGCCTCCGGCAGACTCGGGTTCTCCGAGGCAAGCTCCTCGAGCTGCTCGGGGACACCTGCCTGACCGACTACCGGTTCCAGCGTCGAGACCGCGTCGGGTATCCTGCCGTCGGTCGAGAGGGCCACCGCCAGCGCCCTGCGGACCGGAGCTTCGTCGATGCCCTTCGAGTCCAGCGCCATGCGCAGGACGCCCACCGCGAGGGAACTGGTCCTGCGATCGGACAGCGCCGGCCTGACGGCCTCCAGGGCCGCCGGGATGGAGCCGACAGAGACCAGCCCGCAGAACTCGGCGAGGCCGGACAGAGCAGGATCCGCTATCGTGGCTCCAGTGGCTGCGGAGCCCGCGAGCGCCACCCTGCCCTCTGCCAGGTAGGCTCTGAGACGGAACAGCAGCTCCGCGGGAGGGTCGCCCCAAGCAAGCCTCGAGACAAGCTCCATCCTCCATGGATCGGAGCCGGAAGTCCTGAGCACGATGTCGGCGGCCGTCTTGGAGGCCCCGGCCTCGGCGAAGAGCGAGAGCAGCCGCTCCAGGTCGAGGCTCTCGAGGGAGTTGTCCGGGAGGAAGGCAACTTGCTCAGCTATCCTTGGCGCGAGAGCCGTATCCCCCGAAGCCTTCTCGAGCCAGCTCGACGCCTTGGCGAAGTCGCTGACCTGCAGGGCGGCCAGCCCTGCCAGGAACGCCTCGTAGGAGCTCTCGGGCTCGAACGGCGATCCAAGGAGCTCGGTCGCCTTCGTGCGATGGAGACCTGCCTGCTCGATCTCTGCAAGCCCGTGCTCGGGGACGTGTTCCCCCTTGAGCAGGAGAGAGAACCAGTCCGAGGCCGCCTCGCCCTCCCTGCCAGCGACCGCCCGGACGGCCGCCCTCATGCGTCTGAGGCCGGGGTACTGGTCCATGAGGCTGTCGAATCTGCTCAGGACCAGCACCACATCCTCCCGCGACTTCCTGTCCTTCCTCTCCTGGAGGTGCTTCATGGTGGCGGCGGCTTCGGACTCCCGCCCCCGGACCTGCATCGTCACGGCCAGGAGAGTCAGTATCTCGGCACTGTTCTTGTCCTTCTGCAGCAGCTTCTGGAGCTGGGCCTGGACCCACTCGGGATCCGCGGTCACCATCCTGCTCAGGGCCTCTACGGCCTCCGACGTGCTGCCGCTCTCCACCAGGAACGCGCCCAGCTTCCTGGCTATGGCCCCATCCCTGTCGATCCCCGAGTCGAGGAAGAGGGCAGAGGTCTCGGCGAGCGCCGAGCCTGAGATGTCGGCACACTCGAAGGCCTGCTCGAGCGCGTCGAGCGCCGCCGTGTTCTCCCCTCTCGCCTTCTTGAACCTCGCAAGGAGGAGCAGGGGTCTGGCGCTCGTGGATCCGGCCGCCGCAACAGCGCGCACCGCCGCGTCCACCTCCATGCCCATGTCGCCCGAGTCGAGCAGCTTCTCGATCTCCCTGCAGGCGTCGTCTATCCTGCCGGCCGACGTGAGGAGCCGCGCGAAGTAGACCTTGCCGCGGCTCGAGAGGTCGAGGGGCAGCAGATCCTTCTCCACGACCGAGACGGCCTGGGAGACAATCTCCGGCTGGGCCTCGAAGAGGTCGGGGATGTTCCTGAGCGCCAGCTCCACGTTCTCGGCCGCAAGGTAGGCCCGCACCAGATAGAGGACGGCGAGAGGATCGCGGTCGCCCTTCCTCGTCCCGATCCACTCTATGAGCGCAGGCACCCTGTCATCAGGCCTCGACGATCTCTGAGCGACCTTCAGCATCGTGTCCAGGGCCTCCTGGACCCGTCCGCGCCGGAAGAGCGCAAGGCTCCACCCGACGAACCTGTCGACATCGCCCTCGAGCAGCCTGTCGGCGGCGAAGCGCTCGGCATTCCTGGCTGCCGACTCGAGCGTCTCGAGCAGCTTGGCCTCGTTGGACCTGTCGACCTTGCCGAGGATCTCGATCGCCCCTCCGAAGTCCCTCTGGCGCAGCTTGACCTGCCAGAGCGTCCGGAGAAGCTCGAAGGATCGAGGGAAGTCGGCCTGGCGCTCCTCGAGGAGCCTCAGCACGGGCCCGGCCAGGTCCTTGAACTGCCGGATGATCTCCTCGCCGGCCCTTGCCGCGAGATCGGGATAGCCTATGTCCATCAGATAGGCTACCAGCTCCCTGGCCACCTCCGGACTCTCCAGGAGCACCTTCATCCCCTGCTCCACCCTGGCGGCCGCCTGGTCGACGGCACCAGCGTCGGAGAGGCTCTTGATCATCTTGAAGAGTTTGCGCTGCTTGCTCTCGAAGATCGGCATGTCGTTCCCTACTCCCGGATAGTGAGAACCTGGCCTATCCTCAAGCTAGTGCCAGAAATCGAGTTCAGCTCCGAAATCTGCTCGACGGTCACGCCGTATTCCTGCGCCAGCGCCCACAGGGTGTCCCCCGCCACCACAGTGTGGGTCACCCTCCCCTCCGTGGAGCCCGGGGAGGAGCCCGATGCGGCGGAAGCAGGCGCAGGAGCGCTCTCTCCGCCCTGGGGTGGACTGCCCCGGAGGACGAGCCTCTGTCCGGGATAGATGGTCGCGTTCCGCGAGATGTCGTTCCAGACGGCGACCTCGGCAGAGCTCGCCCCGACCATGTGCCCTATCCCGCTAAGAGTGTCCCCGGACCTCACAGTATACCAGAAGAAGCCCTCTGCCTCACCGGTGCAGACGTTGATCGGGAGATCGCTCGACACGGGCAAATCCAGCAGTGCCCCGGGCTCGATGACGGCACCCTGGTTGGCCGCCCTCAGGGCATCCTCGGAGACACCGAGCGAAGCGGCCATGGATGTCCAGGTGTCGCCCTCCTCGACGCGGTACCGGTCTACGACCATGTCCCACGCCTTCGTGAACGCCTCCCCCGCCACGGAACTGGGGACGATCAGATCCCAGCCCTCGCCGTACGATGGCGTGTGCTGCTTCAGATAGCACCTGTTGAGCGCGATCATGGTGTCAGGCTGCTCACCGCACAACGCCGCCAGCACACGCAGGTCCGTGGATGGCGGCACCCAGATTATCGAGAGCGGCCGTTCCTCGTCGTCGACCTCGCGGTAGGCTGCAAGCGCGGACGCGAACCGCGGCACGAAGGCCTTCGTCTCGCCGGGGAGGTCGAGGTCGAGGAAACTGGAGTCTCCATGGGAGATGGCCCGGGCGAGAGTGCCCTCTCCGCAGTTGTAGGCGGCCAGTGCCAGCGTCCAGTTGCCGAAGAGGTTCCGAAAGTAGCGGAGAAGGCGTGCAGCAGCCCGTGTCGACGATACCCAGGAGTACCTCTCGTCAACCTCGCTGTCGACCCGCAGGTCGAGGTCCCTGGCGGTCTCCCTCACGAGCTGCCATGGCCCTGCGGCTCCCATCGACGAGAAACATCCCAGCTGATAGCTGCTCTCGATCCAGGGGAGCGCCGCGAACTCCCCTGGTATCCCTTCCTGCACGAGGATGCTCTCCAGCAGATGCTTCATGCCCGGCGCGGCCGGGAAGCGGTCCGGCCGATAGGCGATGTCGCTGCGCGACGCCAGCCATTCGGGGACATCGAAACCGGAGGCCTGATCGGAGATCGCAGCCGTCCCCCCGAACGCGCCGGCGATGGAATGGAGTGCGATGGGGGCTTCCTGCCGGGCTACCCGGGATGGACGGGAATCGATTATTCTGGCGCCGGAACACGAGACGCCAACGAGGACGGCCGCGAGTGCCGCGGCCGCAGCAAGTGGGGGGAGTGCCGCATGAAGGTTGCCGTGGTCGGCGCGACCGGCCTCGTCGGACAGGAGATGATGAAGATCCTCGAAGAGAGGATCGGAGCCGGGATGCGCTCGTTCACTCCATATGCGTCCGACAGCTCCGCCGGAAGGCTCGTCCGCTTCATGGGCCGCGACCTCGAGGTGCTCCCTGCCGGCTCCGCCGGGGTCGAGAGCGGCACCTTCGTCCTCGGAGCGACGTCCGCCGAGGCGGCGGAGTCGTGGGTTCCGACCTTCGTCGGAGCCGGAGCGATCGTCATAGACAACTCGTCGAGATTCAGGATGGAGCCGTCCGTGCCGCTCGTCGTCCCGGAGGTCAACATGGGCTCGGTTCCGGGCGGATGCAGGCTGATAGCCAACCCGAACTGCTCCACGATACAGCTCGTCATGGTGCTGGCGACCCTCGACAGGCTCTTCGGGGTCGAGTGGGTGTCCGTCAGCACCTACCAGTCCGTCTCGGGAGGAGGGACGCCCGCCCTCGAGGAGCTCGAGAGGCAGCGGGCCGGCGTTTCCGATCCGGGACCGGCATCCGTCTACAACGGCAACGTCGTCACGTCCGTAGGCCCGGTGGACGGCCTTGGGTACTGCGAAGAGGAGACCAAGCTCATGCGGGAGACCTGCAGGATAATCGGCAGGCGCTTCCCCGTGTTTGCATCCTGTGCCAGGGTGCCGGTGCGAGTGGGCCACGTCGAAGCGGTCACGATCGCCTTTTCCGGGCCGGTGAGGGCATCCGCCGTCTCGGAAGCTCTGTCCCGCAGTCGGGGAGTGGCGGTCCATCCGTCGGGAGCGTCCCCGCTCGAAGTGGCCGGGACAGATGAAGTCGTCGCGGGGAGGGTAAGGAATCATCCCGACGACCCGAGGATCGTCCAGCTCTGGATCACGGCCGACAACGTGCGGAAGGGAGCCGCCCTGAATGCAGTCCAGATACTGGAAGCGCTTGCGCAGCGGCCATCCCCGCCCAGCCACTGCAGCCCCCCTGTCGAAAAGCTGACCTGACGGTTCCCGGCGGCGGGCCCGATGCGAGGCTCCGCCGCCGGAAAGCAGGCCGGCAGAGTACCTACAGGTCGAGGTCGTCGTCCACCAGGTCGAAGTCTTCGTCCAGCGGTTCTTCCTCGTCGAGAGAACTGCCGCAGCTCTCGCAAAAGAGCTTCTGGGGAGGATTGGCGTGCCCGCACGAAGGGCACTTCGTCCCGGGCTTGCCCTCCTCCTCCAGCTCGATCTCCTCTGGCTCCTCGACCTTCTCCTCCTTGCGCTCCCTGTCGCGCGGAGCCTGCTTGGAGGCGGCGGCTGCTGCAGCAGCCCTCTTGCCGGAAGTCGCATCGTCCACGTCGCGGAGGACCTTGTTGAGGTCGCCCAGCTCGGAACGCAGTCTCTCGAGATCCGTCGCGGTCGCGTCGCGCTCGCCCTTGGCCTCGTCGATCTCCCTGCGGAAGGTGTCGTCGTTGGCGTCGAATTCCTTCAGCTTGCCGCGGAGGTGGAGCTCGTCGACCCTGTCGGACTCCTCCTGGTGCTTCTTCTCCTTCTTGTCGATCTCTTCCTTGAGGCTTCGGACCTTCTCTTCGAGGGATCCTCGCTCCTGGGAGATATCGCTGAGAACGGAGCCGAGCTGGGCCTCGTAGTCCTGATGGATTTTCTTGTAGACGCGGTCGTTGGTCTCGGCCTTCAGCTTTTCCAGAGTGCCCAGGCGGTCGGTGAGCTCGATTCTCCGTTCAAGCAGCGCCTGGATCTTCTCCTCAAGGACCTCCGCCATCTCATCTCCCTTCGAGGAACCGCGGCCCTTCACGAAGATATCCTCGTTTCAGTCATGTGCTCCGGGGCCCCTGACCCCTGCCCCGCCGCTCCTGAGCGGCAGCAATGTAGTAAACAGAGTTTTCAACGCCCTGTCAAGGACCGGACCACGCCGGCCAGGGTGACGAAAGGATCCGATCCGGTCTTCAGTGCGGTGTCAGCCGAGGCGAAGCACTCGGCCATATCCCAGGGCCTTCCCCAGGAGCCCTTCGAAGCCGCCTCCATGAGCCTCCGCGCAGCCGGCCCCCTTCCTCCCGCCACGCGCTCCACCGCGGCCTCGCCTCCCCCGGCGCGAATCGCCTCTCTGGCCTCTTCCGCGCGCAGCCACTGTCTGAACAGCAGGGCGAGGAGCCCGACCGGCTCCTCGCCCGCGGACACCAGAGCCCAGCACTTCCCCAGGGCGCCCCGCCAGTCGCCGGACAGGGCGCTGTCCGCGAGGCTGAATGCATCCGCGTCCGCCGACGCCCAGAGGAGCCCGGCGGCCTCCCTGCGACCCAGGCGCCCGCCTTTTGCGTAGAGAGCCGCCCTGCCGACGGCATCCGCAAGGCGGACGAGGCTACCCGAGGCATACTCGACGAAGAGCTGCCCGGTGTCCGGTGCGAGAGACAGCCCGCTCTCCGAGACCAGCCTCGCGCACCACTTCTGCATGTCGCGCTCGAACGGGTCCCAGCACACGAAGGTCAGGCAGGTCTTCTCGAGACGGCCCGCCAGGGCCGACCTCTGATCGGCGACCTCCACCAGGAGCGCGGAATCGCAGGAGTCGCCCGCGAGCCCGATCAACTCCCTGCGGCAGGCCTGGGAAGCCTTCTCCGCGTCTGCGATCCGCACAAGCCGTCCGCTGGCGAAAAGGGAGCCCTCGCTGAAGGCCCTGCTCAGGTCGCCGGCGGAGAGGTCGTCGCCGGAATAGGAGACATACTCGAAGCCGAGTTTCTCGAACCTGTCCCGCACGAGGGCGCGAAGCCGCATGGCCTGCCAGGGCTCGGGACCCCCCACCAGGAACCGCGCACCCGGCCCGGCTGCGGAGATCTCCTTCTCGAACCTCTCGAATCCCGCGACCTTCAAACGCACCCCCTCGGACTTGCCCGACCCCTAAGGCAGGCTTATTGTTCCGCGATCGCTCCTGCAAAGGACAAACCGGGAGACCTGCAAATGCTCAACTGGTTCAGAGACAAGGCGAAGATATTCCTCATCGCGATAATTGTCACTTTCGTCATCCTCATTTTCGTCGACTGGGGCAGGGGCACCGGCAGGAACCGCATGTCGGGCTCGTCTCTGGCCGTTGCCACGGTCGACGGCATGAGGCTCACGCCGGAGCTGTACGACGAGACCTTCAGGGAGGTCTACTCGAGGCTCGAGAGCCAGATGCAGCAGCAGGGCGACCCGTCACCCTCCACCGAACTCGAGACGATGACCGAGATGATCGAGGACGCCTCCTACAACGAGATGGTCGAGGGCGTACTCGAGAGCCGCTACCTCCACCGGCACGGCTGGCCCGGAGCAAGCAGGTCCGAGGCCGTGGCGCTCATGAAGGCCCAGATCGCGCTCTCCGGGGTCTCCGATCCCGAGAGCTACTTCGAGCAGTACAGCGCCACTCCGGGATTCGTGACCATGCTGGACAGGTATGTCGAGCAGATCAGGGCGATGCTCTTCCCGGCCGCGGCGCGGATGCAGAACATGGCATCCATGTCGGAGCTCGAGTACTACATCAGCGCCCACTACTCCCCGGTGGCGGCCCGGTACGTGGTGTTCAGGGCTCAGATCCCCTCGCCCGACGAAGCGACCCTCAGGTCGTTCTACGATTCGCACCCCGAGCTGTTCACGGACATGCCTCACTCGCGCATCAGGTACGCGGTCCTGGGCATCCAGCCGGGAAGCGAAGACTACCAGAGATCGCTCGCGGTCGTCGATTCACTGGCCCTGTCGGGCGGCAGCGCGGACACCATCGTGATGACCCGCGGGAATGTCCTCGGATTCACCGGGCTGGACAGTCTGACCCCCGTCGGGGTCAACTCGAGGCCCTTCATGGCCCCCTCGCTCAGGAGCAGCATGCTCCAGTCCGTCCACGAGATCAGGGTGCTCTCCCTCACGCCCGACGGCAGCGACAGGAGCGGGGCCTCTGACACGGTCAGGATAGTCCACTGGGAGCAGCCCGTGCTCCCCGGGATGGATGTCATCAGGACGACCCTCTATGCGGTCGAGGACTCGCGGGCGGCCCTTCTCTCCACGGAGATCCCGCAGACCGACAGCCTGACGGTGCTCGACTGGGGCGAGTTATATGTCGAGAGATCCTCCACGCTTCCTCCCGACTTCCCCCAGTCGCTCAACGCCTTCGCTCTCGACACCGTCTGGACCGATTCGATAGGCCCGGCCTTCTACATCCCCTCCTTCAGGGGGGGCTACCCGGCATTCCTCGTCGCCAGGAGGCTCGAGACGATTCGGGACACGACGATCGTGAGCTTCCAGGACGCCCTCGACAGCAACCGGCTTCTCCTGACGGCCTACTCGAGGATCCAGGCCGACTCGTCCACTGCCATGGCCTCCAGGGCCCTCCGGTTCATGCGCGAGAACGGCATGACGCTTGGCATGTACGCGCAGGCGGAGTCGCTGCAGATATCCACGACCCCGGAGTTCACCTCCTACGCGGTCGCGCAGGCGGCCCAGGGAGACCCCGAGGGGTACGGAGGCCTCCTGACGAACTCCGACTTCGCACTGGCCTCCCTGGTGGCGCCCCTCCTGACCCCGATCGGTCCGTTCAGGACCGGCTCGTCGGCCGCGCTGGCCGAGATCACGAGCCGCTCCGAGATGCCGATGCCGGGTGATCCGTCGGTCCTCTCGCCGATGTACCTCAGCGTCCAGGGCCAGCACAGCCTGCCGGCGATCAGGATGTTCATCGACCGGCTGAAGAGGTCCGCCGACATAGTGGACATGAGGACCGAGTACCAGGCTGCGCTGGATTCCCTCAGGGCGGCCGGGGAGGGCAGGACCCAGCAGCCGCTCAGCTACTGAACCCGGGGCCGCGCGGACCTGTCCCGGAGGAGAAGGAACATGAAGAAGGGCCCGCCCGAGAGGGCCATCACTATCCCTATCGGGATCTCGGCAGGGCTTGCGGCCACCCTCGAGACGACATCCGCATACAGCAGGAGTATCATCCCGCCCATGGCCGAGGCGGGCACGAGAACCCTGTAGTCCGGCCCTGCCAGCCTCCTCATCGCATGCGGCACCATGAGCCCGACGAATCCGACCGGCCCCACGGCGCCAACCACTCCCCCCGCCAGTATCGAGGCGGCGGCCAGGAGGATGTTGGTCTCCCTGCGCACGCTCACCCCTCTGGCCGCGGCAAGCTCGTCACCCAGGGACAGCTGGTTGAGGGTCCCGGTCTTGAAGGAGACGAGGAGGATGCCCGCGAGTGCGAATGGTGCCAGATAGAGCGGCACCGTGGCGTCGACCGCGGAGAGGTCCCCCATCATCCAGCGCACTATCTCGACGAGCCTCGAGACGGGGCCGAAGAACTCCATCAGCAGAAGGAGCGAAGCCCCGACGAGGTTCACCGTCACCCCGGCCAGCAGGATCCTGGCGTCTCCGCCTCCCGCTCTGGCCAGTGCCCAGACCGCCGCGGCGCTGAGGACGGCGCCGGCTGTCCCCGCGGCGAGGTAGACGGCTACTGGGAGCGAGACCTGGAAGAGGATGAGTGCACCGGCCGCGAGGCCCCCGCCCGCGGAGATGCCCAGAGTGTAGGGGTCGGCGAGTTCGTTCCTCAGAAGGGCCTGCAGGACGCAGCCCGCGACTGCCAGCGAGCTCCCCGAGAGAATGGCCAGGGCCGCCCTGGGCAGCCTGAGCCTCAGTATCACCCAGCCCGACGGCTCACTGACAGGGCCCGTCAGCAGTGAGAGGGCGAGCCCCAGGAGAAGCAGAGCCGACAGGACCATCCAGAGCCCGGACCCCCCCAGCCGCCTCATCCCAGGGCCCCCCTGCCGGGCAGGACGAAGAAGCCGCCCTCGCCGTCCTCCTGCACCTTGAGGTCCACACCGAAGACTTCCGTGAGCAGCTCGGGAGTGCAGACCTGCGAAGGCGGGCCGAAGGCCCTGCTGCGGCCGTTCCCCAGCAGGAGGACGCTGTGCAGGAACCGGCCTGCGGTGTTCAGCTCGTGCGTGCTTGCGAGGACGGTTATGCCCTTGCGGGAGAGCCTGTCGAGGAGCGCCCAGAGGTCGACTGTGTGCCTGAAGTCCAGCGACGAGCCGGGCTCGTCCAGCAGGAGAACCCTGGGTTGCTGAGCGAGTGCCGAGGCGAGCATCACGAGTCTCCGCTCGCCTCCGGAAAGCTCGGAGAAGACCCGGTTCTCGAGCCCGGGGATGCCGGAGAGCTCCAGGCACTCTCTGGCCGTCTCCAGATCCCTCGCGGTGTCGGGTTCCCAGGCCTCGTGGTGGGGATGCCTGCCGAGAAGCGTCATCTCCAGCGCGGTGAGCCTGGACGAGGCCGAGTACTCCTGCGGCAGGAAGGAGACGAGCCTGGCTCGCTCCATCCTGCTCATGGCCCGCGAGTCCTGGCCGCAGATGGAGACCGTCCCGGTCCAGGACGGGCCGATATCCAGGATCGCCCTCAGCAGAGTGCTCTTGCCACTCCCGTTGGGACCCAGGAGGCCGCAAAGCTCCCCCTCGCGGAGCGCGAACCCTATCCCCGAGAGAATCTCCGCGCCTCCGTACCCGGCCGAGACGCCCCTCAGTTCCAGCGAATCCCCGATGCCATCCTCCTTGCGGTCGAGGCCATCCCCGCACCCGGTACGAGCAGATCGTCTCCGAAGCCGCAGTCCACGCGCGAGCGGTCGAAGCCCACCGAAGCCCAGAAGTCCTTCTCGGCAAGGGTGATCCGTGCCGAGTCGGCACTTCTCCCGGGAAAGGCCTCGAAGATGTACTCGGGAGAGAGCGCCACCATCCCCTCGACGGAGATCGTCGGGTACGTCCCGGCCGGGGCCGCGATCTCAACCCCCATCGAATCCAGCAGGTCGCCGATGAAGGTTCCGCGGCCGGCGAGGGTCAGACTCGCATCCCCGGGCTCGTGGGAGACGATGACGGCCATCGTGACGCCTCGCGGAAGGGCTCTTCCCGCCGAGTCCAGGGTCTTGCGGAGCCCGGAGCGGATGGAGTCGAACGAGCAGCCGTAGAGGGCGGAGAGCGTGTCCATGGCAGCGAGGGCGTCATCGAGCCTGTCGAAGGAGTACCGGTGGTATCCGGCGCCGAGCGCGGAGGCGAGCTGGGCAAGCCTCCTGCTTCCTCCGACGGAGTGTATGGACGTCGGCTCGAGCGAGGCGACGACCTCGGAGGAGGGGTCCAGATATCCCCCGACATCGGCGGCCCCGGTCCCCGGGAACTCCCGGAGGCTGTATCTGTCGACACCTACGATCAGGCTGGACAGCCCTGCCGCCTGCATCAGACTCACAAGCGAGGGGCCGAACACCACCAGCCGGTCGTCGGGAGAGCGCGGAGGCACCCCGGCGCAGGCCGCGACCGGGAGGAGGGCCGATGTCAGGAGCAGGACCCCCGGCTTCAGTTCAGTCCTCCCCGCCGGCGAAGAGGGTGACCTCGGAACGAAGTCTGTCCAGTGCCCTCGATTCTATCTGCCTTACCCTCTCGCGGCTGACGCCGAACTGCCTGCCGATCGACTCCAGCGTCCTCGGCTCGTCCCCTTCGAGCCCGTACCTGAGCACAAGGACCTGCCTCTCCCTCGGGCCGAGCATCTCCAGCGCCCTGATCAGCCTGTTCCTCAGGTCCGAGGCTATCGCCGCGGTCTCGGGGGACTCCGCGAGGCTGTCCACGAGGTCGCCCATGGAGGCGGAGTCGTCGTCGCCGAAGGGTCTGTCGAACGAGACCGGGTCGAGCGCAGCCTTCTGCAGGCAGTGCAGCTCCTCGGTATCTATGCCGATGGTTTCCGCCGCGTCCTCGGGGGTGGGGTAACCGCCCGTCTTCTCGAAGACCTCCTGGACGTAGCGGTGCAGCTCGCCGAGTCTCCCGAGCGCGTGGATGGGTATCCTGATGAGCCTGGAATGCTGAAGGAGCGCCCTGATGATCGACTGCCTTATCCACCATATCGCGTATGTCGAGAATCGGAATCCGCGGTAGTAGTCGTACCTGCGGGCGGCGGCGATCAGGCCCTCGCAGCCTTCCTGGAGGAGATCCATCTCGTCGGACGGACCCGCCCGGGCATACTTCCTCGCCCACTTCACCACGAGCCGGAGATTGGCCTCCACGAGAGACTCCAGAACCCCCCTGTGCTCGGAGAGGGCACTGTAGAACACCTCTCCGGCCCGCCGGTACGCCTCCTCGCACTCCCCAGGGCGCATTCCCTCCCTGGGGGATCTGCCGCGCCTGCGGCAGCTGATGGAGTCCTCTGCAGTAGGGATGCCGCACCCAGGCCCGCAGAACAGGTCGCAGCCCACGAGCTCGACATAGTCCCAGCATAGCCTGAGTCCCTTCAGCACGTCGCGCGTGGGGCCCTCGCACAGCAGCCTGTCGGCCTGGGAGCGCATCTCCGGCCTGCGCTCGTCGGGCAGGATGCCCCTGTCTATGCCCCAGAAGGCCTTGTCGACTATGTCCTCGGGGGTCCTCTGGCCGTAGGAGAGGGCGATCAGCGGCCCGACGAGCCTCTCCCGCCCCGAAGCGGTCAGGAGGATGGCCTTGGCCATCTTCATCCTCGCTGACTCCTGCCTCGCGGCCAGCTCCTGTTCCAGCTCCCTCGTGAGCACGGGGACCCGGTCGAGATGGCGGTAGAAGATGCTCGCGGAGCTGAAGTCGATCAACCCGGGATGTCCCCCTGCCTGAGCATGGAGCCGATCTCCCTCAAGTCCCTGATGATAGATGTCCTCTCGTCACCCTCGGCAGCTGCGAGGCGGGCCTTCAGGGCCTCGCGCCTTCTCTCCAGCCGCCTGGCTCCCACCGCTGTGCGAACCCTCCGGATGTCTTCCTCCCCGAGCTTCAGGGGGGAGGAGAGGACCTCGGCGAAGAGCCTGGCCTCCCCGGGGTCCATGCCTCCCGGGACCGGCTGGGCGAAGCCCTCGGCGATCTGCGACCTGACTTCCTCGAAGAGAGCCCTGGCGGGAGCCGACGAGAAATCCGACTCCTCGAGGAAGCTCAGCAGGCCTGCGTCCGGTCTCCCTCCTTCGCCGAGAAGTGCCTGCAGGATCGTGAGGTCCCCGGGCGAAGGCTTCTCCCGGGAGGGCTCCCTCTGCGCGGGGGCGGAGATCGACTCCGTGTAGCCCTGCACCGCGGAGGTGGAGAAGCCCGTCACGCCGGAAACCCTCCGAAGCATTTCGTCCCTGACGAGGGGGTCCGGCGAGATCGAGGCGAGCCTTGCCAGCCGCCGGACGGCCTGCACCCCCTTGCCACGCCTCCTGATCTCCTCCCAGCCCCCGGCTGTGGAGAGAGCGAAGCTCACAGGGTCCAGAGCGGTCTCCATCTTCGTCAGGAAGGCCCCGGAGCCGTCCTGTCTCACGAAGTCGTCGGGATCCCTGCCCCCTTCGAGGCGGATCACGGACGGATAGCACTTCTCCGCCAGCAGGACCTCCACGGCCCTGAGCGAGGCCTTCGTTCCCGCGGCATCGCCGTCATAGCAGACGAGGACGGTTCCCGCCAGTGAGGACAGCTGCCTGGCCTGAGAGGTTGTCAGTGCGGTTCCGCAGGTTGCGACGGTGAACCCGAAACCGGCCTCGACGAGTCGCGCGTGGTCGAAGTATCCCTCCACCAGGACTATCGTGTCGGAGTCCCTGGCCGCCATCCTGGCCTCCGCGAACCCGTAGAGCAGTTCCCCCTTCCTGTAGACCGGCGAGTCAGGCCCGTTCAGGTACTTCGGGATCGCATCGCCCAGGGCCCTCGCGCCGAAGCTGACCACACGCCCGCGCCGGTCGCGTATGGGAAAGGTGATCCTGTCCCTGAACCTCTCGCGGACCGACCTCTCTCCTTCGGAAGGCATGATCAGCCCTGCCTCCTCCAGGGTCGACATGGAGAATCCCCTCGAGGAGAGGTGGCGGGTGAGGGAGCCTCCGGGCGGGGCCCACCCCACGCCCAGGGCCTCGATCGTCCCGCCGGAGAGCTCCCGGCCGGACAGATAGGACATGGCCGCCCTTCCCTGGGGCCCGGACAGGGAGGAAGCGAAGAAGCTCTGAGCCTCCGCCAGCGCCTTCCGCAGGACTTCGCCTGGATCTGGCCCCGTCGACTCGGAGGCGACCTCGATTCCGTACTCCGCGGCGAGCTCCTCCACGGCGTCGGGGAAGGAGAGACCAAGGAAGCTCATCAGGAAGGAGAAGACATCGCCTCCGGCACCGCAGCCGAAGCAGTGGTAGGTCTGCCTGTCGGGCGAGACGAAGAACGAGGGGGTCTTCTCCCTGTGGAACGGGCAGAGCCCGCGGAGGCTCCTGCCGGATCGCGAGAGGTTGACGAACCTCCCGACGACCGCGGCTATGTCCGCGGCTTCCCGCACCCTGTCGATGGTGCCCGCGGAAATCGATCCCCCGTGTCTGGCCATCTCAGCGCCCGTCGCACAGGACGGCGATGGTCACGCCCGTACCTCCCTCGGCAGGCTCGGCCATCGCTGCCGAACCCACTCTCCTGTCGCGTCGGAGGAACTCGGTGACGGCCCGCATCAGGGCTCCGGTTCCCTTCCCGTGGATTATGCGCAGGCGCGAGATGCCTGCAGCCTGGCAGCCGTCGATCCTCAGGTCCAGTTCCTGCAGCGCCTCTTCGGAGGTCCTTCCGCGCAGGTCTATCTCGGGCGAGGGAGCCGGGCAGGAGTAGTCGGCCGGCCTGCGGGACTCGCGCGGCGCCTCGACCGGTGTGAGATCCGAGAGCGGCTTCTCGACCAGGACCGACCCGAGGCGGACGAAGGCGCTTGCTCCGCGCACCTTCTCGATCCTCCCCGGCCCGCCCTTCCAGCCTCTGACGGCAGCCCATCCGCCCTCAAGGATCACATCGGCCTTCGGCTCCGGACCCGCCTTCCGCGCCCGGGCCCCGGAGCTTCCGAGAGCCTCGAGCCGTCTTATCTCCGCCCTTGCCTCCCGCCGCTCATCGGCATCGCCTGACGCCACTCTCGAGAGCAGGGAGTCCGCCCTGGACCCTATCTCCCTGAGGAGCCCCTCCAGCCTGCGACTGGCCTCCGAGGCCGAGGCGGCCGCTTCGGCCTCCTGCATCCGCAGAAGCTCCTCGAGATCCGCCAGCCTGCTGTCCGCCGCGGCGCGCGCCTCTTCCAGGGCCTCGCTCTCCAGCCTCGACTCGGCGGCCGAGCGTGCCAGCTCCGAGACCAGCCGGTCGAGGACGAATGCATCTCCGGCGAGGGACTGCGCCCTCGAGAGGACGCTCTCGGGGAAGCCCATGCTGCCCGCTATCTCCAGCGTGAAGGACGATCCGGGAAGCCCGAAGGAGAAGGAGAAGTCCGGAGCCAGGGTGGCGGAGTCGAAATTCATCGATCCATTGTACCAGCCCTCGTGGTCGGAGGCCAGGGTCTTGAGCTGGCCGAGGTGCGTCGTGACGATCGCCCTTGCACCGGACGAAGCGATCGACTCGAGCAGGGCAGTCGCCATCGCTGCCCCCGGAAGCGGATCGGTGCCTGCCGCGGGCTCGTCGAGGAGGACGAGCATCCGGCCGTCCGCCGACCGGAGCATCTCCAGCTCTTCGGCCAGGCGGGCGGAGTAGGTGCTGAGTTTCTGCACGAGCGACTGTGAATCTCCCATCGAGACCCTCAGGTCGAACAGAGGCGGAAGGGTCGATCCGGGGGAGACGCATGCGCCCAGCCCGCTCTGCGCGCAGGCGACGGCGAGCCCGGCCGACTTCAGGAGGACGCTCTTGCCTCCGGCATTGGGACCGCTGACGACAAGGACCCTCCAGTCCCCGGGGAGCACGAGGTCGTTGGGAACCGACTCGCCCCTCGGCAGGAGAGGATGCCTGAGCTGCCTCAGCGCCATCGGGCCTGGGTCGGGGAAGCAGGTCTCCCACTCCCTCGAGAACCGGGCCCTTGCAAGGATGGAGTCCAGCGCGGCCGCGGCCTCGAGTCCCCTTCTCAGAGCCTCGGCGGACGAGCGAAGCAGGGACGTCGCATCCCGCAGGATCCTCCTCTGCTCCTGCTGCACCTCCACCAGGACCTCCTGGAGGCGGTTGCCCGCCTCGGAGAGCGCCTGAGGCTCGACGAAGACGGTTCCGCCCGTATCGGACCTGTCGTGGACCACGCCGGGGACCCTGGACCTCTTCGCCGCGAGCACCGGGAGGACGAACCGGCCGTTCCTGATGCTCGGCGGTATGTCCCTCAGGACACCTTCCGCGGCGAGGGCCTCCGCCATCTTGCCGATTTCCTTCGACAGGGACTCCCTGAGCCGCTCGGCCGTCCTCGACAGCTTCGACAGCCTGCTGCTGGCGTCGCGCGATATCTCCCCGTCGGGAGTGGTTATCCTGAGCAGCTCGGAAGCCACCGCAGGCAGATCGGGAAGGGCACCGGGGAGCGAACCGATCCCGGGGCAGGAATGCTCTTCGAGAAGTGCGGCCGCTTGTCGGCGGGACTCGGAGAACGCTGTCAGGGCCTCTCCCGCGGACCTCAGCAGGAGGGGCTCGAGGCAGACGGCCCCCGTAGCCAGTGCTTCGACGACCGTCTCGAGAGAGTCGATGCTCGATGCCGGGAGCCTGTATCCCCTCTCCATGAGGTCGGAAGCTTCGATGGTCTCCTGCGCCAGCCTCTGCGCGGCCTCGCGGGAGCCCGCCGGGCGCAGTCCGCGGACGAGATCCCTGCCGGCCTCGCTGCCCGCCATCGAGGCGACTATCTCGAGGATGCTCCAGTAGTCCAGTTTCCCGAGGCTTCGTTCGAGCGGCGGGAGAGGCGCTTCCTCGAAGGGGGCGGACGAAGCGCCGGCCGGCTCAGTCACGATGGAAGTGCCTGGAGGAGGACAGGTCGGCGAGCGCCTTCTTCTCGGAGCCCGACAGCTTCCGGGGCACATAGACGCCTACGACGACCCTGAGGTCGCCTCTGCCCCTGCCCCTGAGCCTTCCCATGCCCTCGCCCCTGAGGACCACGACGTCGCCTGGCTGGGTGCCGGCCGGGATCTCCACTTCCCGCTCACCCTGGACAGCAGGAACGCGCACGCGGGTGCCCAGCGCGGCCTCCGGGAAGGAGACCGTGACCTGGAACACGAGGTCGTCGCCCTCCCGCTTGAGGGACCCGTAGTCGACGCTCCGCACATGGATGGACAGGTCGCCGGCGACGGAGTCGCCAGGCTGGTGGCCCTGCCCCCTGAGCATGAGCACCTGCCCCTCCGACATCCCTGCCGGGATGTCGACGGAGATGCTGCGATCCTGCGTCTTCGATCCGCTTCCGCCGCAGAAATGGCAGCGCGCGCCGGCAATCCTGCCCGAGCCGGAACAGGCCGAGCAGGACGAGATGGTCGAGATGGAGCCGAGGATGGTCCGGTGGCTCGACCGGATCTGGCCGCGGCCTCCGCAGCTCTCGCAGGTCTTCCAGCCGGCGGCGGAATCGGCTCCCGAGCCGGAGCAGTCGGGGCAGGGCTCGGAGCGCCTGACCCTGACCTCCCTCCTCGCGCCCAGAGCCGCCTCGGAGAGATCGAGATCGACGCTGATCTCTATGTCGGGGCCCTTCCTGGACCTTCCGCCGGCGCTGAAGCCCCCGAACCCGAAGTTCTCCATGAAGGCGCGGATCGCATCTTCCAGCCCGAAGCCCCCGAACATCTCCGAGAGGTCGGGCGGAGCGTCGGCCGTGCCCCACCGGTCGAACCTGGCCCTCTTGTCCGGATCGTTCAGGACCTCGTAGGCGAGGGTTATCTCCTTGAAGCGATCCTCCGCGGCCCTGTCACCGGGATTCCTGTCCGGATGGAATTCGAAGGCCAGCCTGCGGTAGGCCTTCTTGACCTCTTCCCTGGTGGCGTTCCTCTCGACACCGAGGACATCATAGGGGTCTCTGCCTGTCATCGCGTCCACTCGGTTGTCGCCGTCGAGAGCACCGGGAACGGGCTTCCCGCGGGAAAAGACCGGTCAGATCAGGCCGCGATCGATGGCCTGATCGTCCTCCTGCTGCTGCTGCTCGTCCAGCACGTAGACCTGATCGGTCTCGGTTCCTGAGGCGTGCGCGTCCAGGACCTCCACCAGCCGTCCTATCTGAGTGACCAGCTCTGTCACCTTGCTGGTTTCCTTGGCGATGCGCACGCGGTCGGTCCCGTCCCTGGCCATGCGGAGCGAGACGAGGGAATTGTCCAGCTCCTCCCAGGACTCCTTCTCGAGCTGCTTCTTGGCCACCTCGAGGAGCTTGCCGGCGTCGTAGATGATCTGATCGGCGGCGTTGCGGGCCTCCACCAGCTTCATCCGCGCCTTGTCCAGCTCGGCGTTGGCCTCCGCCTCCTGCATCAGCTTGTGGATCTCGCCCTCGGACAGCCCGCCACTCGGATTGACCTTCATGCTCTGGGCCCGACCCGTCACGGCGTCCTTCGCGGCCACGTTCAGTATCCCGTTGGCGTCTATCTCGAAAGTCACCTCGATGCGAGGTGCGCCCCTCTTGGCGGGCGGTATCCCGACCAGCTCGAAGCGCCCCAGGCTGCGGTTGCCCTCCGCCAGCTCCCTCTCGCCCTGGAGGACGTGGATGCTGACGACCTGCTGGTTGTCGACTGCACTGGTGAACATCCTGCTGCGGCGTATCGGAATGGGCGTGTTCCGCTCGACTATCGGCGCCATCACTCCGCCCAGGGTCTCCACACCCAGGGTGAGCGGAGTGACATCGAGCAGTACGAGGTCCTTCCTCTGGCCGGTCAACACCGAAGCCTCGACCGCCGCGCCGATGCCGACGACCTCGTCCGGGTTCACGCTGTGGGCAGGCTTCTGTCTGAAGATCTCTTCCACCATGGTGCGGACCATGGGGATCCTCGTGGAGCCTCCCACCAGGAGCACGTGATCGATGTCCTCGGGCTTCAGCCCGGCATCGCCGAGAGCCTTCTCGCAAGGCTCGCGGGTCATCTTGACGAGCTCCTCGATGAGGCTCTCGAGAAGACCCCTTGTGAAATTCATCTCGAGGTGCTTCGGGCCGGTCTCGTCGGAGGCGATGAAGGGCAGGTTGATGCTTGCCTCCAGCGTGCTCGAGAGCTCGCACTTGGCGCGCTCCGCGGCTTCCCTGATCCTCTGGAGGGCGACCGCGTCGGAGCTCAGGTCGAGCCCGTTCTCCCTGGTGAACTCCCTGAGGATCCAGTCGACTATCCTGGCGTCGAAGTCGTCCCCGCCGAGGTGGGTGTTGCCGCTGGTCGCTTTGACCTCGAAGATGCCGTTGACCACCTGCAGGATGCTGATATCGAAGGTTCCGCCGCCGAGGTCATAGACCGCAAGCCTCTTGCGTTCGGTGGGCTCCATGAAGGCGAGTGCTGCGGCCGTCGGCTCGTTGAGCACCCTGCGGACCTCGAATCCGGCTATCCTGCCGGCAGCCTTGGTGGCCTCCCTCTGGACCTCGTTGAAATACGCCGGAACCGTTATCACCGCTTCGTTCACCGGCTCGCCGAGGAACTCCTCGGCCCTGCTCTTCATCCTCTGCAGGATGATCGCGGAGATCTCGGGAGGGGTGTAGTCGCGGTCGAACACCCTGACCACGGCGTCGCCCCGCTCGCTGGCCTTGATCTCGTAGCTCACGTTGAGCCGCTCGGCCACGACTTCCTCGAACTGCCTGCCCATCATCCGCTTGATGCTGGAGATGGTGTTCCTGGGGTTCGTGATGGCCTGGCGCTTCGCGATCAGTCCGACCAGGCGTTCACCCTTCGACGTGAATGCGACTACGGAGGGCATGACCCGCTGGCCTTCGCCGGAGGGGATGACGACTATCTCCCCGCCTTCGGCCACAGCCATGCAGGAGTTGGTCGTGCCCAGATCTATTCCGACAGCCCTGCCCAAGTCTAGGCTCCCGTCAGAAGGAGGTCTTTATGCTGCCCCAGCTCCCGGCATCGAGCCCTACTACGCCCGGGTCGATCTGGTAGATGTGGGCAGAGGCCACGTACTCGGTCATCCACAGGTACTGCCCGTCCCAGCAGAGGTCCTGCGGGTTGTCGGACGGTGAGAGGAAGTACTGCACAGGCACCGGATCTCCCGGGATCATGCGGTAGATCAGGAGACTGCCCATGAAACTCGCCCAGAGATAGGTGCCGTCGTATGTGAGGCCCAGAGTGCCGTCGGCTCCCTGCGGGATGAAGTAGTCTACGACGGAGCCGGTGGACGGATCGAGCTCGTAGATCACGTCGCTGCTGGAGTTGGAGTTCATCAGGTAGGGCGGCATCCACGCCAGGCCTTCGCTGTTGCTGGGGCTGGGAGACGGGAAGGTCAATACCTGCGAACCATCCGGCAGGCTCAGCTTGTAGATGCTCGGCGGCCTGCAGAACCAGAGGTACGTGCCGTCGTAGGTGAGGCCGGTCAGTGAGTTGCCGCTTCCCGGAGCGTCGAACGAGCTGATGACCGCGCCGTCGGACGGGTTGATCTCGTAGATCTTCTTGCTCTGGTCGCTCGTTATGTAGAGGTGGCCGTTCACCCACGCAAGGCCGTCGGGCTGGCCCGCCGGAGCCGGGATGACGTTCAGGATGTCTCCCGCGTCACCCAGGCAGACAGCCGAAAGGAGCAGAAGCACACCCACAGCCTTCATGGGACCCCTCCTCTTCCATGAATACAAGGCCGAATCATTGCGAAAGTAGCTAGTCACGTCCGCGCTGTCAACTCGCTGATCGCCCTGTCGAACGGGCTCCGCAGCAGTCCCCTCTCGCAGACCAGCGCCGTGACGAGCCCGGAGGGCGTGACATCGAATGCGGGATTGAAGACATCGGCATCCGCGGGTGCGATCCTCCGACCGAAGATCGTGTCCACCTCGCTCCGATGCCTCCTCTCCACGGGGATGCCGTCACCGTCGGGACAGAGGGGATCGAAGGTCGTCAGCGGGGCGACCACGTAGAAGGGCACGCCGAAGTGCCTGGCGGCAAGGGCCAGGGGCAGTGTGCCCACCTTGTTCGCAACGTCGCCATTGGCTGCTATCCTGTCGGCCCCGACGAAGACGGCCGAGATCGAGCCGCCTGCCAGCACGGTGGCTGCCGCCGAGTCCGGAATCACGGTCACCGGGATCCCGCAGCGGGCTAGTTCCCATGCGGTGAGTCTCGCGCCCTGGAGCAGGGGCCTCGTCTCGTCCGCGAAGACCCTCTCCAGCCTGCCCTCTCTCCAGGCCTCGTAGGCGATGGCGAGGGCCGTTCCGAGACCCGCGGTCGCCAGCCCGCCGGCGTTGCAGTGCGTGAGGATGGTCGACCCCGGGGCCAGCAGGGATGCCCCCGCCCTGCCCATCGCCAGGGAAGCCTCGAGGTCCCTTCGCCTCATCGCATGCGCCGACTCCAGCAGGGCCGCGGCCGCCTCCCTCCTGTTCCTCGACGACTCGAGGATGCGCTCCTGGACCCTCAGCGCGTTGAAGAGATTCACCGCCGTGGGCCTGGTCGCAGCCAGTCGTGCCATCCCCTCCAGGGCGCGCTCCCTGAAGCCACGGCCCGGCGGTGCCTCGAGGACCGCGAGGACTGCACCATAGGCGGCGACGAGCCCTATCGCGGGAGCGCCTCTCACGGCCAGGGTCCCGATCGCCAGAGCCAGCGAGTCGACCGTCATGCAGTCGATGTACTTCTCGCGGCCGGGGAGCAGCCGCTGGTCTATCAGCCTGAGCCCTTCCCCCGTCCATAGCAGAGTCGGCACCCGGGGCTCGAGCCGATCGGGCGGGGGCTGTCTCAGGATACCATCCTCCCCAGCATCTCCAGCAGCGCTTCGGCGACCTTCTCCGGCTCGACCATCCTCCCGGTCCCTGACGACCCGCAGGCGACCTCCCCCTCCGCGGGGCCGGCGAAGCCGACCCCCCTCCCGCGGAGCCTCGCGACATTCTCCACGGTGGCCCTGTTCGCCCACATCCGGGGGTTCATCGCCGGAGCCACGAGAACCGGGCACTCGCAGGCCAGCGCCGTCGCGGCAAGCAGGTCGTCCGCCAGCCCCCACGCGAGCCTGGCCATGAAGTCGGCCGTCGCGGGAGCGACGACGAGCGCCGCCGCGCCCTCCGAGAGGTGGATGTGCGGAATCGGATCCGCCGGCTGGGCCGGGAAGAGCTCCGTGAAGACGGGCCTCCCCGTGACGCAGGAGAACTGGGCGGGGCTGACGAGCCGGCATGCGTTGCCCGTCAGGATGCCGTCCACGTCGAAGCCCTCCTTCCTTAGCATGGAAGCCAGCGCGACACCCTTGAAGGCCGCCGCACTGGCGGTGATACCGAGGACTATCCTCTCACCCATCGGTCTGGCGACTCCCTTCGTTCCTCCTGCCGACCTCGTCTATCCCGGAGAGAGTGAGATCGGGGATCGTCTCGAAGCGGCTCCTGCAGAGCGGAGCGATGCCGGCCGCCCAGCCTCCCGTGGCAAGGAGCCTGGGCATCCCCACCAGCTGCCCGCTCAGGAGCTCCACCAGACGATCCGCGGCTCCGGCGGCGCCGAACAGCACCCCGGAGCGCACCGCGTCCGCGGTGGTCCGGCCGAGAGGCGAGGTCGGAGGCTCCAGATCCACCGGATTCAGCCTGTCGGCCTTCCTGAACAGCTCGGCCGCCGCCGTGCCGACACCCGGCGCGATAGCACCGCCGATGTAGGCTCCGGAGGCGTCTATCACATCGAAGGTGGTTGCCGTCCCGAAGTCGGCCACTATGGCGGGAAGACGGCCGGAGACGGTCGCTGCCACGGCGTTGGCCAGGCGGTCGGCCCCGAGCTCTGACGGATCCGGGTAGTCGATCCTGATGCCGGCCGTAGCCGCACTGACCTCCACCGGGACCACACCGAGCAATCCCCTGCTCATGCCCTCGACCGCATGCCTGGTCTGCGGCACCACGCATGCGTAGCTCACCTCGGAAGGCCTCTGCATGCAAGCCTCGGACAACAGCAGATGGAGGATCGCCCCCAGCTCGTCCGGGGTCCAGTGCCTCGTTCCTATCCTCCAGCTCCTCCTGAGGACGCGGTCTGCGAACAGCCCGAGGGAGGTCTTGGTGTTCCCGATGTCGACCGCCAGCCTCATCGCGGGACCTCCAGTTCGAAGGAGATGTCGGCTGCGGGTGCAGAGTGCGTGAGCGCTCCCGTCGAGATGCCCGACACGCCGGCTTCCGCATACGCCCTCACGTTCTCCAGGTTGACTCCGCCGGACGCTTCGCAGTAGACCCCGCGCGACCTGCAGATGGAGGCCGCCATGCGGACTTCGCCCGGAGGCATGTTGTCGAGCAGCACGCGCTCCGGACCCAGCTCGAGCGCCTCGGCGAGCTGGGCCGCGTTCTCGACCTCTATCTCGATCGCGACGCCGAGCTTCCTTGCCCTGGTCACGGGGCCGGCGAGAAAGCGCATCCCCCCTGCCAGAGCGATGTGGTTGTCCTTGAAGAGGGCCATGGAAGATAGGTCGAACCGGTGGTTGGCTCCCCCGCCGCAGCGGACGGCGTATCTCTCCATCGCCCTGAAGCCGGGAGTGGTCTTCCTGGTGTCCAGGATCTCCACCCCTGTCCCGGACACGGCCTCGACGAAACGGCTCGTCATCGTGGCGATGCCGGACAGCCTCGCCAGCAGGTTCAGGGCCACCCTCTCTCCCCTGAGAAGGGTCAAGGCCGCGCCTGAGACCCTTCCTATCACCTGCCCCGGCCCTGCGAAGCAGCCGTCCGGAACCTCCTGGACCGTCTCCGCGCCGCCGAGGACCGTGTAGACCTCCTCGACGGCGAACCATCCGCACACCGTGCAGGGCTTCTTCGCAACCGCCAGAAGCGTTCCGCGGACATCGGCGGATGCCCCGAGGCTGCCGGTCGTCACGTCGGCCGTCGCTGCATCCTCCGCCAGCCCCGCCGCAGCGGCTCCAGCGGCCGACTTCCTCAGATCGGCCGTGACCGGTCCGGGGTTCACCGGGGCTCCAGGACGCCTGGATCGCCGCTCACCACGGTCCCTCCGGCTATGGTGGCGACGACCGAGAGGTCCCCGGGGTCGGAGCGGAACGGACTGCCCGAAAGGACAACGATGTCGGCAGGTCTTCCGGGAGCGAGGGGACATGCCAGGTCGTCGAACCCGCAGATGTCTGCAGCGCCGGTCGTATAGGCTGTCAGAGCCTCGAGGGGCCCGACCGCGGAACCGGCCGGGTGGTCGAGGGCGCCCCTTAGCCCCCAGAGCGGTCCCAGGGGCATGGAGTCGCTTCCGAAGCCCAGGCGGAACCCTGCGGCCGACGGCAGGGAGAAGGGATTGAGCCTCTTCCAGGAGTCCCCGGGCAGGCGCCCGGAGTAAAGGCCACCGGGAGACTGCCAGGACCTGACGAAATTCGGCTGCATGCTGAAGCCGTGGAGATCCCTCCTCCAGCCGCCCGGCCAGTCCGCCTCGAGTTCCTCTGCATGCTCGACGGTTATGGTCGCGCCCCGCGGGAGGTCCCCGGCGGCCAGCTCCCCCGAGACCCTGTCGAGCTGCCGGAGGGCGCAACCGCCTATTGCGTGCGCCGCGACTCTCAGACCTGACGCCAGGGCGTCGGACAGCAGGAGGGAAAGGTCCCCGTCATCGTAGACGAGCGATCCGGAGGAACCATCCGAGTAGGGAACGGTCATGGCGGCCGACAGGGCCCCGATTGAGCCGTCGAGGAAGACCTTCACTCCCCAGGCTTCGACGCCCGGGGCAACCGGCCGAGGCATCCCGGGCAGCTTCCCGTCCGACACCCATGGCGCCAGCGAGAGCCTCAGGCGGGGATCCGGTACCGACGCCAGGAACGAGCAGGTATCCATCGAATCGAGAGTCCTGAGGGCGGTCACGCCGCATCCCCAGGCCCTGGATCTGGCTTCCTCGAAGGCCTTCAGCATCTCCTCACGATCAGGCGGGAACAGCTCGTCGAATTCCAGCACCGGCTCCTCGCGGATCAGGGGACCGCTCAGACCGCGGAACGCGCCTTGATTCGCCAGCAGTTCCAGAGTCGCGGAGGAGACAAGTGCCGAGTGCCCGCACAACCGTCTCAGGAACGCCGGCCTGCCGCCTGCCGCCTGGTCGATCTCGCCCAGGGAGGGCAGCCCGGGATCGCCCCAGTCGCCCTCGTCCCAGCCCTCCCCTCGCAGGATGGGCTCGTCCGAGGTCCTCTCGCGGACGGCCAGGGCCTCGAGCAGGTCCCCGGAACAGGCCGCGGCGGAGAGATCCATGCGGGTCTCCCTGAACCCGATCCAGAGCAGGTGGCAATGAGCGTCCACGAATGCAGGCATGGCGAAGAGAGAAGGGGCGGTCCCCTCAGGAGCCATCGAGGCTATCCTCCCGCCGGAGACGGCGAGGCGGCAGCCGGAGAGCGTCCCCGGCCCGGCGCCGGGCCAGACAGTCCCTGCGCGGAGAACCCGGGCGCCTTCCTCAGCCATTTCCCTTGCGCCCGGCAGCCTGCTTGTACATGACGTCGAGCGTGTCAGGGCGGACTTCCATGGTGAAGAAGGTGAAGCTGCCACGGCGTTCCACGGCGGTGACGCGGCCCGGGAGGTCGCTGGACAGAAGACGGGCGGGGGGCCTCGCGGTATCGGCGCGCTCGCTCACCCCCGTGTCCTCGATGCGCATCTCCCATACGTCGATGTTGTTGACTCCGACGCGCGGATACCACTGCTTGATAAAGACCCTGCTGTTGACGTAGACCGAGGAAACACCGGGAAACCTCACCTCGACCGGCTCCAGCTTCTCGTACCTCTCCATCTTCTTCTCGTAGAGGACGGCCCTGTTCCTGCCGGAGTCCTTCGCGCTGTAGAGCGCCTTGTCGGCCATCACGAGCAGCTCGGAGCCCGGCAGGCCCTCCGTGGTACACACTCCGATCGATATGGTGACGCCCAGGCTGACTCCCTCCCCGGGAGCCGGCCGCGGTTCGACACCGGACAGAACCCTGTCGTCTGCGGCGAGGACCAGCGGCGTGGAGGCGATCAGCCTGCACAGGCGCTCGGCCGCGGCGAGCCCTTCGGGCCCGCTGCAGTTGAAGAGCAGCACGGTGATCTCCTCGCCGCCGTAACGGTAGGCTTCTCCGCGGTGGAGAACGCTGGATCTGACAAGCCCCCCGACATGTGCGAGGACCCTGTCTCCTACAGCGTGACCCCATTTGTCGTTGAACTTCTTGAAGTGGTCGATGTCGATCATCAGGGCGGCAAGAGGGATCCTGCCCCCGAAGCTGCCTAGGATCAGCGGCAGGTCCTCGTCGAGGTATTTCCTCGGAGGAATGCCGGTGACGGCGTCCAGCTCCACGTCCCTCCTCGGGAAGCGGACTTCGACGGTCTGGCGGGCTGGCTGGGACACTGGCTGCATGGCCTCCCTCATCCTCGGCTGCTCATCTGCGGCGGAAGATAATGCCTCGTTGACAGGAGCGGGCAAACGGTGTACGGTTCCCTCGCCGGCCGGCTTCCCGGGGGCTGTTCTGTCTCTTGCACGGAGGGTGGCAACAGCATGAGGTTCATGGTACTCGGCTTGGTTCTCGGCTCGTTCCTGCTTTCGTCCTGCAGCGTGTTCCCGTCGGCTGAAGAGCGAGCTATTCGTCAGTCTTACAACAATATAGCTGACGCATTCGAGCATGGCGATTTCGGAACGGCCTATGACAACATGAGCTCCAACACGCAGGGCTTCCTCAACGACCTGGCGGCGGCGCTGACCTATTATCAGATGCCCATGGGGGCCGACGGACGGGAACTCCTCGGCCAGATGCTGTCCGAGGCCGATCTCTCGAACCTGTCGAGGGACATCAAGTCGATCAACGTCAGCGGCTCCAGCGCAACGGTCGTCACGGCGACCGAGGACGGGGACGGGACGCTGCAGTTCGTCCTCGAGAACGGCGGCTGGAAGCTCGACTTCGAGCAGCTCATCCGTGACGCGATGGACCAGGGGCTCTCGAGCTCCGGATTCACCGTACAGGATCTCATCGACCGCACGCTCCCGATGCCCGACTCCAGTGGATCGGCGCCGGGTTCCCTCTCGATCCAGTACGGCACGGGCTCCGCAACGGTGACCCTCACGAACGGTCTGGGCAACTGGACCATCTACTACGCCTATGTCAGCCCCTCCTCCTCTTCCGAGTGGGGCGAGGATGCGCTGGGGAGCGAGACCCTCGCCCCCGGAGGAGTGCTGACCGTCCGGGTCGATCCGGGCACCTACGACATCATGCTCCAGGACGAGGACGGGGACACCTACACACGCTACAACGTGCAGGTGGGTTCCTCCGGCTATTCCTGGGAGGTGACGCTGGCCGATCTGGACTCCGACTAGGCCTTCCCAGGGCCGCCCCGCCACCCTCTGGACGGCGGGGCGGCCTGTCCTTATGATACAGTTTAATACCTGCATGCAACGCTTGTGAAAGCATGCACCCCATGAGCGAGGAAACCTTGGAGGGAAGATGAAGAAGGTTCTGTTCGCAGTGCTCGCGGTCTCTCTGCTGGTCGTCGCCGGCTGCGTCAAGACCGTTCCGGTGACGGTCAAGAACGGCCTGGGCGACTGGAAGATCACCGCTGTCTACATGTACCCCGTGACCCAGGTCAGCCGCGGCGAGAACATGATAACTGCCGATCTCGTCCCCGACTCCACCGCAGCCCTTCGCGTTCTCCCCGGCAACTACAACATCCTCGTCATCGACGAGGACAACGACTGCTACACGTACAACAACGTGAGCATCACATCCGACGGGTACAACCTCGAGGTGAAGCTCGACGACCTGAACTCGTCCAACTACAACGTCGGCACCGGCCACTACCCGCTGACGGTCACCAACGGCCTCGCCGACTACGACATCTGGTACGTGTACGTCGACCCGGTCGGCACCGAGCCCACGACAGAGTACATGGGCTCCGGCATCCTCTTCACCGACGAAACCATCACCATCTGGCTCGAGCCGGGCACCTACGTCGTCAAGGCCGTGGACGATTCCGACGCCAGCTTCACCTATGACTCGGTGCAGGTCACCGAGAGCGGGGCCAAGCTGACCGTCAACGAGGCCGACATCGACACTCCGAGGCCGGCCGAGGAGCCCGCTTCCGTGACGGTCGTCAACGGTCTCGCCAAGACCGTGAGCTATCTCTACATCGACAAGTCCGACGAGCCCTGGGGTGACGACAGGCTCGGCGCCAGCGTCCTCGCTCCCGGCGACACCTTCGTGGTGGACATCACCACCGGCACCTGGGACATGAAGGCGCAGGACGAGGACGGGAACACCTACACCCTCTGGGGGCAGGACATCACCCCCGAGGGCTACACCTGGACGGTCACGGCTGACCAGATGGACTGATCCCGGCGACGGGACGCACTGATCCGGAGGGAAGGCCCCTGCGACTGCGGGGGCCTTCCCCTATGACGGCCGGCACTTCCCCGAAGACCCCGGAGGTTGCGAACTTGCTGCAGAGCCCTCTCAGGGCGTACATCCGCTCTCCCCTGCTGCGCCTCCTCCTGGCCGTCGCCCTGATGAACGCAGCCGGGAACGTGTTCAGCTCGGTCCTTCCCGACTACCTCCACAACGCCCTGCACGTGAGCGGCGAGGTCCGCGGCGCCCTGGAGTTCCCTCGCGAGCTGCCCGGATTCCTCCAGGTCTTCGCCCTCGGCCTGCTCGCCGGGATGTCCACCCAGGGCGCCATAGTGCTCTCCTTCTTCATGGGCCTCGTGGCGTTCGCCGGCCTCTCCCTGGGCGGCATATCCTTCACCGCCTTCGTGGTCCTCATGATGCTCTGGTCGGCAGGCATGCACTTCTACACCCCGCTCAGGGACGCCCTCGCCATGGAACTGGCCGGTCCGTCGCGGAGAGGGCGCGTGCTCGGGGACACGGGGGCCTTCAGGTCCGTCGGCCTCATGATCGGAACCGGGCTGGTCTGGCTCTCGATGAGCCTGATGAGGACAGGGTACACCGGAGCGTTTGCCGCGGCCGGCGCGTGCATGCTCCTGGGCATCTTCGTGAGCGCAGGGAGGTCGGGTCCCCGCTCCGCCAGCGACGGCAACCGGGCCGCCCGGAGGCCCCGATTCGTGTTCCGCAGGCAGTACAGGCTCTACTACACGCTCGCGACTCTCTTCGGGGCCAGGAAACAGATCTTCCTCACCTTCGCCCCGTGGCTGCTGGTGAGCGCATTCGGCCAGAGAGCACCCCAGCTCGCTGCCGCGATGGCCGTCTCCGCCGTCCTGGGGCTCTTCTCGAAGCCGATGTTCGGCAATCTGATCGACAAGTACGGTGAGAGGACCGTTCTCACGGGGGAGTCGATACTGGTCTTCCTGCTCTGCCTGGGTTACGCAGCCGCCCCCGGGGCTCTCCCCGCATCTGCAGCCGTGCCTGCACTCTACGGCCTCTATGTCCTCGACGAGCTCCTGTTCTCGCTCTCGATGGCCAGAAGCACGTACCTCTCCAGGATCGTGCTGTCTCAGGGGGAGATGGTCCCCACTCTCGGCCTGGGAGGCACCATGGATCATGCGGTCTCCATGCTGATCCCGGGTGCGGCAGGTCTCCTCTGGGCAGGCGTGGGACCCTGGGCCGTATTCGTCCTCGCGGCCGTCCTGGCGATGGTCAACCTGGTCTTCGTCAGAATGATCCCAGCGCCGGGAGACCCGAGGCTGCATCCGCCCGGGCAGGTGCCCCGATCCACGGAGTTCGACGGCGGACTCCCGTGACCGACCACCCGCGAGTCTCTGGACGCATGTCCCGCAGTGGTTATGCTTCCTCTCGACCTTCCCGGGAGGGCTGTACGCTTTACTCTGTGGATCCGGTCGGACGGGCATGCACGAGGGACAGGACGGTCGGCGCAGCGGACACCGCCTCCGCGGTGGGCAGCGGCGGGGTCGAGGCCCTCTCCACGCCTTCGATGATCGGCCTCATGGAGATGGCGGCCCGGGACGCGGTGCAGGACCTGCTCCCGCCCGGGTGGACCACGGTGGGCACGATGCTGGATGTGAGGCACCTGTCCGCCACGCCGGCGGGAGAGAGGGTCTCGGCCACGGCGGTGGTGACAGAGGCGGACGGGCGCAGGCTGGTCTTCCGCGTCACGGCGTCGGACAGGCTCGGCCTGATAGGCGAGGGAAGGCACGAGAGATCGGCTGTGGATCTCGGTCGGTTCACGAAGGGGGTCAGCCGCCGCTTCGCGGCCGGGTCGGCCCGGGAGGTTTGCGACGATGAGTGATTCCGCGAGGGGCAGAAGCGAAGTCCCGGTTGAGGACAGGTGGGCGGTCGAACGGATCTACGCGTCGGACGGGGAATGGGAGTCCGACTTCCTCTCCACTGCCGGCTTCGCGGAGAGCTTCGCCCGCAGGGCGGGCACTCTGACCTCTTCGCCGGCGGCGCTGGCCGGAGCCATAGAGGAACTGCTGGCCCAGGGAAGGCTACTGGAGAAGCTGTCCACCTACGCCTCGATGAAGAGCGACGAGGACCTGTCCGATTCCCGCTACTCGGAGATGCATGCCAGGTGCGACGCCAGGTCCACCGAGGTGCGCGCGGCGCAGTCCTTCTTCGTACCGGAGATCCTGGCGGCGGATCCGGACCTCATGGACGCCCTCATGGCTTCGAAGGAGATATCCCCCTACTCCAGCTGGCTCGAGGAGATACTTCGGTATCGCCCCCACACCCTGTCGAAGCAGGAGGAGAAGCTCCTCGCGATGGCCGGCGAGATCGCCCGCGGGTACTACACGGCCTTCGGCAAGCTGAGCAACGTGGACATCCCCGCGCGTCTGCCCGAGATCGAGGGCGAGGACGGCAGGAACGTGAGGATATCCAACGCCAACCTCACCGCTCTGCTCGAGAGCAGGGACGCGAGGGTCCGTCGAGACGTCTTCTCGGGGTTCTACAGGGAGCTGTCCGGGAACAGGACCACGGCGGCGGCCCTGCTCGACGGCAACGTGCGTGCGGATGTCTTCTACTCCCGTGCGCGGAACCACCCCTCGGCGCTGGAGTCCTCGCTGTTCGAAGACAGGGTGGAGCGGTCCGTCTACGAATCCCTGATCGAGGCCGTCCACGAAAGCCTCCCGGCCATGCACAGATACTACGACCTGAAGAAGCGCACTCTGGGCCTTTCGCAGATGCACATATCGGACATCTACATGCCGGCCGTGAAGACCGGTGACCGGAGGTTCACCTACGAGGAGGCGGAGCGGCTCACGCTGGATGCCGTGGAGCCGCTGGGAGCGGAATACCGCGACGCTCTGGCCGAGGGCTTCCGGAACCGATGGGTCGACAGGTTCGAGAACAGGGGCAAGCGATCGGGAGCCTACTCCGGAGGCTGCTACGACAGCTGGCCCTTCATCCTGCACAACTTCACGGGGACGCTGGACTCGGTCTTCACCCTGGCTCACGAAGCCGGGCACTCCATGCACAGCCTGCTCTCCAGGAGGAACCAGCCCTACCACACGTCCGACTACAGGATCATCCTCGCGGAAGTGGCCTCCACCACGAACGAGATGCTCCTGCTGGACCTGCTCCTCCGAAGGGCCTCCAGCCCGGTGGAGGAGGCCTGGCTGGTGGACCACCTGATAAACGACTTCAGGGGAACCGTGTTCCGCCAGACGATGTTCGCCGAGTTCGAGTGGACGATCCACCGGGAGGTGGAGGGCGGAGGGGCTCTCACCACGGACTTCCTCGACAGGGAGTATGGCTCGCTGGTCAGGAAGTACCACGGTCCCGCCTTCGACTTCGACGAGACGGACGAGCTGATAGCCGCCGAGTGGGCACGGATCCCCCACTTCTACTACGACTTCTATGTGTACAAGTACGCTACCGGGCTCTCTTCCGCGGTGGATATCTCCACCAGGATCCTCGCCGGAGCGGAGGGGGCCCTGGAGAGCTACCTGGCCTTCCTCGGAGCCGGATCCAGCAGACCGCCGCTGGACCTGCTGGCGGCGGCGGGCGTCGACCTGCGCACGCCGGAGCCCGTGTCGAACGCGCTTGCATACCTGTCGGGGATGGTCGGGAGGCTGGAGAAGCTCCTGGCCTAGCCCAGCAGAGCCTCCAGGGACCTTGCGACCGCGGCGGTGTCCACGGTCGTGTCGTAGCACTCGCCGAACGGCTGGGCGTTGAGCTCGCCCCAGGCTGGCACCGGCCAGGAATCCAGTATCCCCGAGCTCAGGTCGCGGGCGCATGCAACGGCCACGACCAGGTCGGGGGCTGCGGTCCTGACGGCCTTCCTTGCCGAGGTGCCCCCCGTGGCGATGGCCAGCTTCGCTCCCCTCCCTTCCGCGAGGTCGGCCAGGGGGCCGATCGCACACTTCCCGCAGCGCCGGCAGGCAGAGGCGTCCGAGAGGAGCCTGTGCGGGCAGTCGTGCTGCTGAAGGCAGTGGGGCAGGAGCAGGAGGACCCTGCGGGGCCTCGGCTCGAGAGGCGCCCTCCTGAGCAGGGAGCGGTCATTGAGCGAGACTATCATCCGCTCAACCGGGTGGAGCCCAGACCCGTCGATACGGGGGATCAGACGGAGGAATGCCGAGGAGATCCTGAGGAGCCTGTTCAGCAGTGCAGGCGATCTGCCGGCCTCGGCAGGGAGTCCGAGCAGCTGGATGGAGACGACGACCGCCATGGCGCAGACTGCGGCCCATCCGGGTCCGGCGGCCGAGAGCGCGAGCGCGCATATCGCCGCGGGCAGGAGCGAGAAGACGAGAAGGCCGGAGTGGAACAGCAGGCGCGCGCCGCGCACCTCAGCCGAGCCTCTCGCCGTCGGCCGGGCCGTACCCGGCGCAGAACGCCGCGGATGTCATGGCCCTGCGGGAATCCGGCTGGACCTCCACGAGCTCGAGGGAGCCCTCCCCGCAGCCGACCGCGATCCTCGACCGCGAGAGCCTGATCACCCTGCCCTCCGGCGCAGGGTCTCCGCTGGCAGCCGCTCTGAGGAGGAGCAGTGGCCTCCCGCGGAAGGCCGTGCGGGCGCAGGGCTCCGGATTGAGGGCATGGATCTTCCTCATCAACCGCCCGGCCGGGAGGCTCCAGTCCACGGAAGCCTCCGAGGCAGCGATCTTCGGGGCCTGGCTGGGCGTTCCCTGCTGCGCCTTCGGCGGCAGGGAGCCATCGAGGTACCCATCGAGTATCCCTGCCAGGGCCGGCGCCGCGAGGGCCGCGAGACGCGACTCGAGCTCCCCGGCCGTCTCCCCCTCCATGACCCTGGTCCTGAGGTCCGCGATGACCGGGCCGGTGTCCCAGCCCTCGTCCGTCAGCATGAACGAGACCCCCGCGTCGAGGTCGCCCTCCATCAGGGTCCATGCTATCGGGGCGGCCCCGCGATGCCGCGGGAGCAGGGAGGGGTGCACGTTGAGGACCCCTGCCCGGGGAAGAGACAGGAACCACGGGGGCATCCACAGTCCGAAGTCCGCCGAGACGGCGACCAGCGGGGCCATGGGGCGGAGGTCCCTCCCGAGGGCGCCCCCGAGCTTGTTCTCCAGCCTGAGCGGAAGACCAAGACGCTCGGCCGCGGAAGCGACCGGGGACCTGTGGAGCCTCAGTCCCCTCCCCGAGCGCGAGTCGGGCCGGCTCAGGACGAGGGCGACCTCCCATCGCCCGTCCCCCGCGAGTGCTTCCAGCAGAGGGACCGCGAACCGCCCGCTTCCCAGGAAGATGACCGGCCCGGCCCTCAGAAGGTCGACCTGCCGCCCGAGGCTGCCGCTATCGCGGCGAGCCTGCCCCTGAGGAGCCGCCTGCGGAGAGTTCCCAGGCGGTCGATGAAGAGTATCCCGTCGAGGTGATCGTACTCGTGCTGCACCGCCCTGGCGGCAAGGCCGTCGAGCGCGAGCTCGAAGCGGTTGCCTGACTCGTCGCTCGCGCTGACCGTGACCATGGAGGGCCTCATCACGTCCTCGTACACGCCCGGAACGCTGAGACAGCCCTCCTCCCTCCTGCACAGCGGACCCGACGGGCGCACGGAGGGATTCACGAATACCCTGTGTCCGCCGACGGACGGGACGTGCGTCGCCTCGAGCAGGAAGACCCGCACGTTCTCCCCCACCTGCGGAGCGGCAAGTCCCAGGCCCTCCTCCAGGGCCAGGGTCCTCTCCATGTCCCGCATGAGCGAGGCCAGGAAGTCCCTGTCGAAGGGCTCCTCCACCGGGTTGGAGACCCTGCTCAGGACGGGCGACCCGAAGACCTGGAGCCTTCGCATCAGCTCGTCTCCGAGTCCTGCCTGCGGTCTATCGCCGATATGGCCGACTTGTCGATGTCTATCCTGACCCCATCAGCTATCTTGAGAGAGATGATGTCGCCCTTCACGGAGAAGACGGTACCATGAATGCCGCCGGACGTGACGACCTTGTCGTCTTTCTTAAGACTGTCCCTGAGCGCTCTCAAGTCCTTCTGCTGCTTCTGCTGCGGGCGCAGTATCAGGAAGTAGAAGATCGCTATCATCGCCAGGATCGGGATGAAGCCCTCCAGCCCTCCCCCGCCCAGGCAGGCGGCCGGCGAGGTCGCGGTCCCGGGTGTGCTCTGCGCAGGCGCCGTCTGCGTGGACGCCGCACTGTCGGCAAGGGCCCGTGCGGCCGGGAGAAGAATCACCAACGAAGCCATTCTCATGCTTTTCCCTCCGTTATCTGCGTGGTCGGGGGATGCCGGATCTCAGCCCGATCCAGCTTCCGACGAAGCCGGTCACCGCACCGAGCAGGAGGACACCGGCCATCCATCGCCCCGGCAGGAAGCCGTGCCCGATGCTGGTAGATACCATCCCGGACGCAAGAGCCGTGAAGGCAAGCCCGCCGGCCGAGCCCAGGAGCCCGGTCGCCACGCCCTCGAGAAGGAAGGGCATCCGCAGGAAGGCGTCCGATGCGCCGAAGATGCTCATTACCTCCACAGTCAGCGATCGGCGGGCGACGGCCAGCCTGATCGTGTTCGCCACCACGAGCGAGATGCTTATCACCAGCACGAGGCCGGCGAAGATGTCCAGCTTCCTCAGGGCACCCGTCACCCTGTTCAGGCCCGGAAGATAGTCCTCTCCCCACACGACCTCGGTTGCCCCGTCGAGCCTGCCAAGAGCGGCCGCCAGCGAGTTCATCCTCTCGTCCGTCCGATAGTCATCGAAGAGGGACACTTGAAGAGATGCAGGGAGGTGGAACCCGTCGCCTAGCATATCCAGAAGATCGGTCCTATCTGGCAAATCTGCTCTGAATAGCGCTTCCGCCTCGGCTGGGGACACGTAATAGACAGATCTAACGCCCTGCATTCCCGAGACGACGTCCGCAAGTGCCCTGGCTGCCTGCTCGTCCGTGCTGTCGCTCAGGAAGACCTCCATGCCGACATTCTCCTGCTCGGCCCGGAGGATGCTCCTGATGTTCCAGGTGATCACCAGGAACGTATCGAAGACGACGAACGACAGGCTGACCATCACGAGGGTCGCCCACACCGAGCCCTGCTTCCCGCGGAGGTTCAGCAGCGTCTCCCTGAGCACGGTGGCTATGCCGTGGATCACCTGGTCTCCTGCCAGGCGGCGGGGTCCACCAGTCTGCCTCGCTCGAGGAACAGGAATCTGGCCATCCCCGGCGGGACCTGCCTCGGGTCGTGCGTGGCCATGATGACCGCGGTGCCGGCCCTGTTGATCGACATGAGGAGATCAACCACATGTCTGGAGGTCTCCGGATCCAGATTGCCCGTGGGCTCGTCGGCCAGGAGCAGCACGGGGTGGGAGGCCATGGCCCGTGCCACCGCGACTCTCTGCTGCTCGCCCCCGGAGAGCTCGTGAGGCAGGGATGACCGCCTGTGGCTGAGACCCATCTCTGCAAGGACCGCAAGAACGCGCTTCCGTACAGAGGCGGGCGAAGCCCCCGCGACGAGGAGGGGGAGGGCCACGTTCTCGTGGACCGACCTGTCCGGGAGCAGCCGGAAATCCTGGAAGACAATCCCGATCTTGCGGCGGAGCGAGGCGAAGTCGGCGCTCCTCATCCGCCTGGAGTCGAACCCGGCCACCTCCACGGATCCGCTGGTGGGCAGGTCGCCCATCCATATGAGTCTCAGGATGGTTGTCTTGCCTGCGCCGCTGGGCCCCGAAAGCACGGCGAATTCACCGGGAGCGATCGAGAAGCTGATCTCCTCCACGGCAGGCCAGCTGCCGTAGGTCCGGCCCACGGAATCGAACGTGACAAGCTCTTCAGCCATCCCGCTCCGGCCCCCCGGCGGCTGCGGTGTAGAGCTTGTGCCTGTCCCGCCTGGCCACGGACCTCCCCGCCGGCAGCGAGTCGACGGTCAGCTCCGTCGGCGAGCCGTCCGGCAGCACTAGAGAGATCCTGTCGCCGGGGCGGACTTCGGTGGAGGGCTTCGCAGTCCTCCCGTTGACCGAGACGAAGCCCCCGTCACATGCCCTGCCTGCCAGCGTACGCGTCCTGAGAAGGCCGGACACACGCAGGAAGAGATCGACCCTCACTCGCGGACTACCGGGAAGGTTCCCCTGAGAGAATCGACGAGCGCGCTCACCTGGCGCTCGTACTCGATGCTCTGGACCATCTGCGTGAGCATCGAGCTGTCGAAGGAGCGCCAGTCGATGGAGGCGTCCTGACCCAGGATGGTGAAGATCGCCACCGCCGTGCCTCCCTGGACTGGAACCGGCTCGGACACGGCTCCAGGCTCGAGTGACGCCACCGCCGAGGCTATCTCGGGCATGGATCTCCGCACCAGCAGAACGCCGAGGTCCCCGCCCGACGACGCCGTGGCAGCATCCACGCTGTACTCCCTGGCGGCTTCGGCGAAGGAGATCGACCCGGAAGCGACGCGGGCCGCGATGCCGGCCGCCCTTGCCAGGGCCGCCTCCAGGTCGGAATCAGACAGCGGGATGGTCAGCAGGATGTGATGAGCGCTCATCGAGTCTCCCGGTGCCCCGCTGTCCAGCCTGGCAAGGTGGGCCCCGTAGGGAGTCAGGAAAGGCTGGCTCAGCTCTCCGGGCCTGAGCCGGGAGAGGGCCGACTCGAACGAAGGGGTCATGTCGCCCGGTCCGAAGGAGCCCAGGTCACCGCCCGACGAGGCGGAGCCGGGATCCTGCGAGTACCGGGCCGCCAGGCTCTCGAAGCTCTCTCCCGCGAGGATCCTGGCCCTCAGCTGGGCCAGGAGCTCCAGCGGTGCGGCGGCGGCGCTGTCGGAGGGCAGGACCGGCATCAGGATCCAGCCCAGATGCCTCGGCATGAACTGCTCCTCTATGGACTCCTGGTTGGATCGCAGGTAGCTGACCGGATCTGCCGGGAGCGACGACATCGACGAGCCGGTCTTCTGCGAGATGAAGTCCTGGGCGGCCTTCCTGTCTCCCAGCACCTCGGCCAGCCGGTCCTGGAGGACCTGGAGAGTGGTTCCAGCCCTGGCAAGGGCGGCCAGGAAGTCCTCCTCGTTCCTGAAGCCCGCCCTCATCTCTGCGAGCCTGGCCGACACGAGGCCGTCGACGACCTCCTGGGCGGGGTAGTAGCCCGACTGCCTCGCGGCCTCGACCAGGATGCGCTCGTCGATGATCGACTGGAGAGCCCTCTCGTACAGGAGGCTGTCCGGAGCGGCCCCGCCGAGGTAGACCCCGTCGTCCTCCAGGTACGAGATGACATCCGAGTAGAGCACAGGCGTGTCGCCGACGACGGCGACTATCCTGTCGGCCATCGTGAACGCCGAGATCGCGGAAAGAATGACCATCATCATCGAAGGCTGTCTCCCGTCAGGGCTCCGAGACCTCGAAGCGCGCCCTCGCAGTATCGAGCAGGCTGTCGACCAGTGCCCGCTCCCTCCTGCCGACCACGACCTCGGAGAGGCTGGCGGTCACCCTTGCCGTGTCCGTGAGCGCCCTGACCTCCGTGACGAGGAAGATGTGCCATCCCAGGTCGCTCCTGACCACCCTGCTCAGTCCGGTAATGGTCCCTATGTCGTGCGGAAGGCCGCGGCCTGTCAGCTCCCCTCCCACGAGGAAGCCGAGATCGCCTCCCAGCGCCGCCTTCTGTCCCATGGAAACGTTCTGCGCCATTACCTGGAAGCTCTGCCCGGCCGCGAGCCTGGCCCTCAGCGACTCGGCGGTGGCGCTGTCCGCGACGAGGATCTCGTAGTAGTGCCTCTCCACCTCGTAGAGGAGGCTGTCGGAGCGCATCATCGACAGCAGTTCGGCCCTGTCCGGCATCCTGACGGAGGCCAGCTCGCGCTCGACCAGCCTGTCCCTCAGGTACAGCTGGACGGCCCTCCTGCCGACGAAGCCTGATGCGAAGGGGTTGTCGAGGCCCTCGGATCTGGCAAGCTGAGCCAGCAGCTCGTCGTCGACCCACGCTCCCGCGGCACCGCTGTCGGTCCCGCCGAAGAGGCTGAGCTCCTCGCCGGTCAGAGTCGAGCTGTCAACCTTCGCGATCACACCATCCCTCGCGAGTGAGGGGGCGGGCATCGACGAAGGAGAGCCCGGCCCCGAGGCCAGGATGTAGCTCCCCGCGACGGCTGCCGCGGTGAGGACGGCCGCTCCGAGAGCCAGCGTCGGGAAGCCCGGGGGATCAGTTCTGGACGTGCTCAAGCAGCCTCTCCGGGTAGATGTCGACCGTATGAAGGTTCTGGAGGGAGTCCAGCGCGCCCATGAGCACCTGCTCCTGGGCATCCTGGAGGAGCTCCTGCTGAGCGAGCGAGTCGATCGCGGCGTCGGTCGGCGCCGGCGTGATCGGACGCGTCTCGAGCACCTTGATGATGTGGTAGCCCATGGATGTCCTCACGACGCCGCTCATCTGGCCCGGCGACAGGGAGAAGGCAGCCTCCTCGAACGGGAGCACGGCCTGTCCGCGGCGCAGCCAGCCGAGGTCACCTCCGTTCGGGGCGCTCGGGCAGATCGAGTACTGCTGGGCGAGAGTGTCGAAGCTCTCGCCGGAGCGGACCCTTGCAAGCAGGCTCTGAGCGAGCTCCGCAGTGGGCACCAGTATGTGTCTCGCGTGGATCTCCACCCTGTAGCTGGGCGCCCAGCTGGCCACGTAGTTCTCGACTTCGAGCCTGGAGACCTGCACTTCCTGTGTGAGCCTCGCGATATAGGCGTCGAGGAGGATCTGGCGCACGGCCTGGTCTATCGACGCGGCGACTGTCGGATCGGCCCGTAGATCGTCGCTCTCCGCAGCCTGGACGATCAGCTCCTCCCTCACCCAGCTGTTCAGGACATCCTCGGCCTCGGGGAGGCTGCCCACACCGATGTACTGCTTGTTCTGCTCGCCCCCGACCATCGCCACGAGCTGGTCCCAGGTCAGAGTCGCGTTGTCGACGGAAGCGAGGACCTCCGCGGAGGCGCCTTGCGCAAGTACCGCCAGGACCATGAAGGCCGCCATATGGAATCGCATCAGGAACCCCCGTATCCTAGTAAGAGCCACCCCATGGATCGACGGCCTCCAGGGCCGTGCTGTCGACCTCTACACCGAACCTCGTTCGCAGTTCCGATACATAGGTCGAGAAGGACTCCCCGATCATCTCGTTCCTGGCTCCGGCCTCGAGCAGATGCCAGACCTCGGCAGGAGAAGCCGTGTCCGGAGGGATCGTCCCGATGACCTCGAAGAAGGCCCTCAGGCTGTCCCTGCCTGTCTCCACGGGCCCGGTGACCACTCCGGAGTCGGCCGAGAAGATGGCGTCCGCCATCGGGCCGAAGGCCTCGGAAGTCTGAGCCGGGGTCGGGACCGGGTTTCCCCCGGCATCGAGCGGGGTCCAGTCGAGCAGATCGCGGAAGTCCGAGGGATGCCCGACGGAGTCGACCTTCGATGCCGGGACATAGGCCAGCATGACCGAGCGGCGCTCGGGGTAGACCAGCGATCCCCTCACGCGCGAATAGAAGTCGAGTATGCGGGAGCTGTCGGGTTCGCCGGCAGTCCGGATGACCTCTCTCCTGAGCAGGTTCTCGACCGTCGCCATGGTGCCCACACTCGCGCTGTCAGGGTCCAGGCCGGCAACCCGGCCCCGAGCGGCCCGCCAGCGCGTCTCGGCGAGGGTCTGCACGAAGAACCACAGGTCCACTCCGGGGCCGGCAGGGGTAGGCTGAGGGATGGCGAAGGAGGAGAGCTCGTCCGGGATCCGCCCATCCATGAAACTGTCGGGACGGACCTCGCTGAAGAGGAGCGCGACCTCTCCGGCGGTCACGGCACCTCCCTGGTAGCCGGCGAGGACCAGTCCGGAATCGAGCGCTCCCAGACCTAGGAACTCGTACCCTCCCGCGCCTGCGGCGAGGTGCCTGGACAGCGAGTCGATCGCGGGGCTGGAGGGCGACACCGATGCCTCCTCCTGCTGGCTGCGCAGGAATGAGAGGGTCCCCACGCCGGGGGGCAGAGTGTCGGAGAGGAGTCCCGTGGTATCGATGGCCGCGACCGCCCACGAACCGTAGAGAGGGAATGCGAAGGGCCCGGATCCGGAGTGCCCCAGACAGCACTCCTGCAGGTCGGGCCCGAGGTTCAGCAGCATGCCCTGCATGACGCTGAAGCTCGATCCCCTTGCACTCCAGGGCGCAAGTGAGGTGGCCGGCGGGGCCGACGGGCCGCGAAGCGTCCAGGAGCGGAGCGCAGAAGCCGCCGCGGCGCTGTCCGGCACCAGCGCGATCGCCATCCGGAAGCCTCTCGCAAGGCTCATCAGCGCAGTCGTGTCGATCCCTGCCGCCTGATACCGGGCGTACTCGGACTCGCCCCAGGTCCTGGAGAGCCAGGCAGTCTCGTACAGGTCGATCCAGAACCCGGAGGAGGCCGCCACGCCCCCGGAGTCGGAGGCAAGCTCGAGCAGGTTCTTGGTCACGAGCCTGTCGAGCAGGTCCAGCCTCCCGCCCGGCTGCAGGACCCTGACCTGGTCTTCGGGAGACAGGGAGGAGAAGGCCGACCTGTATTCCACCACTCCTATGCTGCGACCGTCGACACGGGCCAGTACCCCCCTGTCGCGCCCGCACGAGGCGGCCAGGAGAGCCAGAAGAGGGACGAGAAGGCGGAGCCGGCGAAAAGACATGTGAGAATCTCCCCTTCGGACTGTCTGCAGAGGCCGGCCGGGGGTTGCGCGCACCCGCTCCGGGGATGCTCTCCCTTCGCCGGAAATGCAGATTTGGAGTGTATTTATACCCAACTAACGCAGCAATCGCAATGCGTCCGAGACGAGCTCGAGCTTGCCCGGACGGTCCGGCGACGAGATGTCCAGGACCACCGGGATCCTTCCGGTCCTCTCCTGGCCTGCCGACAGAACCGGAATGTCCTGCAGGCGCTTCCGTACCTCCGCAAGGGGCAGCCCTCCGGCACCGAGCACGATCCTGACCGATCTGCTCCCTCCGACGACCTCCTCGACTCCGGCCGCCGCCGCGAGGAGCCGGATCCTCGCCCTCTCGGCGCAGTTGACCGCCGGGTCGGGCATCTCTCCGAACCTGTCCCTGACGAAGGACTTCCAATCGTCGATCTCGGCCTCGGTCGAAGACCTCCATACCGACCGGTACAGCCTGACCCTCTCGACGATGTCCTCCATGTAGTCCTCGGGAAGGAAGGCCTCGCCCGGAAGCTCGATCCTGACCGTGGCGGAGCTCTCCGGCGACTCGCCCCTGAGGCGGGCGGCCTCCTCGGCTATCAGCTCCTCGAAGAGAGCGTAGCCGATCGACTCCATGTGTCCGTGCTGCCTGGCGCCCAGCAGCTCGCCCGCGCCCCTCGTCTCGAGGTCGCGCATGGCCACGTGCCAGCCGGAGCCCAGCTCCCTGAACCTCGAGATGGACTCCAGCCTGTTCCGGGCCTCCGGCGACAGCCCCTTCGCGCCGGGAGGGTGTATCAGGTAGCAGTAGGCCCTGTGGTAGCTCCGGCCGACCCTGCCCCTGAGCTGATAGAGGTCCGCGACCCCGAAGGTCTGCGAGTCGTCGATGAAGATCGTGTTGACCCTGGGCATGTCCAGGCCGGACTCGATGATCGCCGTGCAGAGGAGCATGTCGTACTCGCCCTCGAGGAACGAGTGCATCACGTCCTCGAGCGCCTCCGGCTTCATCTGCCCGTGAGCGGTGCAGATCCTGACTTCGGGGAGGAACTCCGACAGCTCCCGGTGCACCTCTCCGAGCGTTGCTATCCTGTTGTGAACATAGAATATCTGACCCTCCTTCCGAAGACCTGCCCTACATAGCCAACCTCATCTCAGGTGGCTGGTTTTGATGTGCCCATCTCTGGCCGGTTTTGACTGCCCGCTGACA
>Ga0172364_10000051_pt1 | contig 60118 bp, 50 predicted proteins | sample LakKivSesite10cm_FD_114545 | JGI IMG/M metagenome (GOLD analysis project Ga0172364, IMG submission 114545) | Sediment microbial communities from Lake Kivu, Rwanda - Sediment site 10cm | ecosystem: Environmental > Aquatic > Freshwater > Lake > Sediment | place: Rwanda: Western Province, Lake...
AAGGTCGATTTTAATTTCCAACCTTTCCAACCTCGATTCGAAAAAAACCCCAAAGGCTATTTTTCCAACCCAGTTTCCAACCTCAAGTATAAATACCTGTAAAAAGGGGTAAAAGTCAAGAAGAAAGAAAAGCCTTGTCTGGCAATGATTTCAGAGGGTATTTAAAAAGAGAGGCAAAGCGATAAAAACACAGAAAAGCTTAAAATTTCGGGCTCATAACCCAAAGGTCGGTGGTTCAAATCCACCCCCCGCTACCAAATAAATTCAAGGGGTTAGGAAATTCATCCTAACCCCTTTTTGGATTCTGTGCTACCGTCTAGTTGCCAAGCCGCACAGGGCCGTCGATCCGCGTCAATCCTGGTGAGCACATTTCCTTTCTCTGACCGACTTGCGCACCACCCTCGGATTGTGTTTTTTCCTCATGTCTCATGAAATTTTTTTCATTGTTTCTTTCAACCCGTTGAACGTTTCTTGAAGAGAAAAGGCCTTCTGGCCTATATGTCAAGGGTGCCCCGCCGCACAGGGGATCGTAAATTATCATTGGATATCGACTTGTTAGAAATATTTATTCACGGACCTTCCGGTCTGGTACGGTCATTTCAACAAACTATGTGACCTACACATAACACCTCCGGTGACGGTTCAATTTAATGAATCCAGTCGAAGCAGAACGCCTCAAACGTCTTGAGTCTCGGATCGTACGATCTGAGTTCCGGGTCGACCTTCTGGAACCTAAAAAGGCCGGCAGGGCCCCGGACAACTTTGTGGAACCGCCAATAGCTGGCGGGTCTATGGTCGACTTTGTGGCAGCTGCGAAATCCAGCGGGGCACTGGAGCATCGTGACATCCTTATGCTCAGCACCTGGGGTTTTGTGATTGCCATCGTCTCGTTCCTCTTTCTGTATGCCGGCTGGTGGCTCGACGAAAGGTTCGATACGGCGCCGACCTTCATGCTTGGGCTCCTCATTCTGGGGGTCTCCCTCTGCGTGTGGAGACTCTATGGGGATGCGCAGCGCAGGCGAGCCAAGCGGGTCCCCACCACCTCGCTTCCTCTCTCCCCCTAACCCTTTTTTACAATTCGTATCTCAGGCCTAATACTTTTTTCTTACCTGAAATCATATCTTCGGCGTATTGTTTTATCCCGCTACTTCAGCGAAAATCGAAGAGAAAATTGCTGAGCAAAGAGGATTGCAATGAGCTGCGGAAATGATATCGCCCAGCGGAAGATCACGGGAAATGATTCAGAAAGGGATGCTATCGTGCAAGTTCTTCGCAGATATTTCGAGCATCGTGTCCATGCAGGCAACAGGAATACGGCGAGTACCAATGAGGCTCTCATCTTAAAGGCCCTTAAAAGTTATTTCAAAGGTGTTGCCTGGGCTTGAGTTGGATTTTGGAAGAGGTCAAAATGAACCAGAAACAATTTACGGCTGAACAAATTATCGTATTGCTTCGGGAGGCGGACGTGAAGCTTTCCCGCGGCAGAAACCTGGCGCAGATCTGCCGGGAGATGGGGATCACCGAGCAGAGCTACTACCGCTGTCGCAGGGAGTACGGCGAGATGAAGGCCGCCCGGATCAAGGGGCTCAAGGAACTCTGACGGTTCACATCGATCCTGCACTGTCAATAATTAAACCGCATTTCGAACATCCAAGGTCAGTTTTCAATCCGGTTCCCTATTTGACCAAGAAATACACTCAATATTACACTACAAAAATTGTATCGGAATCTTTCTAAAAAATTTCTGACAGAACAGCGTAAAATAAAAGGGCGATTGACTTTAAGTAGTTTCTCAAAACCGCCCGTAACTTATTTATTATATGGCATTATTTTAGATTTCGTCGTCGATCTCCTTTTCGCCGGTATCCTTCAGTAGTCCCTTACTTGATCCTGTCTATATCCGCCTCCTTGCCGATGACGACGAGGATGTCGCTGTCCTTGAAGACGAAGTCCGCCGGCGGGACCATCTCCACGCGATCCGTCAGGGTGTCACGGATCGCGATGATACCGATGTTGTAATTGGTTCGGACCTTCAGGCCGCCGAGGGTCTTGCCGATGAAGCTCTTGGGTGTGGCGATTTCGCAGATCATGTGGTCCTCCGAAAGCGGGATATAGTCCAGCACATTCGGGGACACGATGCTTTTAACAATTTTGTCGGCCATTTCCTTTTCCGGGATGATCACCTCAGTGGCCCCGACCTTTTCCAGGATGAGTTTGTGCTCCTCATTGGGGGCCTTGACAATGATATCCTTCACCTTCATCTGCTTGAGGTGAAGCGTAATCAAAGTACTTGCTGCAAGATCCTCTCCGAAGGAGACGATCACCATGTCGTCTTCCCGGATCCCGATACTGTCCATCACGTCTTTGTCCGTGCCGTCAGCCATAATAGCCTTGGTGGCAAAGTCCCTGACAGCCTGGACAGCTTCCTTCTTTTTGTCGATGGCGATCACCTCGACACCGTTCTCATAAAGCTCTCTGACTATGTTGTAGCCGAAAATCCCCAAACCGACAACGATGACTCTTTTCATCTGCATGCCCCCTTTATCCAACCATCACCGTTTCTTCCGCGTAAGTGATCCCCTTCCTGGCCGATCGCAGCGCAAGCGCGAAGGCAAGGGTGAGGGGACCCACTCTTCCGGCAAACATCATGATGATAATAGCCAGTTTCTGTATATCGTTCATATTCGGTGTAATCCCCATGGAGAGGCCCACGGTTCCGAAGGCGGAGACCGTTTCAAAAAGATACTCCACAAAGAAATGCCGGCTCTGTTGGGGTGGCAGATTTCCTCCTCCTGTAAAAAAAAGCAAAATAGAGGTGATCAGGCATATGGACAGGGCCGCCGCGAAGATGATCGAGATGGTTTTGGTGATTTGTTCCCTGGGGATGGTCCGGTTGAAGACGTTCACCTCTTCGTATCCCTTCCATCGGTTCCAGATAAGGAGAAGAAGCAGTGTCGCGCTGGTCGTCTTGATGCCGCCGCCCGTTGATCCAGGGGAGGCGCCGATGAACATGAGGATGATCATGACGAGAATGGTTTCATTCTGAAGGCTGCCGATGTCAACGGTATTGAATCCGGCCGTCCTGGGCGTGATGGATTGAAAAAAGGAAACAAGGAATTGGGAATGTACGTGCATATCTTTGAGGATAGCGTTTCTTTCAAAAATGTAGAAAAGGAGGGCGCCTGAGAGGATCAGGAATACCGTGGCATAAATAACGATCTTGCTGTGAACGGAGAGACGATTCTGCTTGCTTCGAAACCGGGAAGCAACCTCATGCTGGACCACGAAGCCTATCCCGCCGGTTACGATGAGGATCATGAAGGTCAGGTTGATGATCCAGTCGGCCTGGTAACGCACCAGACTGTCCGAGAAGAGCGAGTAGCCACAGTTGTTGAATGCCGAGATGGCGTGATAGACAGCGTAATAAAAGGCCGTACCGGAAGGGAATTCCTGGGAGAAACGGAAAAAGAGAACGATAATACCGATAGCTTCGATGATCAAGGTTGAGATGATAACAGCCTTGAGAATCATTAAGAAATTACGCTTCGGTGTGTGAAGGAACGTTGTCTGTACAATCTCTCGATCCTTGAAAGAGATCCCCCGGCCCATGATGCCGAAGAGGAATGCCGAGAAGGTGATGATTCCCAGCCCGCCGATCTGGAAAAGAAAGATCGTAATGATCTGACCGGCAACAGAGAGGTCCTTCCCGATATCGAGCACGGTAAGACCTGTGACGCAAACGGCGGACGTGGAGGTGAAGAGGGCGTCGATGAAATCGATGTGTTCACCGGAAGAGGAGAGTGGGAACCACAGGAGGAAAGTGCCTGCCAGGATCAGGCCGGCAAAGCTGAGGATGAAGATCTGTCCCGGCGTGAGCTGATGAGCGATGAGGCCTCTCTGTCTGGGATCATCTTTGGAGGGCATATGCTTTAAGTTACGCTAACCCCTCATAACTCTGCACGCGTTCCGTTCATCGGACGGATTTCATGGCGTTCGTCCAAATAGAGCCGCTGACTGTTTCAAATCGCCGATTTTGATTTTAAAGGGCCAGGAAATATTGAGGCGGATAATCGCACATTTTTCAAGCGGTTGCAATGGTATTCATGTGCCATAAACGACTGTTGACTTTACAAATGGTGTCAAAGTAAGTCCCGTCTGCATACTTCACCTGCAAGTTCTTAATTTTAAATAGTGGGTAACGTTGAGGATTACTGGTTGAAAGCAGTTGCGCTTGCAGCATTTAGTCAGGAAGTGTTCCAGGCCGCAGTTTTCCACTTTTGGTTTTTCTGCTGATTTGAAGCTGGGTGGGTGCGATAAGTTACGGTTTGGCCGTGCAACCCCTTGCATTTCCCTGCCGGGCGTGTATAATAAATTTAGAAAAGTGAAAGCCCGCTTCCTCCGGGGTCCATCTTCGGATTCAGATCTGTTCTTGTTTGCTCATCCTTTTCGGTAGTTTCCTGTTCCTCCATTCCTACAGACAGTAATTGTCTTCTTGCCGGTTTCCCCGGGCGGGCAAATTGCCCCAACGGGCTTGAGGAGGTGTCGCCATGGGCTACACAAAGACGTGTGTCGTATGCGGACGGGTCTCATGGATGCTCAACGCCGAGGATAAGTGTGAGGAGTGCGCCAAGAAGGGCGAAAAAGGGAGCACTACGTCGCGAAACTCGACTTCATCAACCCGAACTACACAGGATCAGCGCCGGTAAACTGATCTTACCGCCCTTCGCTTGCCTATAGTCTAATCCAGTACTCGGCCTTCCTGAAGGCTGAAAGGGAAATTGCGGGCCGAAGCCTAGAAAATCATAGAAGGAGGTATTCAATCATGAAAGAAGGTAGAGCTGTTTGGCTCTGCCTTCTGCATTTCTAATCATTGTTGATTGTAATCTTCTGTCTTCTGTCAGACGTTGAGTTCAAGCACTACAGGAAGGAGTTCATACCCGAGTTGACACTCAGTGTCAGGTCACGTTCTGATCAAGACAATTCACGTTGGTGACCGGTGGCCGATCCGCCCCCTTTGTTTGCCAAAATTAAGTCATTATAATAGGTTATAAGTTAAGCCGGCCGTTCGAATGCCGACGCCAAACCACATCGAATATAAAAAATACCCACCGATTTATCAGACCCGGGGGGGTACCGACAGATTATGCCTTGACTTCTGATGTGCAGCTGGGGCAGCGAGTGGCCTTTATAGGGATCACTGAGAAACAGAAGGGGCATTCTTTGGTCGCAGCCGGTGCTTCCTCCGACCGTTTCATGGCGTTGATCTGACGGATCAGAAGGAATACGGCAAAAGCAACGATCAGGAAGCTTATCACAGAGTTTATGAAGATACCCATGTTGATGGTCACGGCGCCGGCAGCCTTGGCCTCGGCAAGCGTCGCGTAGGGACCGGTAATTTTACCTGCCTTGATCACCGCGAAAATGTTTGCAAAATCAACATTACCGAGCAAAAGACCGATGGGCGGCATGAGGACGTCATCCACCAGGGATTTGACGATGGTCCCGAAAGCACCGCCGATAATGATGCCCACGGCCATGTCCACGACGTTGCCGCGCATGGCAAATTCCTTGAATTCCTTAAACATTCCGTCTTCCTCCTTTTTTAAGGTATTTTTGCAGAGTTTTACTCTCACCACGCTGGTGAAAAAATTGCGTCTCATTTACCTGGGTTTATAGTACCGCATGGCATCGGGGATCAGCGATTCAATATCTCTGATCCGCGATTGCGGTGCGGGGTGGGTCGAGAGAAGCTCGGGGGGTCTGGCCCCGCCTTTCTGGTTCATCCGCTCCCACAGTGGGACGGCAGCCCGGGGATCGTATCCCGCTTTAGCCATGAGAATAAGGCCTATGTGATCGGCTTCAGACTCATGAAGGCGGCTGTAGGGAAGAAGAACACCAACCTGGGTCCCCGCGCCGTAAGCCTGCATGAATATGCTCTGGGTCGCCGCCGGCTGCGTTGACAGGGCGACGGCAAGCCCGATCCCCCCGAGCTGAGTAAGAAGCCCCTGGCTCATCCGCTCGCCGCCGTGCTTGGCAATGGCATGGGCAACCTCGTGACCCACGACGACAGCCAGCCCCGTCTCGTTTTGTGTGATGGGCAGAAGCCCCGTGTAAACGGCCACCTTCCCGCCGGGCATGCACCACGCGTTTACCACCTTGTCATCCTGGATGAGATTGAATTCCCACTTGTAATTTTTAATTTCCGATCCCAGGCCTTTCTCTTCAAGAAGATCTTCCGCTGCCGCGGCGACTCTCTTGCCCACACGCTTCACCATGTTTACCTTTTCCTGGTCCGTGGATAACTTTGCTTTCCCGATGACGGAGGAGTATTCTTGATAGCTCATGGAGATCAGTTGCGAATCGGGAACGAGGTCCAGTTGCTTGCGGCCCGTGAGGGGCACGGTGGCACAGGCATAAAGGAAAAAGAGAAGTGAGGGGATGATGATCGGAGCGAAATATAATTTAGCCATTTTTTTTCTCATTTTTTATCCTCTTACTATGGATTTTTTCTTTCAGAAAAACCGATGATTAAACGGCAGATGACATATTGCCAAGGGCGCTGACTCTTATCACCTGTGAGAGTGATTGCAGGAAAAAACGCGATGTATCGTCCAATGGAACTCTCCAAACTTTTCCTTTGGAATGGTGTTTGAGTTCACGGACAGCACTTGAACATCGCGGGTATCGCCGTTATCTATATAATACATATTCGCTATCTGTGGAAGGGGATTTTTGAATCCGGCGTATGGCAAGGGGAGCCGCCGGGCTCAGGTCTCGTTCAGGCCGTATTTCTCCCATCTCGACCGGAAGGCCTTTTCACTCATTCCAAGCAGTCGTGAGGCTTTTGAAACAACGTAATTCGTTTTCACCATGGCCTTTTTGACCAGCGCCTTCTCGAGGTCCTCGAAGTTGACGCCGCCGTCGGGAATTTCAAAATCAAAGAGAGACTCATCGGGGTTATCGGCAGAGGATTCGTCCAGGTTGAACTTTTCCCACCGGTACCAGAAGGTCTTGTAGGTCATGCCCAGGAGCTTGGCCGCCCGGGCAGCGACGTGATCCGTTTTCTTCATGGCCTTTTTCAACACGATCTTTTCAAATTCTTCGATTGAAAGACCCTCGTCGGGCAATTCGAAATCGAGAACACCTTTTTGCTGAAGCCCCCCCGTCAGTTCATCCCGGATGTCCTGGATTGAGATCGTTTCGGCATCACACATGAGGACGGCCTTTTCGATGACCGACTGCAGCTGCCTGATGTTGCCGGGCCAGTGAAAATCCGTCAGGGCCTTCGTGGCCTGGCCGTCGATCCGCCTGATTCTTTTCCCGAATTCGTGATTGTACTTCTGCAGGAAGAACTGCACGAGTTCGGGGATGTCCTCCCGCCGTTCCCGGAGGGGCGGCAACTCGATGGTGACGACCTTCAGGCGATAAAAGAGGTCTTCCCTGAATTTGTTATCCTGCATCAGCCTCTCGAGGTCTTGATTTGTTGCCGCAATGATCCGGACATCGACCTTGATGGAATCTCTGCCGCCCAGCCTCCTGACCTCCCTTTCCTGGAGGACCCGGAGGATCTTGGACTGCGTCATGGGGGGGAGATCGCCCACTTCGTCGAGGAGGATGGTGCCGCCGTTGGTCGCCTCAAAGAGGCCTATCTTGCGGGAACTGGCCCCGGTAAAGGCGCCGGGTTCATACCCGAAGAGCTCGCTTTCGAGAAGGGTTTCCGGTATGGCCGCGCAGTTGATGGCGGTGAAAGATTTTGCCGCGCGCTGGCTGTTGAAATGGATCGCGCGGGCAATGAGTTCCTTGCCCGTTCCGCTTTCGCCGAGGATGAGAACCGTCGCGGAGCTGTGCGAGACCTTCTTGATGACCCGGACGACATCCTCGATGGCCTTGGACTTACCGACGATGCCCTCGATTTTGAATTTGTCCATGAGGGCCTGCTGTAGTTCCAGGTTTTTTCGAAGGAGTTCCGTCCGTTCCAGGGCCCGCCGCACCGTCATGATGACCACGTCCCTGTCGAGGGGTTTCGTCATGTAGTCGAAGGCCCCTTTCTTCATAGCCTCAACGGCCGAGTCGATGGTACCAAAAGCCGTCATAATGAGGACCGTCGGGGCCTCTTCCCTGGCCATTAATCTCTCCAGAAGCTCGATGCCGTCCATTCCCTTCATCTTCAGATCGGTCAGGACCAGATCGGGATTGTAGGTCCGGTTGAGCCTGAGGGCTTCTTCGCCGGACGATGCGGTAAGGGTTTCGTATTCCGCATCCGTCAGGATGGTTTTCAGGATGTCCCGCTGAAGGGGTTCGTCGTCAACGACGAGAATCACGGCCATAGTCGTCTGGATACTCCTACTGGATGTAAACGGGAAGGTCAGTTGCCCGCGACGGGAAAGGTGATGGAGACTTCACTTCCCTTGCCCTCCGAACTCAGCATGTCAATCTTCCCGCCATGTTCTTCGATGACCCTCTTCGTGATCGCAAGGCCCAGCCCGAGGCCGTTGCTCTTTGTGGTGAAGAAAGGTTCGAATATTTTTTCGAGGTTTTCCTGCGGAACACCCGCACCCGTATCAGTGATCTGCAGGTTGAATTTCCCGTTGCCTTTCGCTGTTTTGAATGTCAGTGTGCCGCCCTCCGGCATGGCCTGAAAGGCATTGGTCACAATGTTAAAAAGACAGGTCTTCATCAAATCGAAATCGAGCATCAGCTCCGGTAGAAAATCGTAGTTTTCGATAATCTGGACGTGCTCGGTGTCCGCCTTGGCCTTGATGATTTCCACGATGTGCGAGAGGAGCTGCTTCGTATCTACGGGCTGCAAACTCAGGCGAAGCGGTTTTCCGTAATCCAGAAAATCACTGACAAGCTTGTCGAGTCTGTGAACTTCCTGCTTCATGGAGGAGATCAGGTTTTCAAAATTTTTCTTCTGCGTGTCGTTGGCAGGGTAATATTTTTCCTTGAGATGGTCGATGGAGAGACTGATGTAGTTCAGGGGGTTGCGGATTTCGTGGGCGATTCCCCTGGCGAGCTGTCCCACCGCCGAGAGGTGTTCCGCTTCCCGGAGTCGCTCCTCGAGCCTTTTTTCCTCTTTCAGCTTCCGCACCATGTAGTTGAAGCTCTCGTTGAGTTCCCCGATCTCGTCCTTTCGGTCCACCGTCAGATTCTGGTCGAGATCACCGGCGGCGACTTTCTTCGCGGCCTCGACGACGTTGTGGATGGGTTCCGTGTATTTCAAAGCCAGAAAGATGGAGAGGGCGATTCCCAGGGTAAAGACGAGCAGGGTGGCACCGATCCTCTTGAGCGTATTGATTTTGAGCTGCTCGGAGAAATTATCCGCGTTGATCTGGAGATGGACGTAGCCGTAATGGGCCTCCCCGGCAATGACGGGGATGATGACGTTGTAAGTCTTGCCCTCTTCATCGACGGCCCGATCACCGAGTTCGGCCTTGATGATCAGCTCTTTCTTCTTGGGACCGACTGGGGTGCCCACGCTCTTGGGATTGGTGCTCGCGATGATTTCATCTTTGTTACTGATGATGGAAATTTCCTTGATGCCCTTGGACTTGAGGGACTTGAGATACTGTCTCAGTCGCATCTCGTCGGTTGCCCCGCTTCCCGTGACCTCTTCGACGCCGACCTGGATCGCCTGTGTGAGCTCGACGATCTGCGTTTCCAGCTGTTTCTCCAGCGCGCGCTCGGACTGCACGTAAATGATAAACAGCACCGAAAGGAGCAGGGCACTCAGGCAGAGCATCATGAAGACGAGCTTCTTGTTGAGCGATAGATTCAGGAAAAATTTCTTGAACATGATCCCGTGGCCTTGTGTTGAAAGTACCAGAAAGAATTCTTGTATCGAGTTTCTTTAGCACCAAAAAGGGGGGCTGTCAATTGCGGCAACGGGATGCAAGTGACCGATCATGCATGGTTTTGATGGGTGGGATCGGGCTTACCCGGACGAGGGGAGCCCCCACCGGCGTTTCGGTTCCGGGCTTCGATTCAGGAAGCACTGATGCCGGGAATTTGTTTTTCAATGTTTGACAAGGACAGAACCCATTATCTATAATCCCCCACCGGGCACACCAGTGGCGGCATCGAACTCCCGGTGCTCCCGTCTGACCGCTGAGAGAGAATTTTTTTAGTTAACGATATGTATGACAAGATAAAAATTCTAATCAATGATCCCGAAGAGAAGCTCGGTTATCCCTATATCATTCTGAGGGAGTCCCTCAAGTCCTTCAAACGGAACAATGGCCTGGAGACTTCGGCCACCCTTGCCTTTTTCGGCTTTTTTTCCCTGATCCCGCTTCTGATTCTTATCGTTTATCTTCTCAGTAACGTTATTCTCTCCTCCCAGGTGGCCGCGAAGGGGATCGAGCAGCTCACCGAGCAGATCTTTCCCGCCTATCACAAGGTTCTTCTCAAAGAGGTCTATGCCGTGGCCAGGCAAAAGACGTGGGGCCTTCTCAGCATCGTCGCGCTTTTCTGGGCGGTCACCCCACTGGCATCATCTCTGAGATTTGCTTTTCTGAAGATTTTCAAGGAAGAATGGGATGCGCCGTACTGGAAGGACAAACTGGTCAATGCCTTCGCCGTCTTCATCATCCTGGTTCTTTTCATCGGCGTAGTCCTCGGTGAAACCGTTTACGCCTCCCTCATGACGCCCTACACAAAGAGCCCGAGCTTCCTCTTCCGTGTTTTCAGCCTGATCGCGACGCCGATCCTCACGACCCTGGTCATCATGCTTTTTTATCTCATTTTCTGTCCCGTCAAGCTGAAGTTTACGAATCTCCTGGTCGGTTCATTCATCACGGCAGCGCTGTGGCTGACCACGAAACCGATCTTTCTCCTCTTTCTGAAGTTCAACCCCAATTACGGCGTCACCTTCGGTTCCCTGAAGGCGATCTTCATACTCATCATCTGGGTGTATTATCAGTTTGTCGTCATTCTTTTCGGGATGGAGATCATGGCCAACATTCGCAGAAGGGAAACCCTTCTGCTTTCGGGTCTTCTGCAGAAGTCCATCCCGGTGAGAAAGGGGCCCAGAAGGATCTTGGACCGGTTTGCCGGATCCTACAGCCGGGGTGAGGTTGTCTGTAGGGAAGGGGAGGAAGGTTTTGATATGTTCTACATCCTCAGCGGGGCCGTGGAGATCAGGAGGAAAGAAAAGGCACTGCGGGTGATGAAAGAGGGGGAGTATTTCGGAGAGATGGCCATGCTGCTCCGTACGCCGAGGACGGCAACGGTGATCGCCCTGGAGGACGACACGCGCCTCATCAAGATACGGGAAGATAATTTCGAAACCATCCTGCGAGAGAACCCAAAAATTGTTCATTCGATCCTGAAAGAAATGGCAGAGAGGGTGAAAAAAACGAATGAACTTCTCGAGGGGATCGAACGGGAGAAGGGCGGTCAGGGGTGAGAAACCGCCCGGTCCGGAGGGACGGAATCCGGCAGGGCGTATCAAAAGAGAAGGAGAAGGAGCGAGAGGAATGAAAATCGCCATTTCATCAACGGGACCGGATCTGACGGATCTGGTGGACCCGCGTTTCAGCCGCTGTTCTTTCTATGTCTTCGTGGACATGGAAACAGGCGAGTTTCAGGTTATTGAAAACACGGGTGCCCGCGCCCAGTGAGTGACCCGGGGAACGGCTACCGGGAATCTCGTAGCCGGACATCGGGTGGACGCGGTGCTTACGGGGCATATCGGTCGCAAGGCCACGAAGGCACTCCAGACGGCCGGCGTGAAAATATACCTCGGCGCTTCGGGGACGTTGAAATCAGCCATCGATGCTTTCAGCGGGGGAAAGCTCGAAGAGAAGCTCTAGTATGGAAAGACCAACGGAAATGAAGCTTCATTCTTTCTTGACCCTGGACCCGATCCCCTAGACCCTCTGTTCATCTGTTAAAAGGAATGCTCCAGCCCGGGAAACTGGCCCGCCCTGACCTCCTGCACGTATTGCTTTACGGAGGCCTTGATCTCGACATTCAGATTCGCATATTTCTTGACGAACTTCGGCGTGAACCGTTCGAAGAGTCCCAGCATGTCGTTGATAACGAGAACCTGTCCGTCGCAGTGAATGCCTGCGCCGATGCCGATCGTGGGGATTTCGAGGGATTCCGTGATGTCCTTCGCGAGCCCTGCAGGGACGCATTCCAGAACGAGGGAAAAGGCGCCCGCTTCCTGAAGGATCTTGGCATCTTTCATGATCTTCTGGGCCGCCTTTGCCTCTTTGCCCTGTACCTTGTATCCCCCGAGCTGGTGGACCGACTGGGGCGTCAAACCCAGGTGGGCCATCACCGGGATACCCGACGAGGTCATCCTGCGGGTGACTTCGGCCACCTCCTCGCCGCCCTCCAGCTTCACTCCGTGGGCCATCCCCTCCTTCAGGAACCGACCGGCGTTTTCGACGGCCTTCTCGACGGAGGACTGGTAGGACATGAAGGGCATGTCACCGATGACCATCGCCCGTTTGGTTCCCCTGGCCACGGCCTGGGTATGCCGGATCATGTCGTCCATCGTGACGGGGATGGTGCTTTCGTAACCCAGGACGACCATGGCGAGGGAGTCGCCCACCAGAAGGATGTCCACGCCCGATTGATCGAGCATGGACGCCATGGCAAAGTCGTAGGCCGTCAGCATGGTGATCTTTTCTTTTTTCTGTTTCATCTGCCGGACGACGGCGGTCGTGACACTGGTGATCTTGCTCTGTGTGCTCATTTTGATCTCCCTCCCGTAAGAAGCGTTTTAATTTCCTGAACCCTCTCCAGTGAGAGCGTTCCTTTCTTGAACCCCACATCGGCCGCCTGAAGGCCCAGGGTCCTGTATAGGAATTCGAGTTCGGGGATTTTCTCGTTGAAAACCGCCAGGTGCTTTTTCAGTGTGCCGACATCGCCGCGGCTTATGGGTCCCGTCAGCGACTGGACGGTCCCTTTCGCTTCGATATTCCGGATAGTCCCCCGGACCAAAGGCCAGAAGGCCCGCAGGGCATCGTCACTACTGAGACCGATTCGCAGGTAGATGCCTTCGACGAGATGCATCAGGGTGACGAGGTAGTTGGAGGCCATGCACGCCGCCGCGTGGTACAGGGGTTTGTCCTCATCGGCAATGATAAAAGCTCTCCCGCCCAGGTCTTGAACGATCCGCAGGGCCCACGCCTCGCTGTCCCCGTCGGCGGTGACGCCGAAAGAACTCCCCGGGATGTTTTCGATGGCATTTTTGACATCGGCGAAGGACTGGATCGGGTGGATGCAGGCCACGGAGGCACCCGCTCTCTTAGCGGGCTGAAGGACATCCAGCCCACAGGCACCGCTCATGTGCACGACCTTCTTCCCCGGATCGATGGCTCCTTCCCGGGTAATCCTTTCACAGACGGGGGCGATGGCGTCGTCGACAGTCGTAATCAGGACGATGCGTCCCCGTCTGGCCGCTTCCGTGTAGTCCACAAAGGCCGTGCCGCCGGTGAATTCCGCACCTTTTGACACGGACTCGATGGAGCGGGCAGCCACGGCGGCAATGGGGTAGCCGGCGCCTCGAAGGAAAAAGCCGACGGCCGTGCCCACTTTGCCGAGGCCGAGAATGGCGACGGCATCCTTTGCGCTTTCCCCTTTCGCTGAACGATCTATCATCCCTTCTATTCCCGTAAAAACAAAGAGGCCTTCCAGACTGCACAGGAAGGCCTCTTGAAGCCGGTATCTCCGTATGTTCTTCAAACCTTCCGTCTCAGTCCGAATCTCAGTGGATCCAAGCGGATGGTTTGAACTATCACAGATAATCGAAAACCGTCAATGAAAATAAGATTTCCATGCCCGCACACCCCCTTTTGACTCTTGTAATCCCACGGGGGATTATATATATTTTCTGAAGAAAATTATATTTTTACATGGCGGGGAGCCCCATGAAAGCGATTGATCTCATGGTCTTTGATTTTGACGGAACCCTGGTGAGTTCCGGCGAGGATATTGCAACCTCCGTGAATCTGATGCTCCGGGACCTCGGTCTTGAGACGCTTGAAAGGGAAAAGATCATCGGTTTTGTGGGTGACGGCGTCACAAAGCTGATCGAAAGGACCCTTGGAGAGGAGCATCGGGACCTCTTTGACAATGCCCTCTCGACGTTCAAGGCCCTCTATGCGGAACACCTGCTGGACACGACGGGGCTCTATCCCGGGATCCGGGAGATCCTTCAGCATTTCCACAACAAACGAAAGGTGATTCTGACGAACAAGAACTACGCCTTTACGATGACGATCGCGAAGGCTTTGGGGCTGGAGGCGCATTTCGATGACATCATCGCCGGCGACTCGACGCCTTACTTCAAGCCCGATCCCCGGCTGATCCTACCGCTCATGGACCGTTTCCGGGCTGGTGCGGACCGCACGGCCGTGATCGGGGACAGCACACAGGATATCCTCCTGGCGAGAAACGCAGGGGCGCTGAGCTGCGCCTTTCTAAACGGCCTGGTTCCGCGCGATACCCTGCTGATCCTGAAACCGGATTACACGTACGAGAGCATCAACGAATTAAAGTTGTATTTCAAATGAAACTTCTCCCCAAGATTGAAAGGACGATCAAAAAGTACGGCATGCTCCGGCCCGATGACAGGGTCCTTGTGGCCGTCTCCGGCGGGCCGGACTCCGTTGCCCTTCTTCGTGCCCTGCAGCGACTTTCCGGGAAATGGCGCGTCCGGATCGGCGGCGCCTATTTCAATCACGGGCTTCGCGGTGCGGAGTCCCGGGCGGAGGAAGCCTTTGTCGAGAATCTTTTTCAAAGACTCGCCATCCCCCTGGAAAAGAGGCGCATGGATCCCCGGCTTCGAGATAAAAAGACAGGCGGGAATCTCGAAGAAATCTGCCGGGAGGCGCGCTATCGCTTCCTCGAATCCACCCGGAGAAAGTTCGGCTTTGACAAGGTCGCGCTGGGCCACAATCGCAGCGATCAGGTCGAAACCGTCCTCATGCACCTCCTCAGGGGGAGCGGTCTCGAAGGGATGAAGGGAATGCTTCCCGTAAGAGACGATATCTACATCCGACCGCTTCTGGAGGCGACCCGGGAGGAGCTCATCCTTTTTCTCAAAGAGGAAAAGCTCGGTTATGTCCTGGACAGCACCAACGAATCGGAAGCATTCCATCGAAACCGGGTTCGTCACCATCTCCTCCGGGACGTTCTCAGGAGCTACAACCCCTGCGTCGAAGAAAATATCGCCCATCTGGCCGATATCATTCGCGAGGAAAATGATTACATTAATACCGTCGTGGACGGCCTCGTCTCCCAATGGGGCATCGGGGGCGATGGAAACACCCTCCGGGTGAGAACGGAGGACCTGAAAGGACTTCATCAAGCCATGCAGAAAAGGATGATCCTCAGGCTTCTTCAGCTTCGGGCGCGGACGAAGAAGGGATTCGGCTATACCCACGTCCAGGCCGTTCAGGGCCTCCTGAATGAAGGCACAACGGGGAAGGTCCTCCATCTGCCGGGGGGGGTCCGGGTTCAGCGTGACTACGGCAGGCTCGTGATGACCACCGCTGACAGGGGGGCGAAGGAACTCTCTCAAAAGCGAAAAGACCGGCGAGGGTCCGGGGTCGCGAAAGAATTTTCATACGGCGTTCGCGTACCCGGGTCGATCAAGATTGCGGAACTCGGCCTGACGCTGAAATTCGGTCTCGTCAAGACAGACGAGGTCCGGTTCGGTTCCGGTAAGAGGGCCTACATGGATTACGACCGGATCACGCCGCCGGTTATGGTGAGAAACGTCCGCCCCGGCGACAGGATTCAGCCCCTGGGCATGAGGGGTCGCAAGAAGGTCAAGGACCTCTTCATCGATGAAAAGATTGCGAGGGACGAGAGAGGTCGGCTTCCCATTGTCGTTGACCGGGATTCCATCCTGTGGATCCCGGGCGTGAGGCTGTCGGATAGAGTGAAGATCGGGGACAGGACGAAGAGCGTTTTGAAAATAGAAATTAATTGATATTCAAGGAGTTCTGTTGTAATTCAATTTCCATTGGATAGACCCATTTCCTACGGAAAGAACATCTATTTTATAGAAAAGGAGTATACCTGTTGAATCCACTTCAGAAAAATATAGCTCTCTGGCTTGTGATCAGCTTGATCTTTGTAATGCTCTATCATCTGTTCAGCCAGCCCAAAGACTCATACGAGAACATCATATTCAGCGATTTTATCACGTCCGTTGAAAACGGGCAGGTCCTGGAGGTGAGCATCCAGGGTGACAACATTTCAGGGAAATTCCTGAACGGGAAGAGCTTCAAGACTTACGCCCCCAAAGATTCCGGTGTGGTTCCTCTCCTGAAGCAGAAGGGGGTCCGGATCGCGGCCAAGCCCGCGGACGATTCCCCCTGGTACCTGACGGTTCTCGTGTCGTGGTTCCCGACGATCCTCCTCATCGCTATCTGGATCTTCTTCATGCGGCAGATGCAGGCGGGGGGAGGGAAGGCCATGTCGTTCGGCAAGAGTCGTGCGAGGCTTCTGACGGAAAGCTCGAAGAAAGTGACTTTTGATGACGTGGCCGGGATCGACGAGGCGAAGTTCGAACTGCAGGAGATCATCGATTTTCTCAAGGATCCGAAAAAATTTACGCGGCTCGGCGGGAGAATTCCCAAAGGCGTCCTTCTGGTCGGTCCCCCCGGGACCGGGAAGACCCTGCTGGCCCGCGCGATTGCCGGCGAGGCCGGCGTGCCCTTCTTCAGTATCAGCGGCTCCGACTTTGTCGAGATGTTTGTCGGCGTAGGCGCGTCCCGCGTCCGGGATCTGTTCACCCAGGGGAAGAAAAACGCCCCCTGCATCATCTTCATTGATGAGATCGATGCCGTCGGCCGGCATCGCGGTGCGGGGCTCGGCGGCGGGCATGACGAGCGGGAACAGACGCTGAACCAGCTCCTCGTTGAGATGGACGGTTTTGAGTCCTCCGAGGGCGTCATTCTGGTGTCGGCGACGAACCGGCCCGACGTTCTGGATCCGGCTCTTCTGAGGCCGGGGCGCTTCGACCGGCAGGTCGTCGTTCCCCTCCCGGACGTCAAAGGCCGGGAGAAGATTCTGGAAGTTCACACGCGGAAGATGCCCCTTGAAGATAATGTCAGTCTTGCCGTGCTCGCCAGGGGCACGCCCGGCTTTTCAGGGGCCGACATCGAAAACCTGGTCAATGAGGCGGCCCTTCACGCCGCCCGGACATCCAGAGACCAGATCACCATGAGCGACCTAGAATTTGCCAAGGACAAGGTGCTCATGGGGACGGAGCGCAGAAGCATGGTCATCAGCGACGATGAAAAAAGAATTACGGCCTACCATGAGTCCGGCCATGCCCTCGTGGCGAGGCTTCTGCCCGGGACGGACCCGATTCACAAGATCACCATCATCCCGAGGGGAAGGGCTCTGGGACTCACGCAACAGCTGCCCATCGATGAAAAGCATACCTATCCGAAAAAGTACCTCATCAACAACATCTCCATCCTTCTCGGGGGGAGAGCCGCCGAGGAACTCGTATTAAAGGATTTCACGACCGGTGCCGGAAACGACATCGAACGGGCAACAGCCCTGGCCCGGAAGATGGTCTGTGAGTGGGGCATGAGTCACGAAATGGGCCCATTGAGTTACGGCAAGAAGGAAGAGCAGATCTTTTTGGGCAGGGAGATCGCCACGCACAAGGATTACAGCGAGGAGACGGCCCGGAAGATTGACCGAGAGGTCGGCACCATCGTGATGGAATGTTATGAGCAGGCCAAGACGCTTCTGGCCAATCACATCGACAAGCTCCACAACATCGCCGGCGAGCTGATCAAGAAGGAAGTCCTCAATGCCGATGAACTCGACCAGGTCATCAGCGGCAGGACCGGGGATGAAACGAAAGAGGCCCTTCACTGAGAAGATCCTCCTCCCCCCTCCTTACCCATTCCGTTCCGACATCGTTCCAGGAGAAGCGACAGGGTGCGTCTCAACGCACCGTTTTTTTAAAGCCCGATGAGGGGGTCGATATTTGAGATACCTTCAAATCTCATCGCTCGCAGAGGCCGTCCGGAGCCTGAAAGAAATCGGGGTCGATCCTTACGGAATTGAAGCCATGGTGCCGAAAATGTCAGGGATGAATATTCGGCTCGATGATCTCAAGCCCGCGGTGGCGAACATCATCAAACAGGAGATGCTTTCTCTGGGCGGCGACGCCGCCGTTTCCAGGGGGGCGATTGACTGCACGGTCCGCCGAACGGACGTCATCCTCATGGGAACGGAAAAGCAGATCGCGCGATTCACGGAGAAGATCTCCCATCAACCCCTCGGTTTACGAAAACTGGCCTCAGCCATCGGAGATCTTATCTCCAACCTCCGAAGGGACGTCTTTGTCCTGAAAACGCCGAGAAGGAAGATCACCATTGCCGGCCGGACCTTGATCATGGGGATCATCAATATGACCCCGGATTCTTTCTCCGATGGCGGCCGGTTCAAGAGCATCGATGAAGCCGTGGATCACGGGGTGAGGCTCGAGGAAGAGGGAGCGGATATTCTCGACATCGGCGGGGAGTCGACCCGCCCGGGGTCGACGCGGGTGAGCCGCAAGGAGGAAATCAAGCGGGTAGTCCCCGTCATTGAGAAACTGAGCCATCGTATCCGCATTCCGGTTTCCGTGGATACCATGAAAGCGGAAGTTGCACGGGTCGCCATGGATTCGGGATCTGAGATCATCAATGATATCAGTGCTATGCGTTTTGACAGAACAATGCTTGAGGTGGCGGCGGAAAGTCAGGTCCCGGTCATTCTTATGCACATGAGGGGCACTCCCAGGATGATGCAGGAAGGGGATCTTCGTTACCGCTCCCTGATGGGGGAGATCCTTCGGTTTCTGGGCGAGCGGATAGAAAAGGCCGTAGCCGGAGGGGTGACCAGGGAAAATATTATCGTTGATCCGGGTATCGGTTTTGGTAAAAAGGCAGAAGATAACCTCAGGATCATCCGGCATCTGCGTGAATTGAAGACGCTGGGACGGCCTATTTTGCTGGGACCTTCCAGGAAAGCATTCATCGGGAAGGCCACGGGAGTTAAAATACCCGCAGAGCGGATCGAAGGAACAGCCGCAGCCGTGACGGCCGCCATCATGAACGGCGCGAATATTTTGAGGGTCCATGACGTCGGATTCATGAAGAGGGTTTCGGCCATGGCTGATACCCTGTCGAGGGATTGAAATGATTTATGGTATCGGGATCGACCTGGTGGAGATTCAACGGATTGAAAGAGCGCTCAAACGGTGGGGGGAGCGATTTGAAAAAAGGGTCTTCTCGGATGGGGAGGTGGCTTATTGCAGGAAGCACGTGCGGGCCCCTGTCCACTATGCCGGGCGGTTTGCCGCCAAGGAGGCTTTCATCAAATCCCTCGGCGGCCTCCGGGGCCTGACCATGAAAGATATCGAGGTCCTGAACGATGACGCGGGAAAGCCGGCCTTCAGCCTGAATGCCGCCGTTAAAAGGGCGTTGAAAGAACGGGGCGTTCGTCACGTCGCCCTGAGCGTGACTCACACCGATCATTATGCCTCTGCCCTGGTCGTCATGGAGGCATGAGTCACGCTGGATGAAAAATATTTCTTTTCTTTCTTCGAGAGAAAATGTAAGGGACACCTCCATGGGGGAAGGCGCATTCACCCTGGAGATGGTATCGAAGCGTGCCGAGGACACCTTTCGCCTGGGGGAGACGCTGGGTCGGTGCCTTTCGCCCGGTGATGTGGTTGCCCTCATGGGAGAACTGGGCTCGGGAAAGACCTGCATGACCCAGGGGATCGCCCGGGGCATGGGCGTGTCCGCAAGCTATCGCGTGACGAGCCCCACCTTCACGCTGATCAACGAATACCCCGGGGACATCACGTTGTACCACCTGGATGTGTACAGACTTTCAGGGCCGGTGGATCTCGAAGACCTGGGTTACGAGGAATATTTTTACGGGGACGGTGTTGTCGTCATCGAGTGGGCTGAAAAAATCGAAAGTGTACTGCCGGTCGAAAAATGCTTTATCGTCCACCTCCGGTACGTCGACGAGAACACCAGGGAAATAAAGATATCCGGCCCGGCGGACAGGATGGCGAAGATCTCGCAAGCGTTATCCCAAGGAGGTTTCATATAGATGGGTCTCATTGTACAGAAATACGGGGGGACATCGGTCGCCGATCTCGAAAAAATCAGGAATGTGGCGGAGAGGGTGATCCGGACGAAGGAAGCGGGGAACAAGCTGGTGGTCGTGCTTTCGGCCATGGCCGGAGAAACGGATCGGCTCATCGGTCTTGCCCACGGGGCCTCGGACCGGCCGGATGAGAGGGAATACGACGCCCTGATCGCGACGGGCGAGATGATCACGGTCGCGCTCCTGGCCATCGTGCTCAACAAGATGGGTCACCGGGCGAAGTCCTTTTTGGCCCACCAGGTGAAAATCTGCACGGACTCGGCACACGCGCGGGCCAGGATTTTGAAGGTTGACACGAAGGACATCGCGGAGGAACTGAAAAAAGACGGGATCGTCGTGGTGGCCGGATTCCAGGGTGTCGATGCCAAGAATGATATCACCACGCTGGGCAGAGGCGGATCCGATACCAGTGCCGTTGCCCTTGCCGCAGCGTTGAAAGCCGACGTGTGCGAGATTTACACCGATGTCGAAGGTGTCTACACCACCGATCCGAATCTCTGCAGCAAGGCCATCAAACTCTCAAAGATCTCCTATGACGAGATGCTCGAGATGACCAGTGCGGGGGCGAAGGTTCTTCATCCGCGGTCGGTGGAACTGGCCAAGAAATACAACGTCCCCGTCTTCGTGAGGTCATCCTTTAATGATGATGTGGGAACACTGGTGACGAAGGAGGATAGCGAAATGGAAGAGGTCGTCGTTTCGGGGGTGAGTTATGACAGGGATCAGGCAAAGGTGACGGTGGTCCACGTTCCGGACAGACCGGGAATCGCCGCACGCCTTTTCACCCCGCTTTCCGACAAAAATATCCCGGTGGATATGATCATCCAGAATGCCAGCATCGATGCCTTCACCGATCTTTCCTTCACCGTCTCGAGAAAAGACATCCGGGAGGTCAGGCGGATGATTGAGGTCGCGGCCAAGGAGGTCGGGGCCCAGGGCGTTCAATACGATGAGAATATCTCGAAGGTTTCGATCGTCGGGGTCGGGATGAGAAGTCATGCCGGTGTGGCGTCTCGGATGTTTTCCGCGCTCGCGAGCGAGGGGATCAATATCCTGATGATCAGCACATCGGAGATCAAGATCTCTTGCGTCATCGAGGCGAAATATACGGAACTGGCCGTCATGGTCCTGCACGATACCTTCGGGCTCGAAAAGTTGAAATAGGCGCCTCGACGCGCCGGATCCACTGACCCTATAAGCGCTTCCTCATCGAGCAATGAAAACACGGGATCAAATACGCGGGGCAGCGGTTATCGTCATGATAACGGTTGTCCTTTGTTTTTTTAGGAGCATGGCCCCCGTTGTTTTTTCCGGACCGACGGCCGGCCGGCCGCCTTACAGTGATGAAAAAAGCGGATCGGTGATCGTGGAGCTCGCAGGTCAGACGGAGCACCGCGGCACCTATTTCATCCCGGAAGGATCGAGCGTTTTGGATTTCATGGTGATGGTCGGACTCGGCACGGAATTGGAGCCGAGCGGTGCGAATTTGAATGGGCGACTGAAGAACGCTTCGGTGGTCACCATCCGGACCGCCGATCACGCGAGTATTTCCTCCGTGACCGTCCAAAGGATGAGCGGGGCGAAGAGATTCGCCCTCGGTCTTCCGATGGACCTGAACTCGGCCACGACTGACGAGCTGGAACTCGTGCCGGGCATCGGGGAGAAGACTGCGACGAGGATTATCGAATACCGGCAGGAGGCAGGCGGATTCAGGAAAATCTCTGAGCTCCGGTCCATCAGGGGGATCAAGGACAAAAAATTCGCGGCCCTAAGGCCATATTTCATCGTCGAATGAGTGAAGGGCCGGCATTCGACGCCCCCCACCAGACATTTTCGCAAAAACACTCTCCTTCCGGCGCCGTTTCTGAAAACCTCACAGCCTCTGTGAAACATCATACGATACTTGACAGGGTATGTTGAACCCATCGATATGGAACGATATTATCACTTCATTTGTTGAAAGTTTTTTAAAAAGCCCTGTCGGATAAAAAGGTATGCAGCAGTCCGTTTTGACAGGGAAAAACAAAGACGATTCGCCTTGACAACGCCAGGACGCTCCCTTATATTCCAGCAGCTTTGATGCGCAGTGGACTGTAACCCCCCCCCTTTTTTTAGGTTAAAAATAGAAAAGGATTCATTTATGCCGAAACGCAAGGACATCAAGAAGGTCATGATCATCGGATCAGGGCCGATTGTCATCGGCCAGGCCTGCGAGTTCGACTACTCGGGCACCCAGGCCTGCAAGGCCCTCAGGAAGCTCGGATACGAAATCGTACTCGTCAATTCAAACCCGGCTACGATCATGACCGACCCCGGCATGGCCGACGTGACGTACATCGAGCCTCTGAATCTCCAGAGCATGATCGAGATCATCGAAAATGAACGACCCGATGCCATACTGCCGAACCTCGGAGGCCAGACGGGTCTCAACCTGACCTCGGAGCTCCACAAAATGGGTATTTTGGAGAAATACGGTGTGCAGGTCATCGGCGTGCAGGTCGACGCCATTGAGCGCGGCGAGGACCGCATGGCCTTCAAGGAGACCATGAATCGCCTCGGCATCGAGATGCCCCAGAGCGAGATCGCCTACAGCGTCGAGGAGGCCGAAGCGGTGGCCGCAAGGCTGGGATATCCCGTCGTAATCCGCCCGGCGTACACCATGGGCGGAACGGGCGGCGGGCATGTCTACAATCCTGAGGAGTTTCGAATCGTAGCCGCCAGAGGCCTGGCAGCGAGCCTGGTGGGGCAGATCCTCGTCGAGGAGTCCGTTCTGGGATGGGAAGAACTGGAACTCGAGGTTGTTCGCGATGCCAAGAATCAGATGATCACGGTCTGCTTCATCGAAAACGTGGATGCCATGGGCGTGCACACGGGCGACTCATACTGCACCGCGCCCATGCTGACCATCAGCGAGGATCTCCAGAAGAAGCTCCAGAAATATTCCTATGACATCGTCGAGGCCATTCAGGTCATCGGTGGAACCAATATCCAGTTCGCCCACGACCCCAAGACGGGGCGTGTCGTCGTCATTGAGATCAACCCGAGAACATCCCGATCCTCGGCCCTGGCGTCGAAAGCCACGGGATTCCCCATTGCCCTCATCTCGGCCATGTTGGCGGGGGGGCTCACCATGGACGAAATCCCCTACTGGCGCGAGGGAACCCTCGAGAAGTACACGCCCTGGGGGGACTACGTCGTCGTGAAGTTCGCGCGCTGGGACTTCGAGAAATTCCCCGGTGCCGAGGACAAACTGGGCACCCAGATGAGGGCCGTCGGCGAGGTCATGAGCATCGGGAAAACCTACAAGGAGGCTTTCCAAAAATCAATCCGCTCACTGGAGAAAGGCCGGTACGGCCTCGGCTTCGCAAGGGACTTCAACGTGAAAACACTTGAGGAGTTGATGGATCTTCTCGTGGAACCCTCCAGCGAACGCCAGTTCATCATGTACGAGGCCCTTCGGAAGGGAGCAACGGTGGATGAGCTCTTCCGAAAAACACACATCAAGCACTGGTTTATCGGGCAGATGAAGGAACTCGTCGAACTGGAGGAGGAGATCCTGGCATACAAAAACAGGGTGCTGCCCGAGCAGCTCCTCGTCCGGGCCAAGAAGGACGGTTTCGCCGACCGGTACCTGTCCCAGATCTTGGGGATCCCCGAAGAGAAGATCCGCGCAAGGCGCATCGGCCTCGGCGTGGTCGAGTGCTGGGCCGCCGTTCCGGTATCCGGCGTTGAGGATGCCGCGTACTACTACTCCACCTACAATGCGCCAGACAGGGTGGCCACGACAGCAAACCGCAAGGTGATGGTGCTCGGCGGCGGCCCGAACCGGATCGGGCAGGGGATCGAGTTTGATTACTGTTGCGTCCACGCGGCCTTTGCGATTCGTGATGAGGGCCTGGAATCCATCATGGTGAACTGCAACCCCGAGACCGTCTCCACGGACTACGACACCTCCGACAAGCTCTACTTCGAACCCCTCACGGTGGAGGACGTCCTTGCCATCTATGAGAAAGAGAAGCCCGAGGGCGTCATCGTCCAATTCGGCGGTCAGACACCACTCAATATCGCCGGCGAGCTTGCCGGAGCGGGGGTCAAGATTCTCGGGACGTCCGTGGACACGATCGATCTTGCCGAAGACCGCGACCGCTTCCGCAATATGATGGAACGCCTCGGCATCCCCATGCCCGACTCGGGAATGGCGAGCACCATAGAAGAAGCCCTGGCCATCGCAAAAAATCTGGGCTACCCCCTCATGGTGCGACCCTCCTACGTGCTGGGCGGGCGCGGCATGGAAGTCGTCCATGACGAAGAGATGCTGCAGCGCTATGTGAAAAACGCCGTTGGTGTGACACCGGACCGTCCGATTCTCATTGATAAGTTCCTGGACAACGCTATCGAGTGCGAGGCTGACGCCGTCTCCGACGGAGAGGACACCTTCGTTCCCGCCGTTATGGAGCACATCGAGCTGGCGGGAATCCATTCCGGCGATTCCGCCTGCGTCATCCCCCCGATCAGCATCCCGGCGCGCCACGTCGACACCATCGTCGAGTACACGAGCAAGATCGCCAGGGAATTGAGGGTCGTGGGCCTCATGAACATGCAGTACGCCATCTCGAACGACGTGGTTTACGTTCTCGAAGCCAATCCGCGTGCCTCCAGAACGGTGCCTCTCGTCTCCAAGGTGTGCAACATCTCCATGGCGAGGATTGCCACAAAGCTGATGCTGGGCAACAAACTGAAGGACCTCAACCTCAAGCACCGGGTGGTGCCGCACTTCGGTGTCAAGGAGGCCGTCTTCCCCTTCAAGATGTATCCCGAAGTGGACCCGCTGCTCGGCCCGGAAATGCGCTCTACGGGAGAAGTGCTGGGCTTGGCGGACTCGTTTGGCCTGGCCTTCTACAAAGCCGAGGAGGCGGCGGACCAGGTGCTTCCCACCGAGGGAACGGTTCTCATCACCGTCACAGAGCGTGACAAGAACGCTGCCGTCGAGATGGCGCGGGAGTTCAAGAAACTCGGCTTCAGGATCAAGGCAACGGAAGGAACTCACCGGTTTCTGTCGGAGCAGGGGATTGAGGTCGAACGAATCCTCAAGATGCACGAGGGGCGGCCGAACATCGTCGACGGGATCAAGAACAAGGAGATTCAGCTGATCATCAACACGCCCAGCGGAAAGCTCAGCAAGTATGATGACTCGTACATCAGAAAGGCTGCAATACGTTACAAGGTTCCTTATATCACGACGATTGCCGCCTCCGTTGCCGCCGCCAGGGGCATCGGAGCGTTAAAATACGGCCACGGAAGGGCCAAATCCCTCCAGAGCTACCACCGGGAGATCAATACGTGAGGATAGGGTCATCTTCTCATCGGCGCCCTCCCGGATGGAACGGATCTTGAAAAATCAGTGAGGGTTTCCCATGGGCCCTGATCAAACGGGTTGTGGGTGAGCGTGGGCACACGGTGAAGGAAGAAAACAGAAAGAAGCAAGTAGCCGATTTTCCTGATGATTTCGATAACTGCAGGGGGCAGTGCGGCTACACGCCCTGGTGCAAAGCTTGCATGGAATCCAGAAGAGAGGCTGAAAAAATCATCCAGGGACCCTCGATAGGAAACTGGCCGGAGGAAGAGGAAGACTAAACTCGGAGGCAGCTCCATCCGATAGTAAGGGTAAAGGCAGCAAAAAACAGGGAAAAACCGATGAAAATATCACCGTCCGGAACCCCCGCCTCGGGGGAAATCACGAAGGAAAAACCGAAGAAAACGCAATCCCCGGCAGAGGGCAAGTTCGGGGACTTCCTCAAGAATGCCGTTGACGGGGTCGGCACAAAAGCTGATTCCCCCGCATCGCCCGTCAAAGAAATCAGTTACCTTCAGATTTCGGGCCTTCACCCTGCTGCAAAGGCCGTCAGAATGGAGGCCATCGGTCGTGCCGAGAGACTTCTGGACATCCTCGGTGATTACTCATCGAAAATGACTGACCCCCGGTATACCCTGAAGGAAATCCATCAACTCGTCGTCGGGATGGAAACCGAACAAGCCTCGCTCCTCCCCCTGATGGAGTCGCTTCCGGAAGGCGATGGCGCGCGAGATCTTCTCAACCGGATTCTCATCACAGCCTCAGTGGAAGCGATAAAGTTCAACCGGGGAGACTATCTACCCTGAGGAAAGGGAAGCGTCCCGATACCCCACAGAACATCAAGGACTTTCATCCAGGTATTCCCAGATATCAACGTCGTCGCCCGAGCGATTGCCCAGCTTTTCTTCCGTTGCCTTCACAATGATCCCTGCAACAGAAGCGGGGTCCACTCTCTGGTACCCGGTCATGCTGGCTGCCGTCAGTTCCGGGTTGGCACAGTAGATCCCGACTCTATGCGGAAGCTCCCTGTCTGTGGCTTTCGTGAAACCCCTCACACCCCACTTCGTGCCGCAGTAGGGGCTGCAATCGGGGTAGACGTCTTTGCCGAGACCACTTGCCACATTAACAATAACGCCATCGCCCATTACCGCCCGATGCTCGAACTCGATCCCGTTACCAGAGCGACTTTTCCCCGCAGGTCCATCGCTACACCTTACCGCAAAGTATGGCTCCTTCATGCCCGAGTCGCTCAAGAGATGTCAATGACCTTTTTCGGCGGTTTTTCAGGTAGAGACGGGTGGATAGCTCTTGACAGTGCATGGATTGAATGGTAAAAACACGACGTCGGGGCGTGGCGCAGTCTGGTAGCGTATCTGAATGGGGTTCAGAGGGTCGCTGGTTCAAATCCAGTCGCCCCGACCATTTTGATCTAAACCGCCGAAATGGCGGTTTTTTTATCTCCGCAAACCGTCAGAATCCATGTTGACAACCGGGGGGGTAGTTACTATATAAGCGCCATGGCTGGCGATGGCGAGAGTGGCGGAACTGGAAGACGCACTGGACTTAGGATCCAGCCCGCTTAGCGGGTAGGGGTTCGACTCCCCTCTCTCGCACCAGTTCAGGATAAATACGAAGGAGAAGGAAGATCACCGTGAAAACTGCTGAAGTAAAAATAGAAGAGATCAGTCCCGTAAGAAAGAAGCTGTCTTTTGAGATTCCCTGGGAGGAGGTCAAAAAGGCCCTCGATAACGCCTACGCGTCTGTTGGAAAGAAGGCGAGAATCAGGGGCTTCAGACCGGGGAAAACCCCGAGGAGAGTTTTAGAGATCTATTTCAAGGACCAGGCTGAAGGGGAGGCGGTCACCAACCTCGTCAATACCACATACGGGGAGGCTCTGAAGGAAAATAGCATTACTGCCGTGACGGATCCCGAGATCCATCAGCAGGGAATCGAAACGGACAAGAGCTTCACTTACGAAGCCACCGTGGAAATAGAGCCGATCATTGATCCCCGGGGTTATATGAATCTAAAGCTTGAGAAGAGGGCTGTGGTTGTTACCGATGAGGACGTGGAAATGCGGCTCCAGGAACTCCGGAACATGTACAGCTCACTGAAGGACCTGGAAGAGGACAGGGGCATCATGGACGGGGATTTCGTGATGGTCGATTTCGAGGGAAGGATCGCAGGGGAACTTCGGAAAGAGTTGACGGAAAATAATTATGCCCTGACGGTGGGCGCCAAAAAGCTGGTTCCCGGGTTCGAGGAGCAGCTCGTCGGCATGAAAAAAGGGGAAACCAGAGAATTCAAGATCACCTTTCCATCGGACTATCCGACGAAAGAGCTGGCCGGAAGCGATGCAAGCTTCCGGGTTGTGGTGAAGGACATCAAGGTCAGGATCCTTCCGGATTTGAATGAGGATTTTATTAAAAATTTTGAGCAGTATGATTCCCTGGCGGCCCTGAAGGAGGACCTTCGAAAGTCGATTCAGGAACAGAGGGGGGCAGAGGCCGAATCCGTCATGAGAAAAAACCTTATGGATCAAATTCTGGATATGAATCACTTTGAGGTCCCGTCGGCCTATGTGGAGCGACAGATCCTCAACATGATGGTTGATGCCCAGAGGCGGATGGTACATGGTGGCATGGATCCCGATCAGGCGACGAATATGGCGGTAAATTTGCATGATCGGTTAAAGGACGATGCTGTTCGTATCGTCAAATCGACCCTCCTGCTGCAGAAAATAGCCGAAAAAGAGTCCATTCAGGTAGATGAGAAAGAGGTTGAAGAAAAATTAAAGGAAATTGGAGATAAATACAAGCAAAGTTATGAATCTGTCAGGCAATCTTACGAACAACAAAATTTGTTGGAGTCTTTCAAGTTGAAATTATTAGAGGAAAAAACCCTTGATTTTATCGAGGGCACGGCTAATATTATTAGTGAAAAGGATGCGTGAGAATTTATGCCGCTGATACCGATTGTTATAGAGCAGGATGGACGGGGGGAAAGGGCCTTTGACATCTACTCAAGGCTCCTGAAGGACCGGATTATCTTCCTGGGTGTGCCGATCAACGATGATGTGGCGAATCTCATCATTGCCCAGATGCTTTATCTCGAATCGGATGACCCCGATAAGGATATCTACTTCTATATCAATTCACCCGGGGGCATCGTCAGTGCAGGACTGGCCATCTATGACACCATGCAGTATATCAAGCCGCCCGTGTGCACCGTCTGCATGGGCCAGGCCGCTAGCATGGGAGCCCTCATCCTCGCGGCGGGAGAGGCCGGGAAGAGGTACGCACTTCCTCATTCAAGGATACTGATCCATCAGCCCCTCGGGGGGTTCGAGGGACAGGCGACGGATGTGGAGATCCAGGCGAAAGAGATTTTGAGACTCAGACAGGAACTCAATCATATTCTCGCGTTGCACACAAAACAACCAATCGAAAAGATTGAAAAAGACACAGAGCGTGATTATTATATGAGTGGTGAACAGGCAAAAACCTACGGTATCATTGACGAGGTCATTTCCAAACGGCAGATGGTCAAGAAGTAAAGGAGAGCATGCATGGCAAGAAAGAGCAAGGACGGTGAAGGCGGAGAGGGGATCCTCTTCTGCTCATTCTGCGGCAAGACACAGAACGAGGTGAAGAAGCTCGTCGCCGGCCCGTCGGCCTATATCTGTGATGAGTGTATCGAACTTTGCCGCTGCATCATCCAGGAAGAGTCCGAGATAGCGGGTATCGAAGAGGGCAAGAAGCGAATACCCGAACCCAGGGACATCAAGAAATTTCTGGATCAGTACGTCATCGGTCAGGAACGGACCAAGAAGGTCCTGTCCGTCGCCGTCTACAATCACTACAAGCGTCTCTTCACCGAGATCGATCTGGGCGGCGTCGAGCTTCAGAAAAGCAACATTCTCCTGATCGGACCGACGGGGTCGGGGAAAACGCTCCTGGCAAGGACGCTCGCGAAAATCCTGAATGTACCCTTCGCGATTGCCGATGCAACCTCCCTGACGGAAGCCGGTTACGTCGGTGAGGATGTGGAAAATATCATCCTCAGTCTTTTGCAAAACGCGGACTATGACGTCGAGAAAGCATCGAAGGGGATCGTTTATATCGATGAGATTGACAAGATCTCAAGAAAATCCGGTAGCCCGTCGATAACGAGAGATGTGTCCGGTGAGGGCGTTCAGCAGGCTCTCCTGAAAATCATTGAGGGGACGCTGGCCAATATCCCGCCGAAGGGCGGCCGGAAACATCCTCAGCAGGAGTTCATTCAGGTGGACACGACCAACATCCTGTTCATCTGCGGAGGTGCCTTTGTCGGTCTGGAGGATATCATCCAGAAGCGGATCGGGTCCACTCTGATGGGGTTCGGTGCGAATATCAAGAGCAAGAAAGAGAAAAAGATCGGGGAGATTCTGACGGCGGTTCAACCGGAAGATCTCCTGAAATACGGGCTCATTCCGGAATTCGTCGGGCGTCTGCCCGTCATCAGTACCCTGGACGAACTCGACGAGGAGAGTCTCATGCGGGTTCTGGTGGAGCCCAAGGATTCGATTGTCAAACAGTATCAGAAGATTTTCGAAATGGAGAATGTTAAGCTGAAATTAACCGATGGTGCCGTCAGGGCCATTGCCCGGCTGGCCGTAGAGCGCAAATCCGGTGCGAGGGGTCTGCGCGCCATTTTGGAAAACACCATGCTGGATATCATGTACGATATCCCCTCGAGAACGGATGTGAAAGAGTGCGTTATCAATGAAGATGTGGTCATATCCAAGGGTAAGCCCATCCTCCTTTTCGAGTCCAAGTCGGAAACTGCCTAACAGGGAAGAAAGGGTCTCATGTTTGATTTTATGAAAGATAGCAAGATAACAGATAAAATATATAAGGTGCCGCTCCTGCCATTGCGGGATGTGGTGGTCTTTCCGTACATGATCGTCCCCCTGTTCGTGGGTCGGGAGAAGTCCATCAGTGCCCTCGAGTCGGCCATGAAGCATGAAAACGAGATATTTCTCGTCGCGCAAAAAAGCGCCCAGAAGGATGACCCGACGGGAGACGATATTTACCGCGTCGGGACCATCGGCGTGATCATTCAGCTCCTGCGGCTTCCCGACGGGACCGTGAAGGCCCTGGTGGAGGGGAAAAAGCGGGGGTTCGTTCGCGATTATCTGGCGCATGATACTCACTTTCTGGTGAACGTCTCGGAAGTGGAGGAAAGCTCCAGCAAGACACTATCGGACATGCAGGCTCTGATCCGGCTTGTGGTCGATGCCTTCAAGGCCTACGCGAAGCTGAGCAAGAAGATACAGCCGGAGATGCTGGATTCCATCGCCGGCATCGATCAACCCGGAAAACTCTCCGATGTCGTCGCTTCCCATCTAAACATCAAGCTGGATCAGAAACAGAACATTCTGGAAATCGTTGATGTGGCTGAGCGACTGGAGAAGATCTATTCCCAGATCCTCTCGGAGACGGAGATTCTCGAGCTGGAAGAGCGCATCAAGCGCAGAGTCAAGAAGCAGATGGAGAAGACCCAGAAGGATTACTACCTCAACGAACAGATGAGGGCCATTCAGAAGGAGATCGGCGACAAGGATGACATGAGCACTGAGGTCGAGGATCTCGAGAAGAGGCTCAAGCAGAAGAAGCTCTCCGAGGAGGCGCACAAGAAGGTCAAGCACGAGATCAAGAAGCTCAAAATGATGTCCCCCATGTCGGCTGAGGCAACGGTGGTTCGGAATTACATCGACTGGCTGCTCGACATGCCCTGGAGTGAAAAAACGGAGAACAAGCACACCCTCAAGAATTCAGAACAGATTCTGGAAGAGGATCATTACGGCCTGAAAAAGGTCAAGGAGAGGATCCTCGAATACCTGGCTGTCCAGTCGCTGGTCAAGAAAAACAAGGCGTCGATTCTCTGCCTTGTCGGGCCGCCCGGTGTCGGCAAGACCTCCGTGGCCAAGTCCATTGCGAGGGCGACCGACAGGCGGTTTGTGAGACTTTCTCTGGGGGGCTTGAGGGATGAGGCGGAGATCCGCGGCCATCGCAGGACTTACATCGGGGCGATGCCCGGTAAAATCGTCCAGCTCTTAAAGAAGGCGGGCACAAACAATCCGGTCTTCTGCCTCGATGAAATCGACAAGCTGAGCTCCGACTTCAGGGGTGACCCCTCGGCGGCGCTCCTGGAAGTGCTGGATCCGGAACAGAACATGGCCTTCAACGACAACTACCTGGAAGTCGACTATGATCTCTCCGACGTGATGTTTATCACGACGGCCAACATTCTGCATACCATTCCGGCTGCGCTTCAGGACAGGATGGAGGTCATCCGGATAGCCGGATACACGGAGCCCGAGAAACTCAACATCGCGAAGAAGTTCCTTGTCCAGAAACAACTGGAAGCCAACGGGCTGACGGCAAAGGATATCCTGTTTACCGATGGATCCATCTTGGAGATCATCCGGCGCTATACCCGGGAAGCGGGTGTCCGGAACCTCGAGAGGGAAATCGCTTCCACCTGCCGTAAGGTGGCTCGTGAAATCGTGACGAACGGTCACAAGGGGGTCATTAAAATCACATCTAAGGCGACCGAAAAGTATCTGGGTGTCCCGAAGTTCCGTTTCGGTGAAACCGAAGGGAAAGACTCCGTGGGACTGACGATCGGACTGGCCTGGACCGAGGTGGGCGGAGAGCTCCTGACCGTGGAGTCCACCACGATGCCCGGAACCGGAAAACTGACCTTGACCGGTAAACTCGGGGACGTCATGCAGGAATCCGCGCAGGCAGCCCTGACCTATGTCCGGTCGAGGGCCGATATGCTCGGCATCGATGGGAGCACCTACAAGGACAGAGACATCCATGTCCATGTTCCCGAAGGCGCCATTCAGAAGGACGGGCCCTCTGCCGGGATTGCAATCGCCACATCCATCACCTCGGCACTTTTGAAACGAAAGGTCCGTGGAGACCTTGCCATGACGGGTGAGATCACCTTGAGGGGCCGGGTCCTGCCCATCGGCGGCCTGAAAGAAAAACTCCTGGCTGCCCATCGTGGCAATATCAAGACCATCATCATCCCGCGGGAGAACGAAAAAGACATGGTCGACATTCCCAGCAATGTGCTGAAAGCTCTTGAAATCAAGTTTGTGGACAACGTAGATGAAGTTCTGAAAGTGGCCTTCCTGGGGGAACCGACCCTCGAGATTCAGGAAGAACGGCAGGAGAGGGTCGCTGGAGAAAAACCGGTTCCGATCCACGCCTAGGGGGTTCGGTCATCGGGCCGGCGGAAAAACAGGTTTTGATGGGCGTTTCAAAAGATCCTCAATCGGTGCAGTTCCGTATTTACGGCTTGACAATTCTCCTTCGGAGTTGTTAAAGAGTCCACACTTTTCCCGATTTTATTCAAAAGGGCGGATAGCTCAGCTGGGAGAGCGCCACGTTTACACCGTGGATGTCACAGGTTCAAGTCCTGTTCCGCCTACCAATTTGCGGGGTCGTAGTTAAGCCTGGTTATAACGCCGGCCTGTCACGTCGGAGGGCGTGGGTTCAAATCCCATCGGCCCCGCCAGAAAAAAGAAGGGGTCAGTCCTAAAAGGCTGACCCCCTTGATTTTTCTGGTCCCTGTTTTTTCATCGGGGCCTGCGCCGGTGGCGTCACAAGGACTTGCTGTAGATGATCTTGGAGTCCCCTTCGGCGTAGAAATCCTTCAGCACAGCCTCTTTCCGGTACCCGCATTTCTCGTAGAAGAGCCGTGTCGGTTCATACAGGGGCCTTGAGGAGGTGTCCACATAGACCCGTTTTCCGCCAAGACCGGCTATCTTCTCTTCCGTCAAGTTCAGTATCTGCTCTCCGAGACCCGCTCTCCGGAACCCCTCGTCGACGGCGATCCAGTAAATGTCATAGCGATCCTTCGTCCCGGGGATCGGCCCGTAGCAGCTGTAGCCCGCCATCTTCTTTTTCGTTTCGGCGAACAGGAAATGATAGCCACTGAGGCGTCCCTTATCCAGGCGCTCCTGAACGAGTTCAACGGCGATCGCCATCTCTTCTTCGCTGAAAAAGCCGGAAGAGTTCACGATGCGGTAAACAGCGTCGCAGTCTCCGAGTGAAACTGATTCCCGGAACGACATGCACCGGTTTTCTATGGGAGCTTCTTTTTTTTTCGCCACAGGGCGTCCTCAACAATGCCGACGATGAGCTCCGTGTAAGTCAGGCCGTGCTTTTGCGCTGCGGCCACAAAACCGCTGTCCGGTGCCAGGCAGGGGTTGGCATTGATTTCCAGGACCCAGGGGATCCCGTCCTGATCGACCCGGAAGTCCACACGGGCGTATCCCCGAAGACCGAAAAGCCCCCAGCAGGATCTCGAGATGGCTTTGAGCGTCTCGAGAAGCACCCTGTCCCCTTCGGGAAAGTTGAAACTTCGGGGAGTGTTATGGTACTCGAAGGCCCTGTGGTCCCATTTAGCGCGGTAGCCGACGATCCTGGGTTTCCCGGTAGGGAAATCCTTGAACACGATTTCCGCTGGAGGCAGGACCTCGACGTCTCCTCCTTTCCCGAGAAGGGAGAGATTAAATTCACGACCCTCGATATACTTTTCGGCGAAGGCCTCGCCTCTAAGCTTTCCTTTCTGGTTCTCCAGCTCGAGCTGGAGTTTCCGGATGTCCGCGGTACGGATGATAGAGTCGTCCTCCAGCCCGATGGAGGCATGCTCCCAGACAGACTTAATGATGAAGGACCCCTCTGGGATCGAGACACCGGTCGAAGCATCGCGCATCGAATACCACGGGGGCGTGTGCATGCCGGCCTCCTTCAGGCGTCTCTTCGCCAGGATCTTGTGGGAGGTCAGAAAGATGGCTTCCGTCGGAGACCCCGTGTAGGGGAGCGCCAGGTAATCAAGAACCGTCGGTGCCAGGTAGATAAGCCGCCCCTGGCCTTCTATGGATTCGACGAGGTTGAAGACGATTGCCGGCTGGAGCGGGCGGAGCTTGTCTATCACCCGCCGGATATCCAGAGGGAAGGGCACCTTGATCGCTTCGTGACCGGAGTTGAGCAGGGCAGCGCTGACCGCCTCGGCCTGCAACAGGGCGTCCTTTTCATCCGGGGGTGCAGAGTCCGGAACGTCATTGTGAAGGACAACGATTCTCATGGTCCGATCATCACCCTTGGGTCCTTCCAGGGTGTAACAAGACGGTCATTTTTTCAGGGCAGGGCTGCGCACCGGATTTGCGGCAGCCCGCTTCAGTGCCGAGTCCATGATCGCACGGATAAGCCTTCGATAGCTCATTCCGGCCAGGCTGCAGAGGATGGGGAGGTCGGAGTGCGTGGGGTGAAGTCCCGCCAGGGGGTTCACCTCGAGAAAGTGCGGTTGCCCCCGGCCGTCGGATCGGAGATCCACCCGACCGGCATCCTGACAGCCCAGTGCGCGCCACGTGGCAAGGGCCACCTTCTTGGCTCGTATGGCCTCGTCATCGTTGGCTAAAAAGTAATCGACGAGTTCTTCGCAATGTTCCTTGTTGACGTACGAATAAACCCCCCGCTCCGCTTTTGTCCTGAGCCCGATTTCAAGTACTGCCACGGCCCGGGCATCCTTTCCTGTGCCAATGATCCCGACGGTAAATTCCCGGCCGGAAAGAAAGCTCTCCACCATCACGGGCTGGTTGTAACGCTTGAGCAGTTTACAACACAGGGGGCGCAGTTCACGCCTGGAGCGGACCTTTGATGCCACGGTGATGCCTTTGCCCGTCCCTTCGGCCGCGGGCTTGACAAAGAGGGGAAAGGGGAGGCGGATCCTCTCAACGTCGGCTTCATGAGCGACAACGGCAAAATCCGCCGTCGGGATCCCGAGATCCCGAAGGACATGCTTGGTCAATCCTTTGTGGAGGGTAAACGCAAGAACGAGGGCGTCCGAAAAGGTGTAGGGAATACCGTAGGCGTCCAGAAGGGCCGGGATCTGCGCCTCTCTGCCGAGACCGTACATGCCTTCGGCAATATTGAAGACGATGTCCCAGCGATCGCCTCGGGCGAGGCGCCGGGTCAAAGTCCGAATATGGCCGATGCGGTCTGTTTGGAACCCCAGACCCCGGAGGGTCTGATCGATGGCATCAATGGTGGAGAGCTGATCGAATTCAGCCGTCTCCTCCTCGGTGTAGCCCTCCTTGAGATAGTCCTCCCGGAGGTCATAGGTGATGCCGACAATCGTTTTACCCTTGCCCCTGGCAACACGACCGGGTTTTTGGACCGGGGATTTGGGATTACGCAAAGAAGCGCTCTCTGATCAAGAAATTCACACAGGTCGATGCCGGGTCTCTCGTTGCGGCCGGGGCCTTTAAGGAGATCTTCAGACGCAGGAGAAAGAAGGACCGGGATCGTCCGGGTATTTCGTGTCGGGGTAACGGTAGATCTGCCCCTGGTAGTTCTTGAGGAGAAGGTAATGATGGTCCCGTCCGACGACATATTCCGGCAGGAGGGGGATCTTCCCCCCGCCGCCGGGTGCGTCGATGACGAAGGTCGGGACGGCATAACCCGTCGTATGTCCTCGCAGGCCACGGATAATCTCAAGCCCCTTCTCCACCGACGTCCGGAAGTGCGATGAACCCGAGATGGGATCACACTGGTAGAGGTAGTAGGGCTTCACCCGGATTTTGAGAAGCCCGTGGACCAGCCGGGTCATGACCTCCACGTCGTCGTTGATTCCCGCAAGCAGCACCGTCTGACTTCCCAGTGGAATGCCCGCGTCGGCGAGCCGGGCGCAGGCCTGGCCGACCTCCGGGGTCAGCTCCTCCGGATGGGTAAAGTGGATGCTCAGCCACAGAGGATGATACCGCTTCAAAACGGAAACCAGCTTCGCCGTGATGCGCTGGGGCAGGACGACAGGCGCTTTGGTCCCGATCCGGAGCAGCTCCACATGCGGGATGGCGCGAAGTTTCGAGAGGAGCCAATCCAGACTCTCGTCGGCCAGGGTCAGGGGATCGCCTCCGGAGAGGAGCACGTCCCGGACCTGGGGGGTCGATGCGATATAATCGATGGCCTGCTCCAGGCGTTTCCTGCCGGGCTGGCCGCCGTTGCCGTGATCGAGGATGCGGGAGCGGGTGCAATAGCGGCAGTACGTCGAGCAGAAGTTCGTCACGAGGAAAAGAACCCGGTCCGGGTAGCGATGCACGAGACCCGGCACGGGACTGTCGGTTTCTTCCCCGAGGGGGTCGTCGGACTCTTCCCAGGATTGATGGAACTCGAGGCTTCTGGGGATCACGGTGCGTCGCAGGGGCTGCTCCGGGTCCATCGCGTCCAGGAGACTGGCGTAATAGGGGGTGATGCTGAGGGGGACGCTGCCGCCCCGTCTCATGATGGTGTTGATTTCGTCGTCCGAGAGCCAGATCATCTGCGAGAGGGTTTCGAGACCGGTGATGCGGTTCTTCAGATGCCACTGCCAGTCATTCCATTCGACGAGGGTGATACCGGGATAGAAACGTTTCTGGAACGCCTTGGACCGTGCACTGGGTTTGCAGGTGCTGATGCCTCGGGTGGGAAAGAGAAATACTGACCTGTTCTTCCTGGTCGTGGTGATTACCACGGAAGGTGAGGGGTGTTGTTCTTTCAGCTCATCCAGAGCCGAACCGGCGGCGCCGGTGTGTCTACCGGGAGGCTCCGCCTCTTGAGTAAGACAGACATTGTCTTCCATTCAGAGATCTCCTTTCCTCGTCTATCGGTCGGCATGTGTTGATCTTCACAACGATGCTCTCTCCGTCTCAGTGAGCGATGAAAAAATCCAATCGAGTTGAGAATCGTTATAAAGAATGTTTACATAATGTCAAGCGATATTTGCTAAAAACGTTGAAAAAGTGAAAAAATTTTTTTCGATCGCTCGAAACACAAATATTTTTTCTGCAAGATGTTTGCCATCTCCGTTTTTTGTTCCCGAAAATCGTCTGTGAGACGTCGGCAGACGGCTTGCGTTTTGTCGGATCATGATATAGATTAGCGTGGACGATTGAAAAAGGAGTACCGGCGATGAAAGTGACGGACGGAAAAGACCTCTGCGGTGCCTGTAAGACAAAAAGTTCGGTCATCCTCTGTGATGGCTGTGCCATTCCGCTCTGCGCGGATTGTCGGAAGTTCGATCTCTGGGGTTATGGTTGCGGGCACATAGACCCGAAAGCGTTCTGCCACAAGTGTTTTCACGATGTCCGGGTCAACCCCTACAGCGGCACGCTGGAGTAGGGCGGCATGAAGTACGAAGGCCTGATCATCAGACCTCCCAGCGAAGCCCGGAGCCTCCTTCTGCAGGCGACCGTCGGGTGCTCTCATAATCAATGCACGTTTTGCCCCTCCTACAAGCAGAAGCGGTTCCGGATCAAGACCTCCGACGAAATCGAGGACGACATCCGGGAGGCCGGGACGACACAGCGCCGAGTGGAACGGGTCTTCCTATGTGACGGCGATGCGCTCATCATCCCCCAGCGGAGGCTTCTTGAGATCCTGCAGTCCATCCGGGAAAACATCCACGGGGTGCAGCGGGTCGGAACTTACGCGAACGCGAAGAGCATCCTTCGAAAAAACCGGGAAGAACTTGCCGCCGTGAGGGACGCGGGGCTCAAGATCGTCTATCTGGGTGTGGAGACGGGAAGCGAGGAGGTTCTCCGGAGGATCCGGAAGGGGGTCACCTATGATCAGATGGTCGAGGCCGGTCGCCGGGTGAAGCAAGCCGGGGTCAAGCTGTCGGTCACGGCCCTTCTGGGCATCGGGGGGGCCGAGCTGAGCGCGGAGCATGCCCTGGAGACGGCCCGCATCCTGACGGACGTGGACCCGGACTACGCCGGTATGCTCACGGTGATGGTGGTTCCGGGAACGCCGCTCTACGAGGCATGCCGGAGCGGTGCCTTTGTCCTGCCCGGTACCTTTGATCTTCTCGGGGAGCTCCGCACCATCGTCGCCGTGTCGAGTTTCACGAATTGTTTTTTTACGTCCAACCACGCATCCAACTACCTGCCGATCAGGGCGAGACTGCCCGCCGATCAGAAGAAGGTTCTCGCTCTCCTCGACGGCGTGATCGAAAAGGGGCGCCGGGACCTTCTGAGACCGGAATATCTGAGGGGATTGTAAGGGTGAGAACTCTGCCATGGGGAAAATTCTGGACCGCATAAGAAAATTTTTCTCGGCCGGCACGCCCGAGGAGGATCAAAGCCGCCTCGAGGAGGAAATCCAGTCCATTATCGACGCCGGGGAGGAAAAAGGTCTCATCGACGCCCAGTCCGGTGCCATGATCGAGAGCATCCTAGAATTCCGGGAGACCCTCACCCGGGAAGTCATGATCCCCCGAACCGATATTCTAGCGATCGGAAGCCATGCCCCCATCGAGGAGATTATCGAGCTCATTATCCAGCATGGACACACCCGAATACCCGTATACAGCGGGAGCATCGACAACATCATCGGGATTCTCAACGTCAAAGACCTTCTGAAATTCTGGTCCAGGCCCATCCGGCAGGAAGAGATCCTGTCCATCCTGAGAAAACCCTATTTTATCCCGGAAACAAAGAACATTCATCTCCTCCTCCATGAATTGAAGGAAAAAAAGTTGCACATGGCCATCGTCATCGATGAATACGGCGGGACCTCGGGGCTCGTCACGCTGGAGGACCTCATCGAGGAGATTGTCGGCGAGATCCGGGACGAGCACGATCAGGAAGAGGAAAAATTTGTCGAACTCCCCGACGGCTACACCCTGGTCGACAGCCGGGTGGAAATCGAGGTCTTTGAACAGCACTTCGGCGTCGAAATCCCCGTGGGCAAATATGAGACCCTCGGAGGACTCATCCTGGATACTATGAAACGGATCCCCATGACGGGCGATGTTATCCAGCATGACGGTCTCGAAATGGTGATTGCCTCGGCCGACGAGCGAAGCATCAAGAAGGTCAGGATCAAGAAAAAAGGAGATACCCGATAGAAAAGTTATCCAAGATCAGGAAAACCCGACGCGCATCGTTCAGGGAGATGGGCCTGGATCCCCGCTCCCTCTTTCTTTCGGTCCTTTCCGGATTGCTTCTCTTCCTTTCATTCCCGAAATTCGGACACTGGGCCCTGGCCTGGATCTGCCTGGTTCCCCTCCTTTACACCTTAAGGGGGCGGGATATGGCCGGTGCCTTCCTGCTGGGCCTCACAAGCGGTCTCATATTCAACGTCGGTCTTCTCTACTGGGTGTCCGGTGTCGTCGTTCAGTACGGCCATCTCCCTCTCTATCTCGGTATTTTCGTCATGCTCCTTCTCGCCTTCTACCTGAGCCTCTATGTTTCCCTCTTTGCCGCAGGCGTGACCTATTTCGACAGGCGACAGGTGCCCCTGGTCATCACCGCGCCCGTCCTGTGGATTCTCCTTGAATACGGGAAGGCCAATCTCCTGACGGGCTTTCCCTGGGGAAATCTCGCCCACGCCCAGTATTTGAACCTTCCCATGATCCAGATCGCCGATGTGACGGGAACCTACGGGATCTCCTTTCTTCTCGTGCTCGTCAACGCCGTTCTGTGCGATCTCATCACGAGAAAAGAAAGCCAGTTTATCATCCTCACGGAGCTCGTGGTCGGAAGTCTCCTGCTTTCCGCTGCGTACAGTTACGGGGTGTACCGGCTTGCTGACACAGCGGCCCATATCAGAAATACCCCCGCAAAGCCTGTTTCGATTGTTCAGGGGAATATCGATCAGAGTATCAAATGGGATCCCCGTTTTCAGGCGGAGACGATTCGAATATACGCTGACCTCTCCGGGAAAGCGGCCCTGAGCAGCCCCGATCTGATCGTCTGGCCGGAAACGGCCACTCCGTTCTTCTTTCAGCAGACCGAAGAGAAACACGGGGAGGTCTTGGCTGTGGCGAGGAACTCGAAGGCCTTTCTTATTTTTGGAAGCCCCAGTTACCGGCGAATCGACAACCGGATGTATTTTCAGAATAGCGCCTATCTCCTTTCACCCCAGGGGGGGATCCTCGGGAAGTATGACAAGGTCCACCTGGTCCCATACGGAGAGTACGTTCCGCTGAGGCGATTTTTCCCCCTCGTCGAGAAGCTCGCCGTTGGTATCGGGGATTTTCTGCCCGGAGAGGGCTTCGAGCCTCTCTCGCTGGATGGCGCAAAGGCCGGAATTCTGATATGCTATGAGGCAATCTTCCCGGAGATCAGCCGGGCTTACCGGGAAAGGGGTGCGTCCTTCCTGGTCAACCTAACGAATGATGCCTGGTTTGGAAAGTCTTCCGCCCCATATCAGCACCTGGCCATCACGGCTTTCAGGGCGGTGGAAAACCGTCTCTTCATCATGCGGGCGGCCAATACCGGGGTCAGCGCCTTCATAGCGCCGACAGGAGAGATCCTCTCGAGAACAGGGCTTTTTGAAACGACGGTCCTGCAGGGCATTTTTCATGTCATGGAGGGCAGGACTTTTTATTCCAGGTTCGGAGATTTTTTCGTGTATTTATGCATGGCTTTTTTCGTCATGATTTGCATCATCACACAACGGAGGAAATCGTAAATGTTTGAAGATCTACAGGGTAAAATTAAAGAGACCAGAAAAAAATTGGAAACGCTGCGAGGTTATCTTTGAAATAGAAAACCGGCAGAAGAGACTGGAGGAACTGGAGAAGTCCGCCTCGAGACAGGATCTCTGGGACCAACCCGACAGGGCAAGGGACCTTCTGAAGGAAAAGACCCGGGTGGAGACGACCATCGAACGTTTCAAAAAGCTGGAGAGCGCCGCCCGGGACCTCGAGGAGCTGTACGAGATTGCCTGGGAGGAGGCGGACGAGAAAACCCTGGCTGAACTGGACGGCGATGCGGACGGGCTCCTGGAGAACGTCAGGGACGAAGAGATTAGATCCCTTCTGGGCCAGGCGGAGGATGGCAAGAATGCCATCATGACCATTCACGCCGGCGCCGGGGGGACCGAGGCGCAGGACTGGGCAGAGATGCTCCTGAGAATGTATCTGCGGTGGGGGGAAATGAAGGGCTTCAAGACCAGAATTCTTGACTATCAATCCGGTGAAGAGGCCGGGGTCAAGAGCGTCACCATCCATATCGAGGGGGAATACGCTTTTGGATACAGCAAGGCCGAATCGGGCATCCACAGGCTGGTTCGGATTTCTCCATTCGATGCCAGCAGCCGGCGGCACACCTCTTTCGCCTCCGTTTTCGTCTATCCGGAGGTGGACGACGAAATTGTCGTGGATATTGACGAAAAGGACCTGAAAATTGACACTTACAGGGCCGGGGGCAAGGGGGGGCAACATGTCAACAAGACGGATTCCGCAGTCCGGATCACACATATCCCCACAAACATCGTGGTGCAATGTCAGAACGAGCGCTCCCAGCACAAAAACAAGGCCATGGCGTTAAAGGTGCTCCGTTCCAGGCTCTTCGAACTCAAGAGAAAGGAGCAGGAAGAGAAGAAGGACGTGCTTCATTCGTCAAAAAAGGACATCGCATGGGGGAGCCAGATCCGTTCCTACGTGCTTCATCCCTACAAGATGATCAAGGACCACCGCACCAATCTGGAAGTCGGCAATGTCCAGAAAGTCCTCGACGGTGAAATCGATGATTTCATTGAGGCCTACCTATTGAGCGAGTCGGCGGTGGCACAATCCTAAAAAAACATGGGCTTTCAGCGGATGAGGCACTTTTGACCGGGGGGGGACCCTGGAAGGATCCATTTTTGCATAAATGAGTGCCCGGGCAATAAAATCGCCCATTTACATTTTGTTTTGCCCGGTAAAGAGTAAATAACCTTTGACATTTCACGCATAGGTTTGATAGATGCGCCTAGGAACCAGGGTGAGAACGTTCAAAACCTCTGAAGCATTATAAAGGAAAGGGCGCTCTTTTTTTCTTGCTCATACCTGTGCCCCGGGTAAAAAAACGGAATTTCAAGAAGTCTCGAATGCGAACCAAGGAAGTCGTCTAAAGGAGTTTCCCTGATGTCTTTTTCGAAGTGGTTGATACCCCCGATCCTACTTCTGTTCCTGATCTCCTGCGCCCATTCCACACCGTCTGTGACCGAATCCGGCACGTCTGACCCGAAGGCCCTTCAAACGACGAAGAAAAGCCGCACGGTGAGAGACGGGTCATCCCAGAAACCCGTTCAGCTCTCAAAATTGAACAACAACCCCTCAACATCGGTCGACAAAACACCTGCCAGGGACAGTGCGGACCGCCTACCCGAAGAGACAGCCAAAAAGATATTCATGGAACCGGATAATCTAAACGGCTTCTCTCCACCCTTGTCGGAAGTGTCCCGGGAAAACCAGGGTTATGCACCGGAAGTTGCGACCGAAGAACCGGACGATGAGATGGATGATGCCCTCGTCCTGCTCAAACAGGCGGAAGAATACAGGCAGAGGGGGGATATCGATAGGGCACTCAAGACCCTCGACCAGGCTTACGCACTCCTTCTGGACGTCAACGGGGAATCCAATCTGGCCCGCCAGAAGGATGACCTTCGTCTGATGATCTCCATGCGCATCGTGCAGATATACACCTCCAAGAGCGGGCTCACGAACGGAAAACGGAGCGAGGTTCCTATCGTGATGAACGACGACGTCGAGAAGGAGATCCGATCCTTTCAGACGGTAGAGCGGAGTTTCTTCATCCGGTCCTACCAGCGCTCCGGGTTCTACCTTCCGACCGTCAAGCGCTACCTCAAGGATGCCGGGTTACCCGAGGAACTGGCCTGGCTCCCCCTGGTGGAAAGCGGTTTCCAGGCTCATGTGCTCTCGAGGGCGCGAGCCCTGGGTCTCTGGCAGTTCATTCCCTCCACGGGTTATAAATACGGGCTCAACCGGGATCTGTGGGTCGATGAGCGCATGAGCGTGGAAAAATCGACACGGGCCGCCATCGCCTACCTGAAGGATCTTCACAGCATCTTCGGGGACTGGTTGACCGTTCTGGCCGCCTATAACTGCGGCGAGGGGAGGGTCCTGAAGGTCATCTCCCAACAGCAGGTCAACTATCTCGACCGTTTCTGGGACCTCTATCACCTGCTCCCCTATGAAACGGCCCGGTACGTGCCGCGCTTCCTCGCCACCTTGCACATCATCAAGGATCCCAAGAAATACGGCATGGATCTCGTCCAGGGGGACATGGGCTGCCCCATCGACTACGAACTCGTCAGGACACAGAAGAGCATGCGACTCCAGGACATCGCCCTGAACCTCAACGTTTCAACAGAAACACTCATACTCCTCAACCCGGAACTCCGTCACCAGCAAACCCCGGACAAGGAATACAGCCTGAAGGTCCCCGCCGGACTCGGCAAGCAGTTCGCCATGGTGGCGAACCAGATCGAGGAGGCGAAGCCGCCTGTCTATGAAAGGACGAAGGGGCGGAAGTACGTCAAGCACCGGGTCCGGCCGGGTGAGACGATTCAGACGATTTCCAGCCAATACGGTGTGCCCTCCAAAACGATTCTGGCCTATAACGGTTTGAGCAGTCAAGCGAAGCTGAAATCGGGCAAGGTCATCCGGATACCGCTAGCCACGGCATCGAAATCGAAGAAGACGAAGGTGGCGAAGAAAAACGCGGGCAAGAAGACGGCCCCTTCAGGCGGTCAAGGCGTCATCTCTTATAAGGTGAAGCAGGGCGATACGCTCTATGCCCTTGCCTCGCGTTACGACACGACGGCGTCTCAGATCCGGAAACTGAACCATTTAAAAAGTGACCAGCTGAAAACGGGGCAGGTCATCAAGATCCGGAGCGCCCGGCAGGAGACGGGAGCATAAGATATCGACCGATTAAACGAAAGCGACACCGTTACCGTGTCGCTTTTTTTTGCCATGAGTGGATCTTGAATGGACAGGCAACGTCTTGTCGGGTATTGTCCTAACTAACCATGACACCTACTTATCCACGCCGTTGGTCAGCAGGGAGAAAATCGATTATTGATTGAAAGCAAGGACAGAGGTTCAAGATGAATGGACAACTTTTGCCAGGCTGTCAAGATACTGCACCCGCGCTTGTGAGAATGAAAGCAGGTTAAAAATCATTGATCGAATCAATCAAACTCCTGAGCCTGCCGAAATCCTTGCGGTTGAAGTCTATGACGAGCCGCGGTAGATGAATCACATCCGCATCATCTATTTCAGCTTCCAACGCCCCGGACGCCGCGATGCTTCCCCCGGGCAGAAGGATGTCATAATACCGATCCGTCAACTTCCGGATGGCATCGGGGCCGAGCCTAGACGTGAGCCGGATCACGAGTTGGCCCTGCACATACCGCAGGCTGTGATAGCGGCGATAGAAATGCTGAATCTTCTTGACCGCCGCATCCACGGAACAGACCCGCTCAAAGAGCGCAAAGTCCGATGGGCAAATATAGTTACGGGCCAGAAGTTTTTCTTCGAGGAACTTGATCAGTTGGGGCCAGTAGGGACGATCCGGATCGTCCACGAGCACAAGCGGCATGGGATTGCGTTTGCCCGTTTGCACGAGGGTGAGCGTCTCCATGGCCTCATCGAGTGTGCCGAAGCCGCCCGGGAAGAGCGCTACGGCATCCGCTTCTTTCAGGAAGGCAACTTTGCGGTTGAAAAAATACTTGTATGTGATGAACCGCGGGTTCCCCTCGCTCACGGGATTCGGCTTCGCCTCGAACGGCAGGCGGATGTTGACACCGAAGGAATGCTCGGGGCCGGCTCCCTCGTTGACGGCCTGCATGATGCCTCTTCCTCCGCCGGTGATGACCATATAACCAATCTCAGCGAGCCTTTTCCCGAAGAGCGTTGCCATCTCGTACACCGGATCGCCCGGCAGGGTACGCGCCGAGCCGAAGATCGTGACCTTGCGGACATTCCGGTAGGGGCCGAAGACCTTGGAAGTAAACCGCATCTCTTTCAGCGTTGAATTCATGATCTTGAGGTCCGCGCTCTCTTCGGCCTCCTGTCCGGCTTTGAGCGAGGCGAGGATCATTTCGCGGACGTATTCCGGCCTATGGATGCCCTCGGCAGTCTCCATCAATTTCTCGATAATCTCGTCGATGGGGCCGTTATTTTTGGTGAAATAAATTTTCATGGTTTCTCTGTTATCGTGTTGGTGCCTGTTGAATTAGTCAATGTAATTGATAAGCCTTTTTTTGTTTTTTGTCGAGGAAGTAGAGTACGCCAGCTTTCAGAATCTGCATAACGTCTCTCTTCCCACTTTATTCTCATCTCAATGTAGCACAAAAGTGAAAAACTGAAAATTTAAGACTTCAGGAAGGAGTTCATACACGGTTTTGCACTGGTTTTCAGGTGGCATTCTGACATCCTGAGACACACATTTTATTCGATGAGGTTGTTTTTCAGCGCATAGAAAAGTTCTCGCTGCTTTTGCCCCATTCGCCGGGCCCGATAGGCGGACCCCTCGTGATCGTAACCCAGGAGGTGAAGAATTCCGTGGATCAGGAGAAAGAGAATTTCATCCTCGAGGGCCAGACCTTCTTTCTCCGCGTCACGGCCAGCGGTCTCCACCGATAGAACGACATCGCCCAGAACCTGGGGATGGAGGTTCCTGAAGGGACCTTCCAGCATGGGAAAGGCGATAACGTTGGTCGGCCGGTCCCGTTTCAGGTAGGTCCTGTTGATGTTTCGGATTTCCCGGTCTTCTACAAGGAGAATGCTGAGTTCGTCTTTATCGCGGCCCAGGTGTTTCAGGATCTTCCGGATGGTTCGTCGCAGCAAGGGGACGTCAAGCCGCGCAATCGCCTGCCTGTTTGTGAGGAGAATGGCCATGGGGGGTCCCGGGATTCTTTGAGACGATTAGGGAGATGCCGGCGGGTCAGGTCTCCGTGGATTTTGTTTTTTTCCGGTCAGTGTGGTTGTAAGCCCGGATGATATCCTGGACGAGCGGGTGTCTGACCACGTCTATCTCCGTAAAATAGATAAAACTGATGCCCGGTGTCTGTCTCAGAATGCCCTCCACTTCAATGAGACCCGACGTCTTGTCGGAGGGCAGGTCGGTCTGGGTCACGTCTCCGGTGATGATGGCTTTCGATCCAAACCCGAGCCTCGTGAGGAACATCTTCATCTGCTCGGACGTGGTGTTCTGCGCCTCGTCGAGGATCACGATCGAATCGTTAAGCGTCCGACCCCTCATGAAGGCCAGCGGGGCGACTTCGATAATCCCCTTCGTGGTCAGGTCCATGGCCTTGTCGAAATCCATCATATCGTAGAGGGCATCATAGAGGGGCCGGAGATAGGGGTTGATCTTGTCCGCGAGGTCACCGGGCAGGAAGCCCAGCTTTTCCCCGGCTTCCAGCGCAGGCCTTGTCAGAACGATGCGGTTTACTTTTTTGTCCATGAGATAAGCCACCGCCATCGCCATGGCGAGGTAGGTCTTTCCCGTGCCGGCCGGGCCGATCCCGAACACCATGTCGTACTTCCGTATCGCATCGATGTACTGTTTCTGGGCGATGCTCTTAGGCGTGATGATCCGCTTTTTCGAGGAGATGAAAACCCGGTCGAGAAAAATATCTTCGAGATGGGTCGAGCGGTTTTCCGTCAGGATCCGGAGGGCGAAGTCGATATCCGTCGAAAAGACGGGGTATCCTTTTTCGATGAGGCTGTATAGCTGCACGAGGAGTTTCTCCGTGAGATCGACGTCAAGACTCTCCCCCGAAAGAGAGATGTGATTCCCCCGCACGGAGATCTTCACCTTCTGCATTTTTTCTATGAGTTTGATGTGCTGATCGCGTTCGCCGAAAAGAAGGCGCAGGACATTGTTATTCGGGAAGCTTAATTTGCGGAGGGATAAATCTTCCAGTTGTGCCTTCAATAAAGAATCCAGTGCTCCTGTGTGATTTTCGTAAGAATGCTAGCACGTTAGCGTCTTGAATGCAACAGGTTTCCGGTTCTTTTCACACCTGGAGAAAGAGGTGGCTATAGACCTTGGCGTTGCCCAGCATGTTTTCAATGAGGCAGCTTTCATTGGGCTGATGGGCGTTCTGGCCGATCCGGCACCACACGGCAGCAGGAAACCCCTCTTTCCGGAAGAAGGCTGCCACTGTCCCGCCGCCGATGCCGACGGGAGATGCCGAAACGCCGTAGACGTCTTTAACAGCGGCCTGAAGGGCGCGGACAACGGGGGCGTCGTCAGGCGTGGGCGGGGGGGCCTGATTTTTCTGAATCGGCGAGATTTCGACTGTGACACCAAAGGCCCTTTCAATTTCATCTGCCAGGCCCCGCATCCGTTCCAGCACATCGTCCAGGGCATACTGAGGAAGGATTCTGCAGTCCAGGTGGAAGACATCGTCGCCCGGGATGGTATTGACGTTCGGGACATTGGCTTCTTTTTTCGTAGGTTCGAAGGTGCTCCCGGGAGGTTCATAGACCGGATCGACGGCATCGAAGAGGGCGTGAAGTGTCTGCAGACGGACGACGAGGTGGGAAGCCGCCAGGAATGCGTTCTTCCCGAGAGAGGGCTTGCTGGCATGGCACTGCTTTCCCTTCGTCTGGAATCGGACCCAGAGCATGCTCTTTTCCGCCACCTCGATCATGGAACCCTCATCGTTGCCGAAGTCGGGTATGACCAGGATATCGGTTTTCTGGATGGGAATTTTACCATGGCGAATCAGGTGCTCGATCCCCCATTTGCTTCCCATTTCTTCATCGGCCACAAAGATGAGCCCGATCGAACGTTCGGGTTGAATGCCCTCGTCGAGAAAGGCTTTGGCAGCGAAGATCGAAGCCACCATGTCTTGCTGATTGTCCTCCGTCCCCCGCCCGTATATTCGACCGTTTCGCTCGAAGGCCCGGTACGGATCGGTCTCCCATGCCGTCCTGTCACCGGGAGGGACCACGTCGAGGTGGGTGAAGATCCAGACCTTTCCGTCGCTTCGCTTTCCCCGGAGGTGAACGGCGATATTAGGCCTGAATCCGCAGGGGACCCGGTCATCCGGGGCCGAGTGCTCATCGATGTGGTTGAATCCCAGGGTGCGGAGCCGCTCCATGAGAAAGGTTGCCTTTTTCTCCTCTCCGTCCCCGCCGTTTTCCGGGGCGAGGGCCGGGATGGACGTCAGCTCGATCTGCATCCGGACCATGTCGTCACGGCAGGCCTGAATCCGTGCCGCGATCCTCTGATGGAGTGTCTGATCGATCATCGCCTATTTCCAATCGATTTTATGGATGTCCCCGAATGTCGAAAGGGGACGGTCGAAGTTTTGTTCATTGCCGACGACGAGGGTTGTCGCCCGACCATCACGGAGGTACTGCCCCGCAACCCGGAGGACGTCGTCACGATTTACCGCTTCGATCCGGCCTCGATAGGTACGGAGATAATCGGGGGGAAGGCCGTGGAATTCGATCATCATCTGCTGTGTCGCAATCAGGTCGGTGGAGCTGAAAGAAAAAATGAAACTGTTGACGATGGCGTTCTTGGCCCACGTCAGTTCGCCTTCCAGTACCTTCCGGCGACCGGCATCCTGCAGGATTTGCCAGAGCCGGGCAAGAACCGTGCCTGTCGTTTCCGATTTGGTGATGGCATAGGACCCGAAGACACCGTATCCCTCTCTGCCCTCATAATAACTGCCGGTACTGTAAGCGAGACCCATGTTGCTGCGGATCTCCTGAAAGATCCTGGACCTGAAACCGCCGCTTCCCACGATGAAATCGAGAAGGGTGAAGGGATACGAATCGGGACTCTTTTTCTCGGGGGCCAGAAACCCCACGATGATCGTCGACTGGGGGCCCTCTTTATGGAGGTAATAGATGGGGGAAGAGTGCTTTTCCCCCGGGGGCAGAACAGGGTGAACCCTCCCGGCATCGTGCCAGCCTGCGAAGTGGCGGCGAAACTTTTCAATGACTTCCTTCCCGTCAACATCACCTGAGACGGCCATCATGATGTTTCGCGGAAGGAAAAACCGCTTGTGGAATCCCTCCAGGTCGTCTTTCTGGATACGCCCGACGGACTCAATGGTGGAGAGCCTTCCCCGGGGATTGCCGCTGTAGAGCACTTTCCGAAATTCCCGGAAGGCGAGCCTTTGCGGGACGTCCGCGATCCGTCTCAGATCCTCTATTTTGAGGCCCTTGGCGAGTTCAAGCTTTCTTTCATCGAAAACGGGGTGGATCAGAATGTCTGAAAATATCTGAAAAACCCTGTCGTAATCTTTTTTCAAGACGAAAAGATCTGCCGAGGCGGCGTCGGACCCGGCTGAGACTGATATGGATGCGGCCGTGAATTCCAGGAGGTCATCGATCTCGTCGCCCGTCATGCTGCGGGTACCGCCCGTTCTCATGACGTGGGCCGTGAGCTCGGCGAGTCCCTCCCGACCCTCCGGGTCATAGGCTGATCCGGCCCTGATGACGGCCGAGACATGGACGACGGGCAATTCGCGATCCTCAAGGACGTAGAGGACCATGCCGTTCTCAAGCTCGACTCTTTCCGGTTCGGGGGGCATGAAGGTAAGCGGGGGGTATTTGAGCCGCTGCGGATCGGGCAGGGGCGGCGCGCAGAACCCGTCGCAAAAGGGGGTCAGAAGGGCCGCCATCAGGAGGGCGGGAAGAAGACGTTTCATGATCATGGTTTTTCCCTTCGGACCAGGGTCGCGACGGTCCTGTTTTCCGGGACAAAATAAGTCCGGGCCGCTTTCATGACGTCTGCGGACTTGATCGACTCGACGACCTGAATGTGACGCGTGATGTAGCGAAAATCCCCGGTGATGGCCTCATAGTAGGACAGTTTGCTTGCAAGGCCGTTGTTGGAGTCGAGATCACGGATCAGGTCCGCCCGGAACTGGTTCACGACCTTTTCGAGCTCACGGGGGGAGACGGGCTCCTTCTTGAGTTTTTCGGTTTCCGCATGAATCGCCGCTTCGAGTTCCTCCGCCGTGTTCGGGTGCCTGGGGGTGGCCATGATGACGAACAGGTTGGGGTGTTTCGAGCCGGGAAGGCCGTTGGCTGTGTCGATGCTCTCCGCGATGCCGCGCTCTTCGACGAGGGTCCTGTATAGACGCGATGTCCGGCCCCGGGTGAGGAGTGCGTCGATGACATCGAAGACATAATCGTCGAAGGAGGGCAGGGTCGGCTTGTGGTAACCCATGAGGAGATAGGGATTGGCATCGGCCAGCAGCTCGACGCGCTGCTCACCCTGCTGGGGCGGCTCCGCCGTGATTCGAAGGGGAGGCAGGTTGACCCTGCTGATCGTGCCGAAATATTTCTTGACGATGCCCAGTGTCTTGACCGGGTCCACATCACCCACAACGGCGATGACGGTATTGTTCGGCGCGTGATAGGTTCTTGAAAACCACTCGAGGTAGCCCATAGAGAGAGCCTGCATATCCGAAGGCCACCCGATGATGGGCCTTCGGTAGGGATGGGCCTTGAAGGCTGTGGCCAGAAGAAGTTCCATGAGTTTCCGCTGGGGTACTGACTCAATCGTCTGTTTTCTCTCTTCCATCACGACATCCCGCTCCGAGTAGAATTCACGGAACACGGGGTTCATCATCCGGTCGGATTCGACCCGGGCCCAGAGCTCCATCTTGTTGGCCGGGAGGCTGACATGGTAGGATGTCACGTCCTGTCCTGTGGAGGCGTTGAGATCCACACCGCCGTTTTCGGTGTAAAGCCTGTCGATTTCGTTATCGACCATCAAGGCCTTGGCCTGAGACTGAAGGTGGCGAAGCTTTACAGACAGCCGGTCGATGGTCACTCGGTCCGCTTGCTCGCCCTTAAGCCGCTCGTGATCCAGGGCGTTTCCGGTCTTGCGGATTTCGTCGAGAAGCCTCTTTTCCTGCCGGTAATTTTTCGTCCCGATTGTCTTCGTTCCCTTGAAAAGCATGTGCTCCAGAAGGTGTGCGGCCCCCGTCGACCCGTCCCCCTCCTGGAGGGCGCCGACACGGTGACGGATATAAAAGGATACGGTAGGGCTGATGTGCCTCTCCAGAATGAGAACCACGAGACCGTTCTCCAGTTCGTATTTCAAAACCTTTTTCTCGAGATCATAGGCCAGGGAATGGGATGGCCCGAAAAAGCACAGGAGCGCCAGGAGGAGGGAGAAGAGCAGCGTGAATACCAGAGGTTTTTGTTTTTTGTGGAGATTCAGGTCATTCATGATTTCACGGTTTCAGAGACTTCAGGTGCAAGAAAATCCTGACGGCCGGATAGATGAGTCCCACCAGGCTGATCAGGATGATGAGGTTCGACCCGAAAAAGGTCATGATGAATTCATGCGGGTTTTTCATGCCATAGGCCGAGAGAAAAAGATAGACTCCGAACGAGAGAAAAAAAAGGGAAAAAAGGGCGATGGTGATTTGCTTTATCCAGAAGATGTGAGTCATAAAAAACGGCCCATGCCTGCGTAAAGATATAATGGCTTTTCCTGATCGATGCAAGAGGAAAAGGGGGGCTGCTATCCGGCCCGACAGCGTCTCTTGAGGTCCTGAAAAGTCCCCGGGGTCAGGCTGTCGCTCCGGCAGGGCAGCAGGGTGTTGTTATGGAAAAGGGGTTCTTCGGCGATCGGGTAGGGTGAAACCCTCAGGGCATCTTCCCATATCGGCGTTCCGGGGATCGGTGAAAACTCCGCTAGGATTGGCCTGGCCCCATAGGATTTTACGAGATCAACACTTTCTCTGATTTCCCCGGCCGCCTGGTCCGGCAGTCCGCAGAGAAGATAAACGCCGATATCCTCCGGGCGGTAGCCCGCTTCCGTGAGGTACGCCACGGCGGAGCGGAGTTCCTCATTTGTGACCTTGCCGCCTGTTTCACTTTGACGCTTTGCGCAGGCGGTTTCGAGGCCGAAGCGGATGGTCCGGAAACGCGATCGGTAAAGCAGCCAGCCGACCTCGGCGGTGATCCCCCGCAGGTGAAGACCGTTCGGACAGTGGAAATCGCAATCCAGGCCGCGCCGGATGATCTCTCGCATCATGGGGACCGCCCGCTGCCGGGCCTCAATGAGGAGGGCGTCGTCGTAAAAGCTGAAGTTTCTGATGCCGTACCGATGATACCAGTGGTCGATCTCGTCGACAACCCGGATGGGATCCCTGAAAGTGAAACGGCTGCTCAGAAGGTGAGATGCGCAATAGGTGCAACGGAAGGGGCAGCCCCTTGACGTCATGATCGGGAACTGATCCTTTACAGGCATGAGATCAAAGGCAGGGTAGGGGAGGCCATCCAGGTCTTTGTCCCGAATATCGAAGGCCGGCTCGTCGTTGAAGAGAACCCTGAGCAGACGGGCCAGGGATAATTCACCCTCGCCGGGGAGAACATAATCGGCACCGGCGTATCGGGCGGCGTGCTCCCGGCATAGAGTGGTGTAAATTCCCCCGAGAACCACCGGCACACCGGGGAAGACGTCACGGACCTGCCGGATGACAGAAAAGACACCGGGATACCAGTAAGTCATCATGGAGGTGACAAGGACCACATCCGGCCGTTCCTCCGCACGGAGGTCATCGCGGAAGATGTCGGGGCTGATGCCGTAGCGCTTGTATCTTCGGGGGATCGACGTGAGGGCTTCCGGACGCGTGATGAATTCCTTCGGGAGACTCCCGCGGCCCGAGGGTGTTCTTTTGGAAGCCTTGATACGCCCTTCCGACGGGAGAGCCGGGTGAAGGGGGTTCAGGCAGTCCAGAAAGGCAATTTCACAACCATTTTCTCTCAAGATGGAAGCAAGGTACAGGAGGCCGAGCGGTTTTAACCAGAAGTCGTAGGCGGCGAAATCGTAGATCCAGGGGTTGATCAGCAGACATCTTTTCTTTTTTCCGGCCACGACGGCAATATAGCAAGTTGCGGCCGGGTGGACAAGACAAAAGCGCGACCGTGCGATCCCTCTTCACGCCGCGGCGGGAGAAAAGGCTTGAAGCAAAGGGCGTTTATTGTTAACATCGCCCCAATTCAACGCGACGGATTCTTTCCATGAGAGCGCTCATCCAGCGAGTCGACGGGGCTTCGATCACGGTGGATCAGAAAGAAATTTCCCGGATCAATCAGGGGGTTCTCGTACTGCTCGGCGTCGGAAGAAACGACACAAAAGAAGATGCCGAATACCTTCTGGACAAAATCATCAACCTCCGAATTTTTGAAGATGCCGATGGCAAGATGAACCTCTCCCTCCTCGAGACCCAAGGGGAGATGCTGGTGGTCTCTCAGTTCACTCTCTGGGCGGATTGCCGGAAGGGGCGGAGACCCTCTTTTACCGATGCCGCAGAGCCGCAAACCGCCAGGCATCTCTACCACCACTTCGTTGAGACGGCCCGGGCGCGGATGAATCGTGTTCAGGAGGGTGAATTCCAAGTCATGATGAAGGTCAGTCTCGTCAATGACGGTCCCGTGACGATCCTGCTGGACAGCGATGCGCTTCGGGGTGGCACTCAACGGCAAGGATGATTTTGACAGGGCATCCCTTTGACGTTCGTCGCGTTGGAGGATGAATCTCAAAAACAAGGATTCTCAGAGCATTTTCTCATGACAGTCAAAGCCCGGGATTTACCCCCCAGCTACATCCGGATCGACAAGGAAGGCGTGTGGTACTACAAAGGGGTGGAGATGTTCCGAAGGGAAATCGTCAACCTCTTTTATCAGAACCTCCACCTCGATGAGTCGGGGGGATATTATATCCAATATGCGAATGATATCGCCTCTGTCGAGGTGGAAGACACGGCTTATGTGGTCCGGTCCGTGTACCATACGGGATTGGAGGCTGGCGGTGACGAAAAGATTAACATACGCCTGAATGATGACAGCTGCGAAGAACTCGCACCGGAAACGCTCCGGATCGGCCGTGAAAATGTTCTTTACTGCGCCGTGAAGGAGAAACGCTTCCCGGCCAGATTTCTTCGGGCAAGTTATTATCAGATGGCCGATTATTTCGCGCAGGAGGAGGGCAGGGCGGATTTCTTTCTCGCCCTGAACGGGCAAAAATATTATATAGGGGATCAAAAATCAAAGGACAGAGATCAGGTTCCGGGGGGATCGGAGGATCGGTCTTTAGGTCCGGGGTGATCTAATTGAAACCCGCCATAGGCGGGTATCTTTGCATTTCATGACGGAGGTTTATCATGCTGGAAGATCAGGTAAAGGATGCCCTGACATTTGACGATTTGCTTCTAGTTCCGAGCATGTCGGGTATTCTGCCCAAGGACGTCGACACCTCGACCTATCTCACGAAGAATATCGTAATGAAAATTCCCATTGTCAGTGCCGCCATGGACACGGTGACGGAATCCCGGACAGCCATCAGCATGGCCCAACAGGGGGGGATCGGTATCATCCACCGCAACATGAGCATCGAGCGTCAGGCCCTGGAAGTCGACAAGGTTAAGAAATCGGAGAGCGGCATGATCGTCGATCCCATTACCATCGAGCCGGAACAGCGCGTGCGGGAAGCCCTCGAGTTGATGAGCCGTTACAAGATTTCCGGCGTCCCTGTCGTCAAGAAACGAAGGCTCGTGGGCATTCTCACGAACAGGGACCTGCGTTTCGAGACGAACCTGGATCAACCGGTGGCCAACGTGATGACCAAAAAGAATCTGGTGACCGTATCGTCGAACATCACCCTCGAGGAGTCGAAAAAGCTTCTCCACAAGCACCGGATCGAGAAGCTCCTCGTGGTGGACGATGACTACAACCTCAAGGGGCTCATCACCATCAAGGATATCGAGAAGATCCAGAAATACCCGAATGCCTGCAAGGATTCCCTCGGGAGGCTCCGGATCGGCGCAGCCGTCGGGATTCTCGACCGGGAGGAGCGGATCCAGGTCCTTCTCAACGCCGGGGCCGATGTCGTTGTCATCGACACCTCCCACGGCCACTCGAAGAGCGTCATCGATGCCATACGGGATACCAAGAAAAACTTCAAGTGTGAGCTGATCGCGGGCAATGTGGCAACCGCGGAAGGGGCTCAGGCGCTCATCAAGGCAGGCGTGGACGCGGTCAAAGTGGGCGTGGGACCAGGCTCGATCTGCACGACGAGGATCGTTGCCGGTGTCGGTGTTCCCCAGATGACGGCCATCCGGGATTGCCGCAAGGTGGCGGCGCGCCAGGGTATGCCGATTATTGCCGACGGCGGCATCAAGTTCTCGGGCGACATCACCAAGGCCCTGGGCGCGGGTGCCCATGCCGTTATGATTGGAGGCCTTTTCGCAGGGACGGAGGAAAGCCCCGGCGAGACCATCCTCTTTCAGGGGAGAAGTTACAAGGTCTATCGGGGGATGGGGTCCCTAGAGGCCATGAAGTCGGGAAGCCGTGATCGCTATATGCAGGACGACATCGAAAGCACACTGAAGCTTGTCCCCGAAGGGATCGAAGGGAGGGTTCCCTTCAGGGGAACGCTCGAGGCGAGCATCTATCAGCTCATCGGCGGTCTCCGGGCGGGCATGGGTTACGCCGGGTGCCGAACCATCGCGGAACTTCACACCAAGGCGAAATTCGTCCGGATTACATCGGCGGGGCTGCGGGAAAGCCACGTCCACGATGTCATCATTACCAAGGAAGCGCCCAATTACTGGCTGGATTAGCGACGGAGCATCTGTAATTTAATGAAACATCAGGATTTTGTCCACCTTCATGTCCACACGCAGTACAGTCTCCTGGACGGCACGATCCGCCTTCAGGATGTCCTGAAAAAGGCCCGGGCGCTCAAAATGCCCGCCGTGGCGATGACGGACCACGGCAACATATACGGCGTCGTGGATTTCTATCAGTCCGCCTATCGTCAGGGGATCAAACCGATTATCGGTTGCGAACTCTACATCGCCCCTAAAAGCCGGCTTGACAAAAGCGTCGATAATGCCGGCGAAACAGCCCGCCATCTCATCGTCCTGGTTAAAAATTTTCAGGGTTATAAAAACCTGATCAAGCTGACATCTCTGGGATTCCTCGAAGGGTTTTACTATCGGCCCAGGGTTGACAAGGATCTGCTGTCAAAACACAGCGAAGGACTCATCGCCCTGAGTGCCTGTCTGCACGGCGAGGTCGCGGATTACCTCCTCAGGGGAGACGAGAAAGGGGCGGAAAAAGCGGCACTGGGATACCGGAACATATTCGGAGCCGACAATTACTATCTGGAGATGATGGAAAACGGCATTCCGGAACAGCGACTGGTCAACGAAGGTTTGCTCCGAATATCCGGAAAGTGCGCCATCCCCGTCGTTGCGACAAACGATTGCCACTATCTGGAACGGACCGACGCAGAGGCCCATGATGTGCTTTTGTGCATCCAGACGGGGAAAACCCTCGAAGATCCCGGCCGGATGCGTTTTGCCACCGATCAATTCTACTTCCGGTCGCCCGATGAAATGAAAAACCTCTTCGCTTATTGCCCGACGGCCGTCGAAAACACAATTTCCATTGCCGAGCGATGCAATCTCACGATCCCCTTCGATGAACTCTATCTGCCGCACTACGAGACGGACCCGACCGTCTCTCTCGACGATCAGATGAAAACGCTGGCACGACACGGTCTCGAGCAGAGGTGGAACGAAATCACGAAGGGCGGGGGCGATGTGTCCCGTGGGGCCTATGAAAAACGCCTTGGAACAGAGCTGGAGATCATCAAGTCCATGGGTTTCGCGGGCTATTTCCTGATCGTTGCCGATTTTGTCCGACACGCCAAAGACCGCAATATTCCCGTGGGACCCGGAAGGGGTTCCGTGGCCGGAAGCCTGGTGGCCTATGCCCTGGGCATCACGGACATCGACCCGATTCGATACGGGCTCTTCTTCGAGCGTTTCCTGAACCCCGACCGCAAGAGCATGCCCGATATCGACATCGATTTCTGTCAGGACGGCCGGGACGAGATCATCCGTTATGTCACGGAGAAGTACGGGGCGGACCGCGTCGCACAGATCATCACCTTCGGAAAAATGCAGGCGAAGGCCGTCGTCCGGGATGTGGGAAGGGCCCTGAATTTTTCCTACGGAGAGGTGGACCGGATCGCCAAGATGATCCCCAACGTGCTCAATATCACCCTTGACGAAGCCATCAAAATGGAGCCCCGTCTCCAGGAGGAGCAGAAAAAGAACGAGAAGGTCCGGAAACTTCTTTCCCTCTCGAGGTCCCTGGAGGGCCTCAATCGCCATTCATCGACCCATGCCGCCGGGGTTGTCATCTCCGACAAGCCCCTCCTGGAGCGCGTCCCACTGTGCAAGAGCCCGAAGGACGACGTGGTGACCCAGTTCTCCATGAACGACCTCCAAGCCGTGGGGCTCACGAAATTCGACTTTCTGGGTCTCAAGACGCTCACCGTCATCCGGGACAGCCTCCGGTTCGCCCGGGAAGGGAAAGGGGTGGATCTCGACGTCCAGCAGATGCCGCTCGATGACCGAAAGACCTATCAGCTCCTGTCACAGGGTGAAACGGACGGCGTCTTCCAGCTGGAAAGCCGCGGGATGAAGGAGATCCTGGTCAGTATGAAACCGGACTGTATCGAGGACGTGATCGCCCTCATCGCCCTCTATCGGCCGGGTCCTCTGAAGAGCGGGATGGTGCAGGAGTACATCTCGCGCAAACAGGGAAAAACCAAGATCACCTATGAGGTCCCACAGCTGGAAAGCATCCTGAAGGAGACCTACGGCGTCATCGTCTACCAGGAACAGGTCATGCAGATCGCCAGTGTCCTCGCCAGTTACACGATGGGTGAGGCCGACACCTTCCGAAAGGCGATGAGCAAGAAGAATACCGCGGATATGGAAAAGGAGAAGCCGAAATTCATCGCCGGGGCTAGGAAAAACAAAATTCCCGAAAGCAAGGCGAAGAAGATCTTCGAACAGATGGAGACCTTTGCCGGTTACGGCTTCAACAAATCTCACAGCACGGCCTACGCCATGATTTCCTATCAGACCGCCTATCTGAAGGCGCATTTCCCCGTGGAGTTCATGGCGGCCCTGCTCACGAGCGAAAAGAGCAACCGGGACAAGGTCATCAAGTACATCAGCGTCTGCAAGGAAATGGGAATCAACGTGCTTCCACCGGACATCAACGAGTCCATGAGAGACTTCAGCGTTGCCGGTGATCACATCCGTTTCGGGCTTGCCGCCGTCAAGAACGTGGGGGAAAGCGCCGTGGATTCCATCATCGAGTCCCGGACAAAAGACGGCAAGTTCAAGACGTTCTACGACTTTTGTACCCGTGTAGACCTCCGGAAGATCAACAAGCGGGTCGTGGAGAGCCTGATCAAGTGCGGGGCCTTCGACCTCATGAAATACCGGCGTCGACCGCTCATGGACGGTTACGAGAAAATCATCGAAATGACCTCGCGGGGCCAGAGGGCAGGGGACCGCGATCAGGTTCATCTCTTCGATGCCCACGAGGAGGACCAGGAACGGAGGGACGAAAAACGGGAGGGAGAGCTAATCCCCCGGGTGCCGGAGTGGGATCACCAGGAGCTGCTTTTGCACGAAAAAGAAACCCTCGGTTTCTACATCACCGGCCATCCGCTTCTTCGCTATGCCGACACACTCTATAAAATCGTCGATTGCGATACCGAGACGATTCTGGAGAGAAAAGACAGGGAGAGCATTACGTTCGCCGGTATTGTGAGCAACATTCGTGAGGTGACGACGAAGAGAAAAGAGATCATGGCCTACGTGACCATCGAGGATATGAAAGGGTCTATCGGCACCATTGCCTTTGCCGATGTCTACCGAAATTACATGGACCTTCTCAAGGGTGAAGCCCCTCTGCACCTGAAGGGGACCCTCGATGTGGGTGAAGAGAGCACAAAAGTCATCCTGACGGAGGTGAAGCTGCTGTCAGAGGTCCTGGAGATGCCCTACAATTCCGTCCATTTCTATGTGAACGCCACCATCAAAGGCTCCGGGGACATCGAATCCCTCCGGGGTGTCCTCAGCAAGCACAGTGGTCGGTTCGACGGCTACCTTCATATTATTCTTCCTGACCGGAGCGAAACGGTTGTCTACCTCGGGGACGGTTTGAGATTGAGTATCTCGGAAGGGATCAAGAAGGATGCCGATGACATACTCGGTCCTGGTTCAACAAAATTTCAATAAATACGATAGGTTTCAGATTTTTCCTTCTATTTAAAGAAATGTCTCATGTATTATATAAGGATAAGCATTACAGGAGCCTGATTAAAGAAGATTTTTTGAAGCCCTATCAGATCAAGGTGTCCGAGACGGATCTCTACATCCGGACCGACACCGACCTGTCAGACAAAGCCTTACAATCTGTTATAAAACACCGCAATTTTATTGAAGAATACATAAAAAAGAGACCGGACTTCTTATCATCCCTGACGCCTCTCGGGGAAGATTCGAGGGCACCGGAGATCGTGCGTGAAATGCTCAAATTCACAAAAATAGCCCATGTGGGCCCTATGGCATCCGTCGCCGGAGCCCTGGCTGAATGTGTCGGTTTTGATCTTCTTAAATATTCGGAGAATGCCATCGTAGAAAACGGCGGCGATGTGTTTATCAGAACAAACAAAGCGCTCAGGGTAGGCATATTTGCAGCAGATTCACCTCTGAGCATGAAAGTGGCGATCCGCGTAATGCCTGAGGAAACGCCCATGGGTGTCTGTACGTCTTCGGCCTCGGTCGGTCATTCCTTGAGCTTCGGAATTGCCGATGCAGTGTGCGTGACATCTCAATCCGCGATTCTTGCAGACGCGGTTGCAACGTTCATCGGGAATCGAGTCAAGAGGAAAGAGGATAT
>Ga0172364_10000056_pt1 | contig 58866 bp, 53 predicted proteins | sample LakKivSesite10cm_FD_114545 | JGI IMG/M metagenome (GOLD analysis project Ga0172364, IMG submission 114545) | Sediment microbial communities from Lake Kivu, Rwanda - Sediment site 10cm | ecosystem: Environmental > Aquatic > Freshwater > Lake > Sediment | place: Rwanda: Western Province, Lake...
ATATCCTAAAAATCCCGGTCAATATTGCCACGCCGGTGCCAACCGCAATCGTGGGCACGGTGTACCCGACGGCGAATTACCCCACCAGCACGCCCTTACCACCCACCGCCACGCCATAGTAGTCGGGCGATAAATGCAAAGAGCCACAGCGAGGAAAGCAAATTGGCTGTGGCTCTTTTTGTTTGTTCCTGAAGATCAATCCATCCACTCGATAACGGTGGCCTCGCCCTGGCCAACACCCACGCAAAGGGCGGCCAGCCCGTAATATGGCCGCTTTTCGGAGGGAGCTCGGCGTCGCATCTCGTGGAGCAAGGTGGTGAAGATGCGGGCACCCGAGCAGCCCAGGGGATGCCCCAGGGCAACTGCCCCGCCATTGACGTTGGTGATTTCGGGAGGCATGCCCAGGGTTTTCATCACGGCCAGTGATTGTACCGCAAAGGCTTCATTGAGCTCGATCAGGCGGATATCCTGTATGGTCAGCCTGGCCCGCTGGAGGGCTTTGCGTACCGCACCCACGGGCGCCAGGCCCATGATGCGCGGCGCAATACCGGCAGCAGCCGAGGTGATCACACGTGCCAAGGGCTTGAGGCCAAGCTCAATAGCTTTTTCCTGGCTCATGAGGAGCACGGCTGCCGCCCCGTCGTTCAACCCGGATGAGTTGCCGGCGGTGACGGTGCCGCCGTTACGGAAGGCGGGTTTCAATCGCGCAAGGGATTCCATCGAAGTGTCGCGGCGCGGCCGTTCGTCGGTATCAATGATAAGAGGGTCGCCTTTGCGCTGGGGGATGCTGACGGGAACGATCTCCTGGGCGAATTTCCCCGCATCGATGGCGGAGATGGCGCGCTGGTTGCTGCGCAGGGCGAAGGCGTCCTGCTGCTCACGGGTGATCTCGGGCATCATCTCGGCGATATTTTCAGCGGTCTCGCCCATGGCTTCGGTGCCATACAGCTCCTGCATGATGGGATTCGGGTAGCGCCATCCCAGGGCAGTATCCCAGGCGGTGAGGTTGCCAAAAGCGAAGGGTTTTTCCAGCTTGGGCATTGAAAAAGGGGCGCGCGACATGCTTTCAACGCCACCGGCGATGAAGACATCACCTTCGCCAGCACGTATGGCGCGGGCAGCCTGGTTGATGGCATTGAGGCCCGAGGCGCACAACCGGTTGAAGGTAACGGCAGCCACTTCTACAGGAAAACCTGCTAGCAGGCTGGCCATGCGGGCGACATTGCGGTTATCTTCTCCCGCCTGGTTAGCGCATCCCATGTAAACTTCTTCTACCAGCGAGGGGTCGAGCTTATTGCGGGTAATGATGGCTTTTAAAACATGGGCAGCCAGGTCATCAGGGCGGACGGGGGCCAAAACTCCACCCAGGGCGCCAATGGGTGTGCGGATAGCATCGATGATGACAGGTGTGGACATGCGAAATTCCTCCGAATGAAGTATAAATAAAAGATTCCCCTGATTGTACCATTGGGAGGGAACTACTCTGGTGGTAGGCAGTATAGCTGCAGGAAAACTTCGTTAAAAAGCTGGTTTTTGCTTGCATAATCCTCAATATTCAAGTATGCTTATCAGGAAAAGGAGTGCTTCGATTGGTGAGGAGGATCTGATGCAAGAACGAAGAAAATATCCCCGCAAAGACCTGCTCTTATTCGCCAATGTTTACGACTCAAAAAGCGGCAAGATCATCGGAACTCTCTTGAATATCACCCTGGAAGGAGCCATGGTCTTAAGCGAAAACCGGATCGATGCCGATAGCATGATGGAATTGCACATCAAATTACCGGATAATTTCGTACATAAGAACGAGCTGGTTTTTACCGCCAACAGCCGGTGGTGCGGGCCGGATATAAACCCAGAATTCTTCGACGTGGGTTACCAATTCGCCAATGTGAGCGAAGAAGACGCCAGGATCATCCAAACGATCATTGAAAAATACGGTTTTAAAGATTAACTGTACAGGCAGCGAGTTTGAAGGATAAGCCTGCGGGGCTCGAGACCGCAGGTTTTTATTTATGCTGAGCGCCTTCCAAATCCAATAGCCATGCTTTTAGCTTAACGCCGCCTGGGCCGCCATAACCGTGTAGAGAGCCATCAGTGCCAATCACACGATGGCATGGGATGATAAGTGGGATGGGATTGGTGGCTTCCACACGACCCACGGCACGGGCAGCATGGGTGCTGCCAGCGCAGAAGGCAATTTCCTTGTAGGTCGATGTCTGGCCATAGGGTATGGCTGCGGTTAACTGTAACACGCGGCGTTGAAAATCGGTCAGATGCGATAGATCCAATGGCAGCTCAAATTGAAGGCGCCTGCCCGCCAGGTATTCTGCAAGCTGGTTCAGCGGCTCGCCAGTGCGGGCTTGGTCATGAATAACATGTGCAAGAAAGCGCCGCCCGACCTGGTTGATGAACTCAACCTCTGGCATGCTCCACTCTAGCGCCACCAGGCCGATTTCTGAAGAAGCCACCCACAGCGGTCCGATGGGGCTGGAGGGTAACAGGCCGATGTATATCAGCCCCCCTAAAGGAATTTTGGAATGAACGGTGCGGGATTGCGTCATGGATAGCCGGTATCGAGATCGTGGGGCAAAACTTAATAATTCGTGACCATATCAATCAGGCCTTTTTCGCGGGCTACATGCTCGCAGCGGCGAAATACAAAGTAGGATATCAAGCCGAAAAATATGGTTAAGCCGACCAGGATGCCGATGATGTGCAGGTTGCTTAAGCCCTGCAAGGTTGGGAAAGCCTCAGCAATATGTCCCACCAGCGAGCGGCGTAATAATTCCAGCCAGTAAGTGATAGGCATGATATAACCGACAGGACGCAGCCACACGGGCAACACCTCCAACGGGAAAATTGCGCCGCTGAACAGAAATAGGGCGCCTGCCACACCGTCTCCGATGAACCACACGTGGTTGACAATCAGCAGGCTGATGCCTGCCAAAATCAAGCCCATCATGGCAAGCATGATGATGCCAATCAGCAGGGCGATAATGAATAGCGGCCAATTTATGGTCGCGGGATTAATATTAACGTGAAGGAAAAACGCACCCACCAGGATGGTAATCATTACAGAGATGGAACCCACCAAGAAATTTGCCACTCCGCGGCCAATAAGGTAAAAGGGGATGCTGACCGGTGCAATATACATATACTTGAGGGTCTTATAATGCTCGCGATCATCGATCACCGCCCAGGATATCCCGGTCATCACCGTGCCAACATAAATATAGAATGCATTCCCCAGGTAGATGTAGGAGAAGATGGGAGAGCCAAAATTAGCATTGGTGATCACGCTATACATGACTACCAATATGGCTGCCCCGGCAAGAGGTTTGATAATCGAGTAAATGGCGAAAAGGAAGGGATCGGTCCAGTTGGATTCGATCTGCCAGCCCAACCAGGCAGCAACACGGAATGAGCGATTGAAGAGAGTAAACTTTGGATGGTTAGTTTGAACGTCAGATGATGGCATCATATTCCTGCATATTAATTAGCGCCGATTCTCGGTGAGGCGCCCCTCGCGGATGGCGAGTTTTTCCATGTGGTCGAGCATCAGGCGAGCTCCGATGAGGAAGACGACACACAAGGCTAGCAAGACGATAATCTCGATTTGAACCGATACGAAGCCCAATGTCGGCCCGCTCTTGAAAACCAGTTGGCGCATGGCATCCAGACCCAGAGTGAGGGGGATAATGGATGCGGCAGTAGAAATCCAAAAACTGAAATTCTTGATGGGAAAGTAGAAGCCTGAAAACAGGTATACAGGTTCCTGTGCCAGGTTAGAGATGTGCCAGGCTTCGCGGCTGAGCAACAGATACATGGATGCGGCCATCATCCCAAGCCCGTAGAGAGCGACCATGGCGAGGAAAAAGACGGCAAACAGCTGGGCAAAGCTCGATACAGCATACTGCACCCTGAATAACAGGCTGCCCACCACGATGATCACCATGGCGCGCAAGGTGGTGGCAAGCAAGCCCCCCAAGGCCATGCCGAGCAGGATGGCCATCATCCTGGCTGGTGACATGATGTAGAGGCCCAGGTTGCCCTGTTCCTTCTCCCAATAAAGCTGGCTGGACATGCTCCATAGCACATTCATCCAAAATGCGGTCATGGCACCCCCAACCACAACGAAGCCGACATAGTCTTCAGGGGCATGGATGGCACGGTAGACAAACACATAGGCGAACACTGAAAGCAGTGGTACCAGGATATCGAAGATAAGCCAGGATCTTTCGCGCTGCTGCCCGATGAGGCGCGGGTAGGCACGCGCAAACACCGTTTGCAGATAAAGCCTCCAACCGGTGTTCTTGGGCAGCCGCGGCTCACCCAGAGATGGAGTTTTGTTGAAAGATGTATGAAGGCTGGACACGGAAGTGTCTGGCTCACTCATCGCTAACTTCCTTCTGCTCGACTTCCTCCATGCTCTGCCCGACGAGGTGAACGAACACATCCTCTAGGGTGGGCTCGCTTTTTTGCAGGTTCAGCAAGCGGATGTTAGCCGAGCTCAAGGTATTCACAACCAACGCCAGCGCCTGTTCCTCATTCAAGATCAGATCGAGAGAATCGAAACCTTCCTGGGGGGAATGGCAGACATTGGAGACCCCGGGTAAGTTCTCGAACCTGGCGGCATCGAGAGTACCGTTGAATGAACTGACTTCGAGATGGTAGAAGGCTTGCTGCTGGAGCTGGTGTTTTAAATTCGCAGGGGTATCGCAAGCCAATACACGGCCCTGGTTAATGATGGCAACCCGGTCACACAATTCATCGGCTTCGACCATGTAATGGGTGGTGAGCATTAACGTGCGGGTGGGGTTGTTATCGACCCATGAGCGGATGAAATGGCGCACTTCCCTGGAGGCTCCCACGTCGAGGCCCAGAGTAGGCTCATCCAGGAAGAGCACATCGGGGTCGGTCATGAAACCGCGCACGATGTTCATTTTCTGGCGCAAACCGGTGGACAGGTCAGATGACTTGGCATTCATACGATCTAAGAGGCCCACCACTTCGAGCAGGCGTGTAATATTACGGTTGGCCACAGAGGAGGGCAAGCCATAAAATTGGGAGAACATCCACAGGTTCTCACGCACGGTAAGCAAGCCATAGCCGGAGGTTTCACCGCCGGAGACCATATTGATGCGGGGGCGAACTTTTTCGGGATCATCGGTCACGTTATAGCCAGCCACCCAGGCAGCCCCTGAGGTTGGGGCAAGCAAGGTGGTGAGGATTTTGATCAGGGTGGTTTTACCGGCACCATTAGGACCCAGCAGGCCAAAGAGCTCACCCGGGCGAATCTCGAGATTGATGTCGCTAAGGGCCAGCAGGGAGCGGGCCTCCGATTTTTTACCGCCGCGTATTTTATAGATGCGACCGAGGTTTTCGGTCTGAATTGCAAAATTCATAGAAAATACTCACTCAACTTTCATAATTGTTGGCAGAACGTAGGGTAATCGTAGGTTACCCGTCAAGCACGCCAGCCAAAGATTTGATATGATGTTAGCTGTAGGGCGATTTCTCTTCTTCTCCTCCTTTTAAAGAGAGCCGGCAGTGGCGTACCCGGCTCTCGTTATTTTTAAGGAGAGCCCACATGAAATGTTTGATCATCTCAGGTGATATACACTTGATAGCATACCAACTGGCGCATGACTTTAAACCCCAGTTGCTGATACATATTTAATATCTCCAATTTATCTCCCCACGATTCCATTTCGATTAATGGTTGGCCCTGGCCACGCAGCCAGTATACGCCAGTGAGCACCAAGGCCTGGTATAGGTCGAGGCGGCGGTGCTGAGGAACCACACCGGGTGCATCAATGTAGCCGGTGGGGATGCCATTCCTGGAAGTCCTCTCAGGCGAGGGTTCGGTGCGGCTGATGCCAACCACCCGTCCTTTTTCTGAAAATACCAGGAACAAGCCCTGCTGGTTGAAGTTTTTCAACCAGCCAGCCATTTCATCTTCGGTGACCTCGTGATGGCCCCACAAAGTCATGTAACTGAGGTTCATAGCATCGGTGAGAGTGGAAAGATTGAGGACTTCAGCATAGGTACGCACTTTGTAGCCATAGGGGTAGATCACAGGGGGGAGGGGGACACTGGCTGAAAGGCGTAATTCAGTATAGGCACCCTGGGGCATGAAAGCATGCTTACGTAAAAAAGCGCCAGCTGCAGTATGGTCGCGATGCGCAAATATCTGGACTGATTTTGCGTTCAACTGTTGAGCGCGCTGGATGATATTAGCCAGTAACATGCTGCCAATTCCATGGCGGCGCCAGGCAGGGTGAACGATAATATTTGCCTCCGCCTGCTCACCTCCGGGAGTAACGTGGACCAGCGCCGAAGCGATGAAGTCTTGCGGATCATTAGGGGAAACAACCAGCCAGCGGTCTTTGAGAGGATCATGCCCTGGCTGCTCAAGCTGGGCCCGCAAGGCCTGCTCGGTGATGTTTTTTCCTTCCCGGTCAATGGCTTCGACTGCCAGGTATAGAGATAAAACAGGAGGAATATCCATATCAGGCATAAACGAGCGAACGGTCAGCTGATCCAGGTCGATTGACTTCATAAAATATCCATCCAGGTGTTACCAGTATTGCCTGCCCGGCGAAGTGTGATCAACAAATCCAAAACTGCTAATCATTAGCGAAATATACCTCGCTTGTTTGCGTAAAAGCTTTTTATTTTACCACCATCCAAGATGAGGATTATGGTGGTGAATGTTAGGGGTTGGTGTGAAGGTGAGCGGATTTATCGAGCCAGCTCGAGGATCTCATGGTAGCGGAAGCAATCGATGGTGTGGTCATTAACCATGCCAACCGCCTGCATATGGGCATAGCAGATGGTGGGCCCGACAAAGCGGAAGCCGCGCCGGAGAAGGTCCTTGCTCATGTGGCGCGATATCTCAGTCTCGCTTGGGATGTCATTCCCGGAGGTCCATGCATTATTTATGGGCTTTCCACTCACAAATTGCCACATGTAGGCATCCAGGCTGCCGAATTCCTGCTGGATTTTCAGCGTAGCCTGGGCGTTTTGAATGGCCGCGTTGACCTTCAGGTGATTGCGGATGATCCCCGGGTTGGCTAAAAGCTCAGCAACCTTGCGCTCATCATAGGCAGCGATTTTTTGCGGGTCGAAGCCATCAAATGCCAGGTGGTAATTCGGGCGCTTGCGAAGGATCGTGTGCCAGCTGAGGCCAGCCTGGGCGCCTTCCAGGATCAGGAACTCAAAGAGCACCCGGTCATCATGCACTGGCACCCCCCATTCCTGGTCATGGTATGCCAAATAGAGCGGGTCAGTAGTATCGGCCCAGAAACAGCGCGTGGTCATCAAGCATGCTCCGTGCGATTCTTCTGCACTGGATCGGATGAAAGGTAATATCTCATAATGGGGCGAGTTTCTGAGCGCCTGGCGACTTCATGAAAACCGGCTTTTTGAAAAGCGGAAAACAACCCGGTGTAGGCAAATGTATCAGGTGTTTTACCTGCTTTGGGCTCAACCGGATAGCCTTCAACGATACCGGCGCCATTAGAGCGGGCATAATCCACGGCAGCTTGCAATAGCTGAAGAGTGAGACCCTGGTGGCGGCTTTTACGGGCGATGAAGAAACATACCACCGACCAGACGGGCAGGTCATCCACTGGTTTCAGGATGCGCGAGCGAAGCAGGGTGGGGAACTCATCACGCGGGGCCACACTGCACCATCCAACCGCTGTCCCAGCTTGATAGGCCAGCAAGCCGGGTACCACCCCGGAATCAACCAGTGACTGCATGCTTTGACGGTTAAGCTCACCTGTTTGCTGCTGGAATTGCTTGCGCGGCAGGCGCCAGTACATACACCAGCAACCACAACATGCCCCGCGAGGTCCGAATAATCTTTCGAAATCCGGCCAGCGAGAAGAAGTGAGAGGCTGAATGGCAATCACGCTAAGCCTCCTCCTTCAAAAAGCTATATACAAGGTGATTAAAGACATCCGGGCACTCCAAAGGGATCATGTGAGCGACACCAGGGATGCTCACCTTACGGTTATGCGGAAGCTGGCATTCCAGCTCGTCTGCCACGAGGTAGGTGTGCCAGCCATCATATTCGCCGATCATAATGAGGGCGGGTCGGTTGATCTCTTTAAGGCGTTCAAAGGCAGGGGGAATTAGTGGAATGGGCGTAGCCTCCCCATCTTGCCGTTCGAAACCAGCACATACTACCTGTTTCATATAGCCTCGGATGTGGGCAGGGGTTCGCCCTTCAGGTTGTGAAGGGCCGTCAGCCCAGACATGTACCTGCAAGTCGGTCAGCTCGTCTTTTTAGTACAGTGGATACTTCAAAATTTGGTGAGGACTCAAGGAATGGGGTACTTCAGTTGTTGACATCCGGTGAAGCCAAATCCTCATCATCATAAGAATCTTCGTCTTCTTCCTCATCCCAATCAAAATCCTCATCCTCTTTTTCTTCGTCGAATTCATCCTCGTCAATATCGAAATCTTCGTCCTCTTCCTCCTCATCTCTTTCGTCCTCTTCCTCTTCGTCTTCTTCTTCCTCTTCTAGCTCACCTTCTTCATCCCCCTCTTCGGGGGGTTCTTCATCGTCATTCTCTAATTCTTCGTCCTCTTCTTCATCACCATCTTCATCGATTTCGTCTGTGTCATTTTCATCATCGTCGTCGCCATAAATATCATCTTGTTCAAATTCATCATCATCTTGTTCATCCGGTTCTGGCCCATCACCGAAATTGCTGGATGCTTTCATCTCTATTTGAATGGTTCGCGCAGGGGCAACATTGCTCCAAAGCTCGAGGCACAGGCCAAGAGGGATGTGAGTGGAGCTCATGTCCACCCAGTTTTCGCCATATTGCTTCAAGGCATACTCCCAACCGGAAGAACAAGCATATCCTTGTTGTTGCCATAGTTTCTTCCATTCACCCAGAGATTTGGCACGCCAGGTGAACTCGTGCTGGACCTTCTCCATTGCCTGAAGGTGTGGATTAATCGAATAATTGGTATGCATACTTAAATCTCCATTGTCCTGTAGCGGAGGTAATAGTCTCAAGTCTTTCTTTGATATGACACAGTGAGTGATCGAAATAAGGCTGATTTAACCCAATCAGTGAACCTTGGGCCTGCCGGATGGACCAGCCCAGGCGAATATTTTTAGATCGACCCGATCGCGCTCATCAAAAACCACACCTTCAGCTTCGAGAAGCTCGCGCTGGTGCGAGCCACCGACACCCGGACGCAGGCTTACCCTACCCTGCGAATTGATCACGCGCTGCCAGGGCACATCTTGCGGACAGGCTGCCATGGCGCCACCCACCCATCGTGCGCCGAATGACAGGTAAGATTTGGGATCCATCCCTGGAGGTGGAGCTAACAGCAAGGCGATCTGCCCATAGGTGGCAACTTTCCCGGCTGGTATCTGCCTGACAAGCTCCCACACCCTATGATTGAATTCTTCGCGCTTCGGTGGTGAGACATAACGCTGAGCCTGGTGAATTGCTGAAGGAGTCATTTTACCCGTCCTTTTGTTGGTATATCTAATATACCAGAACGCATGTTCTACGTCAAGGATTCGGAGTTCCTCTTCCGAGGTTCGTTATTTCTCGATTGACTACTGAAAACATCAATTCGCCCTCCTTAATTTTATTATCAATAAATCAGATAAATTAGACTGACTATCTACAAAATAATTATATCATTTAATGACTAACTGCTGGATTTTTTAACACCACCAAAGAAGAATTATTACCCCAATTAGTCGCCTTCTCTGGGCCAAGGATGTATCCATCACCGGGAAAATGGATGTGATCATGATCCGGGCAAGTGGGGTTATTCAGGAATAATACAATGTTGAGAATGTGGCTAAGGGTGTAGATGTCTAACTGGTTAAGTTAGTGATATCTGTTACAATTGTTTCGCCTGACCAACCTGGCAGACTGCAGAGAACACTGAGATGGCAAGCGATACCCCTTCAAGCTACCGTAATTTAGTGATTTATGAAATATATGTACGCAACCACGGCGCCAACGGCACTTTTTGGGATGTGGAAAAGGATTTGCCTCGCCTGCATTCCCTGGGAGTGGACGTGATCTGGCTCATGCCGATCCATCCGATTGGCCTATTGAACCGCAAGGGAAGCCTGGGGAGCCCATATTCCATCACAGATTACCGGCAGGTAAATCCTGAGTATGGCAGCATGGAGGATTTCAGTAGGCTGGTCCAGAAGGCCCACGAGAGGGGCATGCGGTTGATGATCGATGTGGTGTATAACCACATGGCGCACGATTCGGCACTGGTAAAGGCACACCCTGAATATTTCCACCAGGACGAGCAGGGTAAGCCCATCAGCACCGTGGCTGAGTGGACCGATGTGGTCGATTTCCACCACCCAAACCCAGAACTGAGCGATTACCTGGTAGAAACCCTGCTGGGTTGGGTGAAATTGGGTGTGGATGGCTTTCGCTGTGATGTGGCTTCGCTGGTACCGGTAGAATTTTGGAATAAAGCACGTGCAGAGGTGGCGAGGGTGAAGCCGGGAGTGATCTGGCTGGCCGAGTCGGTGCATGCCAGCTTCATAGGAGCGCGGCGGGCAAGGGGATTAACCGGCCAATCAGATGGCGAGCTCTACGCGGCCTTTGACCTGACCTATGATTACGATATCTGGCCTATCTGGCAGCTGGCAGTGCAGGGGAAGGTGCCCGTCAGGCGATATGTGGAAATGCTGCGCTACCAGGATTGCATTTACCCTGAAACGTATATTAAGATGCGCTGCGTGGAAAACCACGACCAGGCGCGAATCATGAGGCTGGCTCCCAGCCGCGCCCAAGGGATTGCCTGGACTGCCTTTGAAGCTTTCAACAAGGGACCTTTTTTGATCTATGCCGGGCAAGAATCGGGCACCAAGCGCGCGCCTTCGCTTTTCGAGATCGATAAAGTGGATTGGGGGGATTATTCGCTGCAGCCATTTCTGTCGAAGTTGGCCAAGCTCAAAAAAGACCCGGCGCAAGTACAAGGTAAGTTCGTGGTGATCCAGGCTGACCCTGCCATCCAGGCGGTGTGGGAATTTCCAAAGAAGAACCTCTACGGCATCTTCAACACGAGCGGAAAGTCGGGTTATATCATGGTCAGCCTGCCGGATGGGACTTACCGCAATATCCTGAATGATGATCAGGTGGTGGTACGAGGAGGTAAGCTGTCACTCCCTGAAACTGCGGCCATCGTGCGGTATAGCGAGCCCATCTCATTACACCCGGCGTATAGTGAGCTGCTGGATTATCTGTTTACCGGCAGGTAAACGACCTTTTTCTATACGGTACCCCCATTTGTGTGTAAAACACTAACCAGTTGAGCCTGATTTTTCTCCATTGCCATGGCTAATGGCGTTTTCCCCTCATATAGTGGATTCGGATTGGCGCCGTGTTCTATCAGCCAGCTGGCCATGACAGGCTGATTGAACATCACTGCAGCATGCAAGGGAGTGATCCCGTCTGGAGATGCGGCATTCAGGTCCGCGCCATGCTGGAGCAGGTATTCAGCGGCGGCAGCCTGGGCGTGTAACACGGGAAAGTAGAGCAATGGGAGACCATGAGCCCCGCGGGCATTGATCAAGCCTGGATCTTGGTGAAGAAAGTCAGCCAGGAGATCGATGTTCCCCAACATGGAGGCGGTACAGATATCAGAATCGGCACCATGCTCAAGGAGGAAATTTATGATTTCCACCCGGCCAGTTTGAGCAGCTGCCTGGATGGCTGTTTCGTTCCAGCTGGCATTCAAGCTTACAATGGATGGATATTTTTCGAGCAGTTGTTTAACCACTTCGAGGTTGCCATGTGCATTACCAACAAACTGGTCGATCAGGTCTTGGGTGGGTGTAGCATCCACTATGAATGACCTCCTGAATAAGCACCATATTTTGCATAGTTATATAGATTTATTAGACCATAATCATCCTATAATATGTAGAGTGAATTATTGGTCAATCATTAATATTTCTAGCTAGAAGATGTACCCAAATCAATTATGTATTTGATAGAAGAATCAGGGTTGATTGAGAAGCTAAAAGATAATCGCCAGCAGGATCAGGATGGGTGAAAGGATGATGACCAGCACGACCCCCACGATGAGCAGTACCACGAAGACCAGGTCCAGGATGAGGCCGACCAGGCCAAACAACACTGCCAGGATCACCCCGATAATCCCAAACACCAGCCCCAATATGCCGCCGATGATTGCCAGGATGAATTTAACCACTCCCATGCTTTGCTCCTTCCAAGATAAGGTTCAAGCAGGCACCACTCATTGAAAGCAGGGATTCTTGCACCCTATCCACAGATAAGTATACGAGTATTGTGGGCAATGGTTTCACCATAAGGGTGGCAAGTCACATCGAATTATAGTTTTTGGAGCAGTTTGCTCTGCGACGTGTTAAAATAGCGCTTGTATATAATAAACAGTTTTGATGGAGATGCATATGGCAGCAAAGAAGTTAAGAGCGATCACTGCAGAGGACCTATACCGATTTAATACGATAAGCGAACCGCGAATCTCGCCAGATGGGCAAAATGTGGTCTATACCGTCCAAAGGGTGGATCAAAAAACCGAGAAGAAATACACCAACTTGTGGGTGGTGGATACGGTAAATGGTGAATCACGCCAGTTCACCATTGGCGACCAGCATGACAGCAGCGGTCGCTGGTCACCCGATGGGAAGCAGATTGCCTTCCTGTCGGACCGCGCCGACAAGGATAAGCCAGCCCAGGTTTACCTGATCCAATTTAGTGGAGGTGAAGCCAGGCGCCTCACTGGCATCCAAGGTGAAGTTTCACAATTGAAATGGTCTCCTGATGGAAAACAGATATTATGCTCGGTGCGCAAGAAAGACCCGGAAGCGTTGGAACGTGATAAAGACGGGCAGAAAAAGAAACTGGGGGTGGTCTCAAGGCATTACGACCGTGTGTTTTTTAAGTTGGACGGGTATGGTTACCTGCCACATGAGCTAAGCCATATATGGGTAGTGGATGTGCGCACGGGCAGGGCAAAACAACTGACCGATGACAAAATATACAACGAGTTTAATGCGACCTGGTCGCCGGATGGAAAACAGATTGCATTTGTCTCCAATCGCAGCGAAGACCCCGACCTGTTCCCTGACCGGGTCGACCTGTTCGTCATGCCCAGTAAGGGAGGCGAGTTTCGCAAACTGGAGACGCCGGTTGGGTTCAAATACCTGCCATCATTCTCGCCGGATGGGAAGTGGATCGCTTATATTGGATCGGAAGGTGAGGGTGTTTCGTACAAAAATGCAGGAGTGTGGATCGTTCCGGCAGATGGCTCAAAGGCAGCGGTGAACCTGACCGAAAAATACGACCTTCATGTCGATTCCAGCACCATCAACGATATCGGGTCGCCGGAAACGATGTCACCCACCTGGTCAGCAGACGGCAAACGCCTGTATTTCAATTGCATGCTGCATGGAAGCTCCAAGCTGTCATCGATTGCCACCAGCGGCAAAGACCTGCGTGATGAGATTGGCGAGGGTGGGGTGGTGGGCTCATTCAGTTTTGATCACGCTCATAAGCGGCTGGCATATTTCTATGGGCAGATGCATGACCCGGCTCAAATTTTCGTGAAAAGCATGGATAAGGATAAGGTGAAACAGCTCACCCGGCTCAACCGCAGGCTGCTGGATGGGGTTGACCTGGGGCAGTACGAGGAAGTATGGTTCAAGGGGCTCGATCACAATGACCTGCAGGGTTGGATCCTGAAGCCACCCGGATTTGATCCGGCTAAAAAATATCCCTCTATCATGGAAATCCATGGTGGGCCACTGACCCAATACGGTAAATTTTTCATGCACGAGTTCTATTACCTGGCAGCACATGGCTACGTGGTGTATTTCACCAACCCGCGCGGCGGACGGGGATATGGCGAGGAACATGCCAAGGGCATCTACAGGGATTGGGGCCGGGCAGACTACGCAGATTTGATGGCCTGGGCCGATTATGTGGAGAAGCTGCCCTATATCGATCCGCAACGCATGGGTGTGACCGGAGGTAGTTACGGTGGGTACATGACGGTGTGGATCATCGGGCACACCCATCGCTTCAAAGCGGCAGTCTCTCAACGTTGCGTGAGCAACTTTGTGTCATTGTGGGGCTCAAGTGATTTCAACTGGGCGTTCCAGACGGAGCTGGACGATAAACCCCCCTTCGAGGATTTACAAAATTATTGGGAACACTCTCCCATCGCCTACATCGGCAATGCACGCACACCTACCCTGATCATCCACAGCGAGGGTGACTTGCGCTGCCCCATCGAACAAAGCGAACAGGTATATGTGGCACTGAAGAAGCAGGGCGTGGCGAGCGAGATGGTGCGCTTCCCGGATGAGTTCCACGGGTTATCGCGCACAGGGCGGACTGACCGGCGGATCGTCAGGCTGAACCATATCGTGCGCTGGTTCGATAAATATCTGAAAGATTAAACAAGAAGACGCCTCATAAGAATCTCGTGAGGCGTCTCTTTAACGTATAAATGGTGTTAACAGGAATAGCTTATTTAATGATAGGCCATCAGTCAGGGAGACGAAATAAGTGCATGATGTGATCGTGGTGGGGACGGGACCTGCAGGAGCCGTTTTGGCATACCTGCTGGCGAAGCGCGGGCTGGATGTGTTGATTCTGGAAAGGGCGAAGCTGCCGCGTTATAAAAGCTGTGGGGGAGGAGTGACCTGGAAAGCCATGCAAAACCTGCCTTTTGACGTGAGCGCTGTGCTCGAAACCAAGGCAGTGGGAGGCGTGGTGACCTTCGCCGGGCAGCAGTTGCTGAAAGTGGAGGTGGGATGGCCTGTGGCATGGCTGGTAATGCGTGACCGCTTCGACCATTACCTGGTGCAGCAAGCCATACAGGCTGGAGCCCGGCTGGTGGAGGGGGTGAGTGTGACCGACGTGGAGGATCGAGGTGAACACGTGGTGGTTACCACCTCAATGGGAGAACTGCAGGCGCAATTCGTGGCCGGCGCAGATGGGGTGAATAGCATCGTGGCGCGTTCGGTGGGGTTGATGCCCAACCGGGAGGTGGGGGTGGCGGTGGAGGCTGAGCTGGCAGTGAGCCCTGCCTTGCTGGAGGCCCAAGGTGCCTACGCCACGTTCGATTTCGGAGCCCTGCCGGGTGGGTATGGCTGGATTTTCCCGAAGCGCGATCATCTCTCGGTGGGGGTGTTCAAGGCCATCCCGGGGAAAGCGGTGGGGCTGAAAAAAGCGCTGGAAAAATTCATCGCCAGCGAGGCGGTGCTGCTGGACCCGACTATTTTGCACATGCAGGGGCACCAGATCCCTCTGGGAGGGCGAACACGCAGCTTACACAAGGGCAGGGTACTGCTCGTGGGTGATGCCGCCAACCTGGCGGATCCCTGGATGGGGGAGGGTATTTCATATGCCGTGGTCAGCGCTCGCCTGGCGGCAGAACAGGTTTATTATGCACTGGAGAGTAAGCATATTGACTTGAGTGGATACACATCCTTGATCAACGCCTCCATCACCCCTCAGTTGCTGTCGGCGCGCTTATTTGCCAGGGTAGTATATTCATTGCCAGAAATGTGCTCGGACCTGTTGAGCAGGAGCCCGTTCATGCAGCGCATGGTGTTCGATGTGATCCGCGGCGACCGGACCTTCAGAGAGATGACCGCTGGCCTGATTTTGGGCATGCCACGCATCGTGGTGGAGACATTTTTCAAATATGAGCCCAGCCAGGTGCAGATGGCGGATGCGTAATCAAGACCAATGATCAGGAGCAACCTTAATAATGATCCAAGGAGATAAGAGTAAAGCGCCGCTTCGTTACCTGGGACTGGTGACGGGAATGTCGCTGGTGCTAATCGTGCTCAACGCACTGCTGGGGATGCCCATACCGTTTCGGGTAGAGTTTCTATTGGGATACGTGGGTGCATTATTAGTCTTCGTGTTATGGCATGCCTTGCTCACCAAGGGCTTGAAGCGGAGCCTGTTGATGGTTGGGCTATCTTTTATCGTTGCATTTACTGCCGAAGCACTAGGGGTGAATTACGGGCTGGTTTTTGGACATTATCATTACACGGAAATCCTGGGTGTCTCCCTCTTCGGGGTGCCATTCCTGGCGGCATTAGCCTGGGAACCGATCGTTTATGCGTCCTTTTGCGTCAGCGATATGCTTTCGCAGCGGTTAGCCAGCGCACTCCCCCGGCGATTGCATTGGTCCAGCAGCGTATGGATGGCAGCCATCGGGGCGTTGGCGACCACCGCCTGGGATATGATGATCGACCCGATTGCGGTAAGCCAGGGGTGGTGGGTGTGGAACGGCGGCGGCTCATACGTGCCATACGTGGCCAACGGGGTGCCCATCCAAAATTTCATCGGCTGGTTGGGAGTAGCGTTCGTAATTAACCTGATTTACCGGATGGTTGCTGACGGCATGGGCCAGCCCAGCCTATCCGCTGCGTTAACCTTTTACGGCCCATTGACTTTATACTGCTCGTTATTCCTGACCGCCTTTGGTGTGGCGATTACCATCCTTAAGCGACCTGAAGTGGCATTGATCGGCATGCTGGCGATGGGACCATTCATCGTCATCGCCCTGTCAAACCTGCCAGCTTACATATTCAACCTAAAGCATTTGGGCAGTTCGACGACCAAATTGTAAGACTATATTATTGCCTGGAGGACATATGGCGATTGGAATCGACAAATCGCGCTGTAGCGGTTGCAGCTATTGTATGCTGGGCTGCCCAGCCCAGGCCATCACCTTGCATATCGAGCAGGAAGCCTGGCCTGAGATCGACCCGGACGTGTGTACTGAATGCGGTGAATGCCTGTACCTATGCCCAAACAACGTGTTTTCAGCACCCTGGTTGGAGGCAAAGCCCGCTCAATTGGAAGACCGCTATGAGGCGGTGGTGATTGGAGCGGGTATAGGCGGATTAATGACTGCTGCCGGACTGGCAAGGGCGGGGAAGAAGGTGCTGGTCTTGGAGCAGCTGGGCTTTATTGGCGGAAAGTATACCCAGCTAAGATACCAGGATTATGCCATCACCACGGCAGCCTGGACCTGCCCAGGACCTAAGAGCCGGATCGGCAAGCTATGCACCAAGCTGGAAGCCCCCATCCAGTGGGTAACCATCCATGACATGAAATCTTCCGGTGAACATTGGGTGGTGACCAGGGATGGCCGGCGCTTCGCTTCGACGGATGAAGCACAGGAGGCCCTGGTGGGAGGATCACGAGGTATGGCTAGGGTTTACCAATGGATCGCCGATATGTATGACCCGCGGGTGAGCTACCCGGATGATATGACCGCCCGCCAGTACATCCAGCGATATTTCCCGGGAAATGAAGATTACGTGAAATATGTAGAGACGATCATTACCTACTGCTTCGCCTCGCAGACAGTGGATACCTTCTCGGCAAATGAGACCAAGCGAGCCATCGTGGATGCGCTGGAACAGATGGCGGTGTGGGGCACGGCTGTGGGCGGCACATCAGCAATCGTGAGGGGCTTGGAGCAGGTGATCCGTGAGAATGGTGGGAAGATTGCCACGCACACGAAAGTAGCATCCATCACGCTGGAGGGCGACAAGGCGGCGGGGGTAACGCTTGGAGATGGACGCTGGATAGGTGCCGATGTGGTGGTGCATGATGCGGGTATCAAACGATTGCTCGAGTTGGTAGGAGAGGCGAACTTGCCCGGCGAGTACGTGCAACGTCTTAAAGGAGCCATCCCGGCGGTGGTGGCAGCCCTCATTTTGGGGTTGAACCGGTCATTATTAGGTGAGGAGCATTCCCTGCTGCACACCATGGGCTGGGACCGTACGCTGAACAGTTACGCGCCCACCTTCTTCGATCCTCACCTGGCGCCGCCAGGAAAGCACATACTGGACGTGTTCTGGGTGATGCAGCCGCCGTATAACCTGAACCATGAGCTGGAGCTGGTGAGAGGACAGCTGCGTGAGGTGTTCCCCGATTTTGACCAGGCTGTGGAACTGCAGGTGCCCATGTTTTTCCGGGGAGGCTGGACTGCCGAGATGGCCCACCGGCTGGGGCAGAGTGGCGATCAGCGGTTAGACCCGGTGAGCCCCATCGCTGGGTTGTACCTGGTTGGGTATGATTGCATTGGCTACGGGATGGCAGGCGACATCATCCCACATGGGGTGGAGAAGGTGCTTTACCGGATCTTGGGTGATGAGCGGTATAAAGCGGAGGATGAAAAATCCTCCACCAGGCTGGCGAAGAGGGCTAAGTCGATGCTGTTCAGGGTAATGGCGGCAGGGCAGAAGTTGAAACGTTAAGCGATATATTTAACAACCAGCGAGGCAATCATCTAAGTGATTGCCTCGCTGTTGTTCTTAGCTGACGACGGTGAGGTCTGCGTGGAGGGTGGCCAATGAATCAGAACCCACCCAGATATCAAACTCAGCTGCTTCATGGACCCATTTACCGGTGCTGGTGCTCCAGTAGCCCAGCTCATCAGGGCCGAGGATGAAGGAGACGGTTTTAGTCTCTCCGGGCTGGATAGCGAGGCGCGTGAAGCCTTTCAATTGGCGCAAGGGGCACGAGTCACGGCCTGACTTTTGATGGAGGTATAACTGTAACACCTCGTCGCCAGGCAGCCGGCCGGTATTGGTCACGTCGGCGGTCACGGTCACCGGTTGGCCCACTTTTACCTGGGGAGATGAGAGCCGGAGGTTGTCGATGGAGAAGGTGGTGTAGCTGAGGCCAAAGCCGAAAGGATAGAGCGGGGTGGTGGGGCTGTCCCAATAGCGGGAGATATACATGGGGCTGTCTTCAGGGACATGGGTGAGGGTGCGGGCGTAATAGAGCGGGGCTTGGCCGACGCTGCGCAGGAAGGTGACCGGCAGCTTGCCGCCCGGGTTGACATCACCGAACAAGATGTCAGCGACAGCGCTGCCGCCCTCGCTACCCGGCTCCCAGGCTTCCAAAATAGCCGGGACATGCTCGGCAGCCCAGGTGATGCTCAACGGGCGGCCGTTCAGCAACACGAGGACCACCGGCTTGCCAAGAGCTACCACAGCTTCAAGCAACTCTTCCTGGCGCCCAGGCAGATCGAGCGAGCTGCGTGAGGCAGCCTCTCCGGCCATATCGGCATTCTCGCCCAGCACCATGATGACCAACTCGCTAGCCCGAGCGATTTCCACAGCCTGCTGAAAGGCGGCCTGCGCCTCTTCGGCGGTTTGAGTCGGTTTTTTATTCGACGATTCGATGGCTTCAAACGGTGAGGCAAAATCGCGGTGGATTTCAGGGCCCGGGGCGAATGCGACACGGGCATGGGGAAGCCTGGCACGCACGCCTTGCAACACGGTGATCGCAGCAGGCTGGTGCCCGAAGACCATCCACGAACCCTCGGTGGCTTCCTTTGAGTCGGCCAATGGACCAATGACGGCGATATTTTTCAGACTATCGGAGAGCGGCAGGAGGTCTCCCTCGTTACGCAGCAATACCATCGAGCGCTGGGCAGCCTGCCGCGCCAGCTGGTGGAGCTCTGGTAGGGCCACCACCTGTTCCAATCGTGACTCATCGACGTAAGGTTGCTCGAAGAGACCCATGCGTACTTTCAGCTCAAGGATGGGCCGTACAGCCGCGTCGATCTCGACCTCGGTGAGCGTGCCATCCTCCACCAGACCTGCCAGGCTGAACGAATAGGTATTGCTGGCCATATCCATATTTACGCCTGCCCTCAGGGCGCGCAGAGCGGCGTCGCGGTCATCCCTGGCGAAGCCCTGGGTAACCAGGTTGGCAACTGCAAAGGCGTCGCTGACCACAAATCCATGGAAGCCCCACTCGGTGCGCAGGACGTCACGTAACAGCCAGTGATTCCCGCTGGCAGGGACGTTGTTGAGATCCATGTAGGCGCTCATGAAGGTGCCGACGCCGGCTTTCACAGCTGCCTGGAAGGGTGGAAAGTACACATTGTGCAGCTGGGTCTCGGGCAGGTAGACCGGGTCGTAATCACGCCCGCCGTCTGCGGCGCCGTAGCCGGCGAAGTGCTTGGCACAGGCAACCAGATGGTCAGGCGCACCCGGATAGGGTCCCTGGAAGCCACGCACCTGGGCAGCTGCCATTGCCGCGCCCAGGTATGGATCTTCGCCGGCTCCTTCCACAATGCGCCCCCAGCGGGCATCACGGGCGATGTCGAGCATGGGCCCGAATGTCCAGTGCAGGCCGGCGGCGCGTGCTTCTTTGGCTGCCACTGCCTGCGACTGCTCTGCCACGGAGGGATCCCAGGAGGAAGCCATGGCCAGCGGCGCGGGGAAGATGGTGCGGTAGCCGTGGATGACATCCAGGGCGAAGAGCAGGGGTATCTTCGAGGGACTCTCTTCAACGGCAATTTTTTGCAGCGCGTTGAACCTTTTGGTGTCGTTGAGCCACAAAACCGAACCAGCCCCACCGCTGCGGATAATATCTTCGGGAGGCGGCCCGGGAATAAAATCCGCCCCCCCGATCTGGGTGAGCTGGCCAACCTTCTCGGCCAGGCTCATATGCTGAAGGAGTAATTTCACCCTGTGGGCTACTTCGGTTTCTGACGGAATACCTGCATTCTTCATCTCAGTCATAATATCTCCTATGGTTATGGATTACTCGGGTATTTTTAAGCGCGTTGAGAGCAAATAAAGGATAAAAAGACCAAGCAGTGAAGCTGAGAGCATTACGGGTATGGTTTCCAGCGAGATACGCTCAGCCAGAAAACCTGCCAGGGAGGGCAGCAATGCGCCACCCAAACCCGCGGCGCTGATCTGGATGCCAATGGTGTTTCCGGCATGGCGCTGGCCGACGCGCTGGCTGGTGCCTGATACCAGACCGGGGAAAATGGGAGCCATGGCAAAACCAACGATAAATACGCCTGCCACGCCAACCAGGGGGATGGGATTCCACCAGAACAGGATGGCGCCTGCCAGGGACAGGAGCATGGCGGCATACATCATAGTATTCAAGCGTATCCGTTGCGTGTACAGGCCCGCCAGCACCCGCCCGAGGGTGAAGGTGGCCCAGAATCCACCGGCCCACAACCCGGCCAATTGCGGACTCACCCCGCGGCCCTCGGTAAACAGGGTGTAGGTCCAGTTGCCCAGGGTCAATTCTGCGCCGGTATAGAGCAAGAACATGAAGATGCTGGCCCAGGTAATGACCCGCAGCAGCGTCTGCAACAAGGAGGTGCGATAATCCATCAGGCCGAGCCGGGTGCTTTCGCCATCAACCGGGTCGCTGGAATTGTTTTTAGGGCGTTTCCAGGATGGAAGGGTGAATAAAAAGCAGAAGGACAATAAGACCATCAAGGAGCCGACAAAAATGAACGCCGGGCGCCAGGAGGTGAACAGCGACAGGCTGACGGTCATGATGAGCGGGCTGAGGGTGGCGCCCAAGCCAAAGCTGGCGTGCAGCCACTGCATTTGACCCTCGTTGTACTCGGCAGCCAGGTAGGTGTTCAACCCGGCATCCATCAGCCCCGAGCCAAACCCGCTGATCACACCCAGGATCACGATGATGGTCCACGAGGGAGCCAGGGTGTAACCGATGAAGGCCACGGCAGAAAGCAGGCTGGACACGATCAACAAAGCGCCAATCCCAAAGCGTGAAATCAGGCGGGCGATGATAAAGCTGGAGGTCAGATAGCCGATGGTGGTGGAAATAAACAGCAATCCCAGCGCGTCCAGGGGCAGCGAGAGCTCAGTGCGCAGGGTGGGCCAGGCAACGCCCATCAGGCTGATGGGTAACCCCAGGCCAATAAAGGCGATGTATGCCAGGATTAACAGGTTGGTTTTCAGGCGGGATTGATCGATCGTTTTGGTTTGCACAGGATCATTTCTCCTGTATCAGCCCGAGAAATTGGGCAAAAAGACGGGCCATATCGATTTTCTGTGGCTCATACAACCATTGAATTTGGAGCCCATCCATCATGGCGAAAAGCAGGATAGCCAGATCTCGGGCGGGAATATCAGCTCTGATTTCACCCTGTGCCTGTGCCAACTGTATCACCTCGATCGTTTGATCACGCAAATCCTGATATCTTCGCCTGAAAAAATCGTGACCGGGATGCTGATCATCGATGCTTTCGGCGACCAGCACAGTAAAAAGCTGCACCAACCCCGGCACGGTCTCGTTATGCTCCGCCAATTTCTGCAGGGAAATGAGCGGATGACCCGGTTCAGCATGCAGGCCAGGGTCAAAGCGCTCATGATCGATGCGATCGCGTTCTGCCAGCACTTCCATGAGCAAGTTTTCCTTGCTGGGGAAGTGGTGCAGCAAGCCCGGTTCTGTTACCCCGGCAGCCTGGGCGATATCAGACAGCCTGGCGCCATGGTAACCGTACTGTCCAAAGTAGTGAATGGCCGCATGGATCACCTGTTTCTTGCGCTGGCGGGTGCGTTCTGCTTGGGTACGTCTGGGCATGGTTGGTTCACTCCTGGGACCATTATACGCCAGTTTGGCAACTTACCTATCTAGCATTAAGTAAGTTATGTCGTTTAATTTTCATCAGGATATCTACAATTTATTTCATGCGAGATGTAAGGTGGTGAAGGGTGAGAGCCAGGTACTAAGTATCAAGCAGCGATGTTAGGCTTACTATTGGATATCGTTAACTCACAGGTATTGATTAACCAAAATAGACGACAAGCTTAGAAATCAATGAAAATTCCCCTTATCTTACCTTTGAAATCACACCTGATGCGACCAGGCTAGTTCATTGAGTTGATGAGGCATTGCGTATTGGTTTTTTGGATGAAAATGCTTTACTCTATCCACTTAGAAATCCACATCTTGAAGAAGGTGTGTATCTAATAATTTTTCTCTCATCCTGGGCATCACGGGAACTGCTCTGGAGTTGGGAGAACTCATCCAAGCAGGGTGGCTATTGAGGGTGGTCGAGGACCAATTCGAGGGTTTTTTCAAGCCGCTGGATATTTGGGACCAGGCGGAGTTCGATCGGATTACAGGCGAGGTCCGTCGCCAATTGGATGAAACAACTTTTAAATCTGCCTGGGCTTCGGGAAGGCAGCTTACCCTGGAACAAGCCATCGCAGAGGCGCGACTGGTTACTCCCTAAAGCCGTGACACAAAATAAGATTACTCAGATATAGCAGGTATGCCTGCCACCGGCCTGGCCGAATGAACCGCCCTCAAGATAGCCTGGGCGAACACCTCGGCCCCATAGGCACCCACGATATTTACATCGCCTGGATGCTCGCCGGTAGCCAGGGCAAAGATGGTATCGCCATCCACCATGGTATGCGCAGGGCGGATGGCGCGTGCCAGCCCATCATGGGCCATCTGGGCCACCTTGTTAGCTTCTTCCTTGTTCAGTTTGGCGTTGGTGGCCACCACACCAATAACGGTATTGCCCCGGCTGCCAAACCCCAGGGCAGTGCGGCCGATGAGGGATTTCATCACTTGCAGCGTATCGGCAAAGTATCCGGGAGCGCCAATATGCAGAGGGCCCACATCGCGCGAGCGAGCCCCGGCGACGATCTGCCCACTTGATGGATCGATCACATCCCCAAAGGCATTAACTGCGGCGATAGCGCCCACGATCACACCGGCACCAATCTCCAGGCTGGCGGTGCCGATGCCGGATTTCATGCACTGCGCCGGACCGAAAATTTTACCCACAGTGGCGCCGGTACCCGCACCGACATTCCCCTCAGCAGGCGCAGCGGAGGAGGCATTCTGGCAGGCCTGGTAACCCATGGCGGCATCCGGACGCACATCAGAATTGCCGATGCCCAGGTCGAACAGGATTGCCGATGGGACGATGGGTACCTTGGCGATGCGGGTATCGAAACCCACACCCCTTTCTTCAAGGTAATGCATCGCACCAGATGCAGCGTCGAGGCCAAAAGCTGAACCTCCGGCTAGCATCACCCCGTGGACCTTATTGACGAGATGCATGGGGTGCAGGGCATCCACCTCACGCGTACCGGGGGCGCCACCGCGCTGGTCCACACCCCCCACTGCGCCTTTCTCGCACAAGATAATCGTGCAACCCGTGAGCGCATCAATGTTTTGGGCATGGCCGACCAGGATGCCGGGAACATCGGTGATGGCATTCTTCAGCTTCATCTTCAGCCTCCCAATTGATCAACTTCTAATACGCCTGGAACACTGATACGGATTTATTTATTGAGCAAGCGAATGACTTCAGCGATGATCTTCTCTGAGACCTCGATTTTCGTCATGAGAGGTAAAGATTCAGCTTGCCCACCGGCATGGAGCAGGGTGACACGGTTGGTGTCGGAGCCAAAGCCGGAGGCTGGGTCGCTGACATCGTTTGCCACCACCAGATCCAAGTTTTTAGAGCGCAGCTTGGTGGCAGCATTGTTGACCAGGTCTTGGGTCTCGGCAGCGAAGCCCACCACCACCCTGGGATGCCCTGATTGTTTGCGCTGCTGCATTATAGTCGCCAGGATATCGGGCGTAGGTTCCAGCTCAAGTGACGGCATGCCAGAAGAACGCTTAATTTTCTGGAGAGGGGCCTGGGTAGGCCTGAAATCAGCCACCGCGGCAGCCATCAGCAAGACGTCTGCCTGGAGACAGGCAGTGACCACGGCGGTTTCCATCTCTGCGGCGCTGCTCACCGTAACCAATTCGGCGCCCTGGGGAGCTTCGAGGCAGACCGGGGTGGACACAATGGTGACCTGGGCGCCGGCATCCAGGGCAGACTGTGCCAGAGCGTAACCCTGCTTGCCCGAGGAGCGATTGGTGATGAGGCGTACCGGATCAATGGCTTCCTGGGTGCCTCCCGCAGTAACGACCACCCGCCTTCCTTCCAATGGACCTTGACGGGTGAGCAGATAGCGGATATGCCCCAGCAGGGTTGCCGGTTCTGTCATGCGACCCATGGCTTTCAGGCCAGAGGCCAGGTGCCCAACATCGGGACCAATAATTGTTGCGCCACGGTTGTGCAGAAGCTCCAGATTTTGCTGGGTGGCAGGGTGGCTGAGCATACCCCCATCCATGGCTGGTGCAACAAGCAAAGGGTGCTCGGGCGTGCCAGAGCCAAAAGAGAGTGCAGAGAGCACCAACAGGTTGTCTGCGATGCCGTGGGCCAGCTTGGCAATGGTATTGGCGGTGGCAGGAGCGATGATGAACAGGTCGGCAGTATGGCCTAATCCGACGTGTAAAACGTGTGCCTGCGAACCCCATAGTTCATCGTCAGTGAAGGCTGGCCGGCCGGTAACGGATTGGAAGGTGAGGGGAGTGACGAATTCGAGTGCGGCAGGAGTGAGCAAGACATCGACGGAGGCGCCTGCCTGAGTGAGCTTGCTGGCCAGGTCTGCGGCTTTGTAGGCGGCAATCGAGCCGCTTACCCCCAGGAGTATATTTTTTTGGTCGAGGAATTTTTCTGCCATATGTTTTTTAAGCCACATCCCGAATGAAACATCCGAGATGTGGCAGCTTCATTTTTGCGTCCCCACACCCGATAGACGTTTCGATGGGGGTGAATATGCGTTTATTTCCCCAGCCGCTTGCGAAAAGCTTCGGTGAGGGTTGGGATGATCGTGTAAAGGTCTCCAACCACGCCATAACGCGCCAGCTTGAAGATTGGTGCCTCAGGGTCACGATTGATGGCCACGATGACCTTGCTGGTGCGCATGCCAGCCTGGTGCTGGATGGCGCCCGAAATTCCACACGCAATGTACAGGTCAGGCGAAACAACTTTACCGGTCTGGCCAACCTGGTGGGCGTAGGGAATATAACCGGCGTCCACGGCGGCTCGGCTGGCACCTACCGCTGCATGCAGCACCTGGGCCAGCTCTTCGATGAGCTTGAAGCCCTGTTGGGCCTTCCAAATCTCAGCTTGTTTTTCATCCAGGTCGGGCGGTGGGGTGAGGTTTGGGTTGTTCGACATGCCGCGACCGCCAGACACAATCACGGAAGCATCCGTCAGGCTGACCCCAGCTTCGCCAGGAGTGAAGGCCTCGACCTTGCTGGGTATATCCGCCTCTGCCAGCACGGGATTGACCTTAGTGAGCTTGCCCGTGCGGGAAGCATCGGCAGGTAATTTGGAAAAGGCGCGCGCTCGTAATGTGACCAGCTGCGGGTGGGTTAGGCAATTGACCTTACATAAAAGCTTACCGGCATAAATGGGGCGGGTAGCCAGCAAGGAGCCATCTTTTACTTCCATGGCGGTCACGTCGGGTAAGACGCCGGTGTTCAGGTCGATGGCTACCATGGCTGCCAGCTCGCGGCCGCGTGTGGAGGTGGTGAAGAGGATAACCTCGGGAGATGCATCGCGGGCCAGGTGGGACAATAACGCTGCGTAAGGTTCGGCGCGGTAATATTCCAGGGAAGGATCATCGGAGAGCAGGACTTCATCTGCCCCGTAGTGAAACGCCTGGGTGGCGATACTCTCGACATCCCGGCCAAAGACGATAGCAGTCACTTCTCCGCCAGGCTGCTCTGCCAGCATTTTACCGGCGCCTATGCCCTCCCAGGAGGCGGGAGTTGCCTGTCCCTTGAATTGATCGATGAATACCCAGATCTTGTTCATAGGATTTTCTCCGCCATGATTTTGTCCGCCAGGGTTTCGGCGATCTCTTGAGGAGTGGCACCGGTGATCATTTCAGTAGTAATCTCACGTTGGGGTGGATTCATGATCTCAGGCCAGCTGACGGTGGGTTTGAGTTCACCCAATGCCAGGTCAGCCAGCGACCAGACGGGGATTTCAGCGCGTGAGGCTTTGCGGATGCCCATAAAGGAAGGATAGCGCGGCTCGCCGAAATCTTTAACGATGCTGAGCACAGCCGGCAACCTGGCACTGACGGTGAACCTGCCTTCTTCAGCGCTGCGCTCAACTTTAATGGTGCGGGCGGCTGTGTCGATGTTGGAAATTACCACCACCAGGGTTAGTGCTGGCCAGCCGAGCAGATGGGCGGTCTGAGCTGCGGTGAGGCCGGTATCGGTATCGATCGCCTGGCGCCCGAGAAAAGCCAGATCCACGTCCCCGAGCTTTTTAATGCCACCGGCAAGCACCCGCGAGGTGACCTGGCTGTCCATATGAGCCAATGCTTCGTCTGAGATCAAGATGGCATCCGAACACCCCATAGCCAATGCATGCTTTAAGGCTTCCTTGGAGCTTTCACCACCGATGCTGATGGCGGTGACACTGCCATTATTAGCCTCGGCTTGCTGAAGGGCAGCTTCAACGGCGTATTCATCCCATGGGTTAATGATTAGTGGGGAATCTCCCCAATTAGCCTTGCCATCCACTGCCACGAGCCTGGCAGCCGAATCGGGCACCTGTTTGACACCCACTACGATTTTCAAATCTGACCTCCTTTCAATATTTGTATGGTTGGATATTGTAATGTATATGATTGAAAATCTATATAATTCCCAGCTAACCTTGCCTGATGTTTCATTATACAGTGAAAGAAGCCCCATGCATGATCGGTTCAGCACTTAGTGCCAGGCAACTCACCTATATTATAATATGAGCGGATTATCAATGAAACCATGAGAGGAGGTCAGCATGCGAAAGGTAATAAGTTTTATATCGGGGATGATCACGGGGGGATTGGTTGGCGCGGTAGTGGCGATCTTGCTGGCACCCACCTCCGGTGAGGATATCCGGGTGCAGCTCCAGGAGCGTACCAACCGTTTACGAGAGGATATCAAAGCTGTTGCAGAGCAACGCAGGGCAGAGCTCGAACGCGAGCTTGAAATTTTGAGAACCCCACGCCATAAGGAATAAATCAAACGGGCGGAAGCCAACCATTCGTAAAAACCGGTGTCTTCCGCCCGTGTGGATCTGCCGGGGCTATTGATTCCATAAATCAAATTGTGACTCAGCTGAATATCATGGACGGCTGACGCTGAAGCGGTAGGGGGCCAGCTGGCGGGTAAAACGTGTCGTGCCTGACACGACCAGCACCACATCATCCGTGCCATTACCAATTGTGAATGGAATATCAGCGCTGATATCAGCACTCAAGGAGATATTTTGAACGCTGGTGACATCACCTTTGGAGATCAAAGCCAGCTTGTAGGTTTGGGGGAGGATATTCTGCACGCGTGCGAAGCCATCTGCTCTCCAGCCACCATCATCAGAATCAAAATCGGTATGGTAATTGATCTCGGGGATGGAAATATCATCCAGCAGAAAACCATCACCGATCACATTTGCATCGGTGACATATTCAAAACGCAAAGTGAGCATCTGCCCGGTGAAAGGCGTGAGATCCACTGTTTCGTGAATCCAGGTTGGCGAGGCACCCCCACCGCTTATACCTGTATAACCCCATCCATAGCTGTTTCCATGCGGGTTAGAAGAAGTGCCCGAAGGTGTTTTGAGCACCTGCCAGTGTTCCCCATCGGTTGATGCTTCCAGATAGACATAATCCCAGCCTTTTTCGATGTCGAACCAGGTCCAGTAGGATAAAGTCATTGGTCCAGGATTGGAGGTCAAGTCGAAGGTCCTGGTGAGCATGGTGTCTGATTCGTCGGTTTTGTTCGACCAGAAGTAATAATGCCCGGAATGGGGGTCTTGAGGTAGCAGCGGCGTAAGAATGGAGCCTTCGAAATGGATGACATAGCTGCCAGGGCAATTGAAGCGGACATAATCCACGCCATACTGGTGGACTTGCCTTGTAATGGCTTCCAGCGGACAAGAGTAGATAATCTCGGTGGCCTCGGCAGGAGGGGCACTCTGATAACGTGTGTACGTGTAGCGATGGTCTCCCACCCGTGGGTCCATCAGGTAGTTGGTTACAGCCCAATCCAGGAAGAAGTCATCAGCCGTCACCGGCTCACCGGTGAGTGGGTCAGTCGCATCGACCTGGCGAAGGGTCGAATCCACGCCCATCAAGTCGTTATCCGGATTGGCTGCCAGTAATTTCAGAGCCTGGTCACCAAACCGATCCAGGAAGTAGGCCATGAATAAAAAGCCAGCTCCATAATGTGCGGTGGTGTCTTCCTGGGAATCGTTCGGCCAATCATTGAGCTGCAGATCGGGCTCGCTGGTGTATAGAGCATCGAAGCCACCATAATAATAATGGTTCAATAAAACGGCCAGCTCTGAAAACCCTTCACTGACCCAGCTGGCTTCATTCCGATCCTGGTGCCATTGGATCATATGCTGGAATTCATGCGCCAGAATTCCAAAGGTATAAGTATCATCTAATGGTGAATTGTCGGCATTTACCAGAAACATCTCGTGCCCATTCGAGTAGCGATTCACTTGCACAGGATATTCATCCGCAGAAGAAAAAACGCCGGCATTATCTTCCCCAATGCCTCGCACGTACAAAATATAAATATGAGGGTCACCATCGATACCGGGTGTCCATTCGCTGCCGAAAAATGCGCGGTCGGTGGGGTAAATCTGGTCTTCAAAGGCATTGGCAAGAGCCCGCAAGTGGCGATCCTGGTAGCGGATGCCATCTTCGATCCAGAAATAGGCGTGCGGGGTCACATATTGCAGGGTGGCGTGGATTTGCACGTTTGTTTCATTGTCAGTTCCCACCCAGAATGATTTTCTTGCTCCCACGGGGTAATAAGTCCCGGGTGAGGTGATGGCTGGAACACTATTTTCCAATCCCAGCAAGCGATGTGCCAATTCAAGCGGGTTATTGGTGGGGATGAAGGTGTTCTCCAGCGTTTGCAGGGTGCTTGTCAGCGATACTCCCTGGGTTATGTTATCTTGGTAAACCAGGGTTGGGTCTCCATCCTGGAGGGGTGATGAACCGGAGGGTGGTTTTTCGGTGGCAGATGTGTCTTGCGGTGTCGGACGTGATACAAACGGGGTGGAAGTTGCAGAACTACCAGGGATGGATGTGGCGGATGATCTCACAAAAGGTGAAATGGATAGGTAGCCGGTAATGCCGATCAAGGCGAAGATCATGCAAGAGATACCAGCGCACAACAACATAATCGCACCGATAATACAGGCAACCAGGCCATTTTTAGACGTGTTGGGTCTCATGGAAATTTTAGGAGGTAATGTGGATTATAACCAGATAAATTGCTTATCACAAGGCACCGTTTGGTAACATTATCAGTTGAATTGACCGGGGCACGACCGGGTGGCAGAGAGAATCCCGCAGATAAAAAAGAGCGGGAGCCGATTAAGGCAACCCGCTCGATTGGATGCCGGTTGTTCCTTCGCATCAGGGGTTGAAAATTAACTGAAATGGCTGGGTGTATACCACCAGCACGTCATTCCCTAGTGATTGTGTTACCGCCACCCGCCACCAATAGGTCCCCTGGGCGACGTGGCTGCCATTATCCAGGGTGCCATTCCACATCAGATTAAGTTTGTCAGATGACTGCTGGGTGGAAGTCCAGATGGGTGTGTCACTATTAACGGGACCTAATTCGACATGATAAGTGCCTGTTTGATCGTAAGAAGACCAGCTGAATTGAAGGGGGTTGACCCCACTGATGGCGGCAGCCGAAACAGGCGCTTGATCATCCGGGCTCAACAACTCGAACAGGTCGCCGGACACATTGATACTGATCTCCATGTCGGGAAGCTCAATAATATCTCCACCGTCCGTTAAAGTCCCTTCAAGCCGGGCTAGTGAGGCGACTTCTGAAGCGGGTGTCAACCGAGGGTTATCAGCCTGATAGAAGGTCAGCGTATAATCCGTGCCTGGCGCAAAGGTAATGAACCAGTAATCACCAGAAGGGTTGGTGGACGCCTGGCGGGGTGCGGTATCGTCGGCAAATTCTACGATCACTCCAGGCATCGGGGTACCATTTTGGAGTATGCGCCCGGTGACGCCGTATTCACCCTGAGACAGGGTAGCGGTGGCTGAGGCAGTGGCGGTAGGCGAGCCGTTTATGGCAGGCTGGGAGGCCGAGGGAGGTGGCGTGGGAATTGTCTGGGTGGTACTCGGAGTGACATCTGCCCTTGAGGTGGGAGAACCCGTGAGCACGGGTTGGGGGGAGAATTGTGCAGGTGTATATGGGCTGGGTGTACGGAAGGCTGCCTGCGGCGTGTAGGAGGTGCGCCGGGTGGGGGTTAGTGTGGTTAGCAAACTGGTGCTGGTGAAGGTGGGTGGTGGTGAAGTTGGACTGCTGGTAGCAGGCGGCGGGGCAAAGGGTATGGCAGCTGTTGGGTCTTGCAGTAGGTAAAAGGAAAATGCTGCCAGAAGCAGCAATAAGGCAGCCAGGGCAATCAGCAGCAAATGGTTGGGGGTCAGGTTTTTAATCACAGATTTTCAACAATTCCAGGCATTATTCCCGGCGAGGGCCGGCAAATTTGTTGGTCCGGAAAGTATTGGCCAGGAGGGCGACGGTGAGCTTAACACCCATCAGGAAATAATAAAACCAGTTGAATAAGAAGAAGTAATCACCAGCCAGGTTCTTGCGGTAATATAGATAATAAGAGCGGTGCCATTCATAAATGGAGCGGTAAGGCTGCACGCGTGAGCCTCCCTGGCCTCCGAAGTGAAAAATTTGGGCGGCGGGCATGTATACCACCTTCCAACCGGCTTTTTTTGCCTGGAAGCAGAAATCAGCATCCTCCTGGTAAGCGAAGAAGCGCTCATCGAAGTAGCCGACTTGCTTAATGACCTCCCGCCGAATAAGCATGCACGAGCCTGAAATGCCGTCAACCTCTTGCACCTGGTCCTCGTCCAGGTAATTCAACAGGTAGCCGCCGAATAATTTGCTGTGCGGGAATAGTGTGGAGAGCCCCGTGAAATAACTGAAAGCAGCCCACGGGCGGGATACGCCCCGTTTGCAAGCTTTTTGGAGCGAGCCATCGCGGTTCAACACCTTGGGCCCACAGATACCGACCTCGGGATGCTCTGCCATGTATTGCACCAGCTTGTTTAGTGCACCCGGCAGGATGATGGTATCGGGGTTCAGCACGAGCAAATATCGACCCTGGCTGGCACGCAGCGCCTGGTTGCTGGGCCTGGCAAAACCTTCGTTCCGGCTGTTCTGGATGAGCCTGGCAACAGGGAACTCAGCTTGCAGCATCTGGATGGTATCATCGGTTGAGCCATTGTCAACGATGATCAGCTCGATATCCAGCCTGCCAGGCCCGCCGTGCTGCTCTTTATCTGCCAACCCAGGGCTACCCTGGCCGGTCCCGTCCCAATTCAAATACAAAGCCTGCCCGCGAATGGAATTCAGGCAATCTCGCAGATAAGCGGATGCGTTCAGGCTGGTAATACAGATGGACAGGTCAACCATGATGTAAGCCGGATCACAGGAGATGTGTGGTTAAGAAAAGTAGCAGCGCTATTTGATAAGGCTGGCTCTGTCGCCCGGTCAGCTATCTGAATCCAGGAGCGCCCTGACGATACGAGGCGCAGCTTTGCCATCGCCATAGGGATTGATCGCCTGGGCCATGGCAGCATATGCATCAGTATCATCCAGCAAATTGCAAGCCTCGCTGACGATGACATCGTGATCGGTTCCAACCAGCCGGACGGTACCCGCCTGGACGCCTTCAGGGCGCTCGGTGACCTGGCGCATGACCAGCACCGGCACACCGAAGGCAGGCGCCTCCTCCTGCAAACCTCCCGAGTCGGTGAGCACCAGGCTGGCATGCCGCATCAGATGCACCATGGGGAGGTAATCCAATGGGTCCAACAAGCTGATGTTGGGGATGCCGTTCAGCAGGCGATGCACCGGTTGCTGCACATTGGGATTGAGATGGACCGGATAAACGATGCGGACCTGATTGGCATAGGTTTGAGCGATGGTTTTCAGCGCACGGCAAATTTGTTCCAATGGCTGTCCGAAGTTTTCACGCCGGTGAGCAGTGACCAGGATCAGGCGCGGCGAGCTGTGGGTAGCTGCGTGGTTGGAACCATAGGGTTGATAGGGTAAATCGATGTATTTGAAAAGGTCCAGCACTTCAACGCTGGGGGGCATCTTCACCACTGACTGCAGGGCATCAATGACCGGGTTTCCGGTGACCACGATGTTGCGGGAGGGAGTATTTTCACGCAACAAATTCTGGCGAGCCCACTCGGTGGGGGCAAAATGCAGGTCGGCAACCACGCTTGCCAGGCGGCGGTTGATCTCCTCCGGGAAAGGCTGCCATTTATCCTCGGTACGCAGGCCGGCTTCTACGTGACCCACGCGGATATGGCGGTAATATGCCGCAAGTGACGAAGCCATTACCGTAGTGGTGTCTCCCTGGACCAGGATCCAATCAGGCTTGACCCGAGCCAGCACGGGGTCGAGGTGGGTGAAAATCTCGGCCGTCAGGGCAGCCAGACTCTGGTCGGGTTGCATCAAGTTGAGGTCCACATCAGGCAGAATGTTGAACAAACCCAACACCTGGTCGAGCATCTGGCGATGCTGGGCGGTGACACACACCAGTGACTCAACCTGGGGTGTGGCAGCTAATGCCCGCACCACGGGAGCCATTTTCACTGCCTCAGGTCGTGTGCCGAAGATGGATAGAACGCGCAGGCTCACGAAGCCTCCATGGCAAGTTTGAGAGCAACCTGCCAGTCGGGCAAACGGAGGTGAAAGGTCTGGTAGAAGCGATCACAATTCAAAGCAGAAAAGAGCGGCCGGCGGGCAGGGGTGGGGAAGGCGGCGCTCAGTGCGGGGAGCAGCTCGCGAACACGCTGCTCATCACGACGCGGGTCAAGCTGCAACACCTGCTGGGCCCACTCGAAGCGGCTGCAATAACCCGCACCAGCCAGGTGATATAAACCCCGGTGGGCTGAAAAATAACCCGCCGGATCATCCCTGGCCAGGGTCACCAGCTGACCGGTGACTTCGGCAAGCATGCGTGCCCAGGTGGGCCCGGAGATTTGGTCGGTGACCAATTTCAAGGTGGGCTGCGTGTGGGCCCACCCCAGCACTTTAGTGACGAAGCTCTCCCGGCGCAGGCTGTAGACCCAGCTGGTGCGCAGGATGAGATAAGAACCGCCTATTTGCTCAACGGCTCTTTCACCATCCAACTTGGTCTGGCTATACACTCCGAGGGGATGGACGGGATCGTTTTCGACATAAGGCAAGCCTTTCTGCCCGTCAAAAACGTAATCGGTTGAATAATGGATCAAGGCAGCGCCCGACTGCCTGGCTTTTTCGGCCAGGATGCCGGGGGCGAGGGCATTGACTGCCCGTGCCAGCTCAGGCTCGGCTTCAGCACGGTCAACGGCAGTATAGGCAGCCGCATTGACCACCAGCTGGGGGTTGCAATCCTGGAAAGTACGCTCGATGCTACCCACATCTGCAAGGTTGATAGTGGGATAATCACACGCCAGCAGCTCACCCAGGGGCGCCAGGCTGCGTTCTAGCTCCCATCCAAGTTGGCCGGTATTACCGATCAATAAAATGCGCATCTTTGTTATGAATATCGCCCAGAATGATACTTTCCAATCTAAGGTAGGTGAGTAAAACGATTAGAGCTCATGATCGATCAGCAACTCTTCATCCAGCAGGCGCAGCAGGTATTGACCATACTGGTTGCTATCCATGGTGTGAGCATGGCAGCGTAACTGCTCAGCGTCGATGAAGCCCAGACGGTAGGCGATTTCCTCGGGGCACGAGATCATCATGCCCTGCCTGTCCTGGACGGTTTGCACGAAATTACTAGCCTGCAACAGGGCTTCGTGCGTGCCGGCGTCCAGCCAGGCTACGCCACGACCGAGCAACTCGACGCGCAACTGCCCTTTAGCGAGGTAGATGTTGTTTAGATCGGTAATCTCAATCTCACCCCGTGCTGATGGGTTGAGGCTGGCTGCAAGCTGTGAGACCTGGCTGTCGTAAAAGTACATGCCGGGAACTGCGTAGTGCGAGCGAGGCAAGGGCGGTTTTTCCTCGATGCTGAGGGCCAGCCCATGTGAATCAAACTCGACCACACCATAGCGTTCAGGGTCACGCACCGGGTAGGCAAAGATCAGCGCCCCTTCAGTCAGCTTGGCGGAGCTGCGCAGCTGCGCAGGCAGGCCATGTCCGAAGAAAATGTTATCTCCCAGGATCAGGCACACCGGCTCACCGGCAATGAACTCGCGCCCAACCAGGAAAGCGTCGGCCAGGCCGCGCGGTTCAAGCTGCTCAGCGTAGGAGAATTTCAATCCCAGCTGTGAGCCATCCTTAAGCAAGCTGCGAAATGCGGGCAACGCTTCGGGTGAACTGATCACCAGGATATCGCGGATCCCCGCCAGCATTAACATCGAGAGGGGATAATACACCATCGGCTTGTCGTATACCGGCAGGAGCTGCTTGCTGAGGCCGATGGTCAGCGGATAGAGGCGGGTGCCTTTTCCACCCGAGAGGATAATACCCTTCATGGATGCCTCCTCATTAATCTCATTGTCGCTTATCGTAATTGCGTTCGAGCCACTGCTGATAATCCTGCTGCTGGCGAATGGCAGATACCCAGCCGGGATGGGATATATACCACTGGATGGTGCGGAGTAAGCCACTCCCCAGGTTTTCCTTGGGCTGCCAGCCCAACTGAGTCTTGATTTTCGTGATATCCAGGGCATAACGGCGATCGTGACCCGGCCGGTCGGGAACGAAACGCATGAGCGAGGAATGTGGAATGCAGGGCGAATCAGGCAGGAGCTCATCGAGTGCGGCGCACAGGTGATGGACAACTTCGAGATTGGTGGGCTGCGAGCCTGCTCCAATGTTATAAGTCTCGCCGGGTTGGCCCTTACGCAATACCATCCATATGGCTTCGCAATGGTCTTCCACATACAGCCAATCGCGGATTTGTGCACCATCACCATAAATCGGGAGCGGCCTGCCATCCAATGCGTTCAAAATCATCAGCGGGATCAACTTTTCAGGGAACTGAAAGGGCCCATAATTGTTAGTGCAGTGCGTGATGGAGTATGGCAAATCGTAGGTGTGACCGAACGATCGAACGTAGTGATCGGCAGCTGCCTTGGATGCAGAATAGGGCGAGCTGGGGAAGTAAGGGGTGCCCTCCGTCCAGGCGGGCTCGTTGGGTGACAGTGTGCCGAAAACTTCATCGGTAGAGATGTGATGGAAGCGAAGCTGCTCTTTGGGTAAAGATTTTTCTTGCAGCCAATATTGGCGGGCGGCCTCCAATAAGGTGAAGGTGCCTACAACATTGGTGCGCAGAAAGTGCTCGGGATAGAGAATCGAGCGATCGACGTGCGTTTCAGCGGCGAAATTTACCACGGTATCGACCTGGTAAAAGTGTAACAAATGGTCAATCAATGGACCGTCGCAGATATCGCCTCTTACGAAGGTGTGACGCTCAGCGAAAGGTAAATCTTTAATGTTTTCCTGGCTGCCGGCATAAGAAAGCAGGTCCAGGTTGATGATATGAACTTCAGGCTCTGATTGCAGCAAATAGCGTACGAAGTTTGAGCCAATGAACCCTGCACCACCGGTGATGAGGACGTTTTTCATCTTATCTCTCGCTCGTAAACTTCAGCTTCGGCAAGCGGCTTGCCCTGGATATCCTTGGAGGATAAGATGGGCTGCTCACCTGCAGGGATGGGCCAGCTGATGTTAAGGTTGGGATCATTCCAGAGGAGCGTGCGCTCCCACTCAGGTGCATAATAGTCGGTTGCCTTGTAGACCACCTCCGCCCAATCGCTGATCACATAAAACCCGTGGGCAAAACCAGGCGGGATCCAAAGCTGTGATTTATTGCTGGCGGATAGCTCAATGCCCACCCATTTCCCGAAGGTGGCTGACCAGCGCCGTAAATCCACGGCCACATCGAAAATTTCTCCAGCAATGACGCGCATAATTTTGCCTTGTGCCTGGCGCAACTGGTAATGCAGCCCTCGCAGGGTGCCGTGCTGCGAGCCTGAGTGATTATCCTGCACGTAAATAAAAGGCAAACCGGCAGCACCAAATCGCTGTGCCTGGTAGGTTTCCATGAAAAAGCCGCGTTCGTCACCGAATACATGGGGTGTTATGAGGATGATATCCGGGATGGTAGTGGGTTCAAAGCGCATAAACATTAGCCTCCAAATGGGGTTCATCCAATTGTAATATTAAATCGTGGCGAATATCAATTTGCCTCACCGGTTGAACGCCTGGCGAATTTTGAGTCGCCAGCTTAGCGGCAGCCAGGCATAGAGCAATCTTCGTGCGACCCAGCGCAGGGCCAGCCAGGATATCCTTCCCCCACGTTCCCGCCGGTATACGCGCAGCATCTCGGGGTAGCAACGATCATCGATTATCACCGATTTGCCTCCTCTATGCAGGCGGAAATTTGCCCACAGGCGGGGCGTGTAAATCAGCGGCGCCAGTTTAGCCAGGCGCACCCAGAGGTCATAATCCATAGCAAATTGAAGGCTGGGATCGAGCGGCCCAACAATCCTATAGTAGCGTGCCCAGAAGAAGCTGGCCTGTTGTGGAATATGGACGGAACCCCGTAAAAGTTTAGGTAGATCCGTCTGGCGGGAGGGGAACCGGCCGATGATCTTACCCTGCTCGTCGACGAGGTTGGCGTCACCGTATACCAGGGCTGCCTGGGGATGGGATTGCATGAAAGGCACGGCCTGGTTGATGGCAGCCGGAAGGTAGCAGTCGTCAGAATTAAGCCAGGCGAATATCTCACCGCTGGCGTGGGCGAAGCCTTTGTTGAGGGCGTCTGACTGGCCCTGGTCCGGCTCTGAAACCCACCAGGCAAGCCTGCCGGCATAGCGCTTGATAATGTCTACAGAACCGTCAGTGGAGCCGCCATCCACAATAATATATTCCAGGTTCGAATAATCTTGTGATAAGACAGATTGGATGGTTTCTTCCAGGAAGCGCCCCTGGTTATAAGATGGGGTAACGACTGATACCAGAGGTTGCAACATTCTTATCGAGTGATCCTCATAAGTCCCAAATGTCACGCATCCAGCAGATGAACGCCACGCTCATCGAGGAAGAGGCGCTGTCCATGATGCTGCAAACGCCGGCGGGTGTTACGATAAGCCATGAAGAGCCTTTCGAAACCAAGTGTATAACCAGTGGCTTGAACTACCTTATACCAGACCCGCAATACCGCCAGGGGAGATAAACGCCAGGCGCGCTGGAAGTGGGACAGCGCCTGCCTGGCGTCACCTGCGTCGATCAAGCGTTTGCCAGCGAACACGTGCAAGCCGGCGTACAGGTTGCTACGCTGGCGGTTGATGATTAGTTTAAATGAAGCATCTGTTTCGAGCGATTGGATAAACCTGAATGCTTCCTTCACAAAACTGGCAGATTGGGCGATTGTCTTGGCGCTTGAGTGAGTGCGCTCAACAGCCCAAAACTCGTTCACATGGAGAATCGGGTAATGAGCAGCGATGCGCACCCATAGCATGTGGTCGAGGACCATATGATAGTCGGCAGACAGGGGACCGGCATGTTGCAGTGCTTCCATGCGCATGAAAACAGTGGGCTGCAGGAGGACGTTGAAAGCAAGCAGGTCATCAACGGTGTATTGCGGGTAGGTATGCCAATCCAGGACTTGCAGGTCAGCATCGACCATGACGCCATCTGCATACACCATGCCGACTTCCGGATGAGCCTGCAAAGCCTCGACTGCATGTCTTACGACACCGGATTGGAAATACAGGTCATCCGAGTTGAGCCAGGCGATGATTTGCCCGCCAGCATGAGAAAAGCCCTTGTTGATGGCTTCGGCCTGCCCATGATCGGGTTCGGAAACCCACCAGGCTAGCCGATTGGCATACTGCTGGATGACCTGTACTGAATTATCAGTCGAACCGCCATCCACAATCATATATTCCAGGTTGGAATAATCTTGTGATAAGACGGATTGGATAGTTTCAGGTAGGAACCGATCTTGATTGTATGAAGGAGTGATGATCGAGACGAGAGGGTCCATTAAGAATCATATCAGGGTGTGGCAGAGGATGATCTTAGATCAAACAAGATGTAACCATCCCCTTCGGTATATCTATAGTGATCGTACAGATAAGCCTTTAGATCTGCCTGTCTTTCCAATTCATAATAGGCAGTCACCAGAAAATAATCCATGCCTTTAGTTTGGTCAAGGAAATTTTTTTCGAAAACTGGCTCAAAGTTACCGCCTCGGGCGGCTACCAGTTGTAAATCAGATGTGGTAGGCCATAACTTCACCGTACGCCATCCAAAATATTCCACATAAGTACCATAATCATCTGTCAATGCAATCATTTCGCCATCTTTTGGTATCGCCATTCCTAGCCTGGTCCAGGCAACAAAGTTAACCCGTGAATCTTCATTGACCAAATCCATTCGAACATTCCAGGCCGGCACTGCCAGTGCAAGTAATGCCACCCCAACAAACAAGACCCTCCATAGAGCTGATTGCTGGGTGAGGCGACTAAAAAACACTACTGCGATCGGCGCAATCGACAATCCGATCAATGGTACCAGGATCAGGCTGTAATAATCGTGGGTATGTATTTGCCAGGGTTCAAACAGACCGAATAGCAAGTAGCCGCCCCACCAGCTCAGTAATAAGGCCCGGGCTTTCGGACGGGCAATGATGATGCCAGCCAGAGCGATAATTATTATCAAAACTCCGAACAATGTGTTCAGTAGCTCCAACCAGCGTATGTAAAAAGAGGGTTGGGTGAGTAACCCAATGAAAGATGCACTCCAAAATGATAAATATCCCAGTGAATTAGGCCGCAGAACCAGATATATCACCCCAGGGATTAGTATCATAATACCTGCCATCAGCCATACCTGATAGTTGCGGATGGCTTGCCTCAGCTTACCAGATACGAGCACCATAGCAATGGCCATCGGGGCGATGAAAAATACGGCAAAGACTTTTACCACTACGGCCATGGCACAAGCAAGGCTCACCCAGATAGCGGATTTCAGGTCGAGCTTCTCCTCCCAGTTGTATAGGGCGAATGCTGCCACAATAACCCACATTACCATGAATGGATCAGGTTGAAAACGGCGGCTTAGGATGACCCCAAACGGCAAGACCAGATAAAACGCCACAGCGACAGCGGCACCCTCCAGGGAGGTTATCTTGCGGGCGAGTAAAAAGAGAACCATGGCACCTATCAGCCAGAATAGGATGGCATATAAGCGAGGGATCCAAAGCTGCTCGCCAGTAATGAGGTAAGTTACAGCGACAATGCGTTCGAAGATTGGAACCTCGAATACATCTTCATAATGCCATAGCTGGATAGCTGATTGGCGCAAGGTCGCGTCCGCGCTGGGTAGCATCTGGTAGTACATACCACGGGCAATGATGGCAGCATGCAACTGGCGGTAAGCTGAATCCAGGGGTGGGTCGGTTAGATCATAGATACGTAATCCCAAACCTAATACAAATATACCGATGATCGACATGACTGCAAGCCACTTATGTTTGCCATAGTATGATGCTGGTATTTCAAGGTTACTCATTACGCGAAGGCTCCGATTATAAGTTGTTTGGCGCTCGGCGTTTGTATCACGGAATGCACTCGGGATACGTCTCAGTGACTATCCCATGTTCATCATAGCTTACATCAGGCAGGAGACCAAAATTTGTTCCAAACACTGAATCGAAGATCACCCTGAATGAATTTACCGGGGTGATGGATGGATAAAGATGCTGTTTCCCATTTTCAGGTAGATAAAGGGCATTTAGATTCATATAATGGTCAGAGAAGATCGATCCATGATCCCCCATCAGGACGATGATTGGTGGGACAACTGATTTATCGATAATGGTTTGCAGTATATCAGTCATACGGCTGTTCAGATACTTGATTTCGTCGAGGTAACCTTCATCCTCATGTTGTTCGTCTATTGGCCAGAAACCTTCTTTACTATAGAAATCAGGGTCGGTCTGAACATCTCCATTCGCGGTGAATACAAAGGGAGGATGGGGAATCAGTATATGAACAAAAATAAATTTCGGGCCAGGAATTGAATGAATGTCCGGCAGCTGGTCCAAGATATATAATTGCCGGTTTATGTGGTCTTCAAATCCGAATCGGGACGCGGCAAAGATGGTTTGCGTATAGGCGGGAAGTGATTTATAAGTGTAGTCAGACCAAATCAGTAAAGCAGTACTGCGAATTAACATGGCTTCAAACGGCTGGAACACCTGCATTTCGTACGGTACACCTGTGTACTGGAGGTAGATATCGGCATCACGTAAGCGGGTCCATTCAAAACCACTTTCAAAAGCTACTGTCTTATATCCCATGGATTCTAGAAGACTCCTGACCTTGCTCTGTTTTAATAGGATCCAAACGTCTTCGCTATTTGTGAAGCCCTGCGCTTCCATTTCGCTACGAAGGACTGGTAAATAATCCATATTTAATGCTGTGGTTATTGATTCATGCGTACTGCCGTAGTTCGATAGGCTGCAGTTAGCAATATAGAAACCCATGGATGAGAGTGCATCCAGAAAAGGCGAGTTGTCATAACTATAATTTTTTAATAATGCATTGCCACGGGCATATCCATCGAGGACGATAAAGTATATATCCGGTAAATCCTTAGGTTTATGGAGGGCAGCCGAATCCACAATCGGGGTAAATTCAGATGCGCGCTTTTCAACCCTGGAATTATGCAAACTATAATTCACTATCTGGAAAAGGGGGTATACCAGCAAGAGCAATCCAATAATGTTCAATACTTGGGTTGGAATTGCCAGATTTTTAATTCTAAATACAATAACCCACATAGCAATCAACGAGACCACAGAATATACAACGATCAAATACCGATGCCGGCCAAGATTTAAGCCAAATATCGGATGGGCTTGTAATAACTCATAGACTTGGCCGTACGTGTAGAACAATAAAAGTAGTAGAGTGGTACTGAGCGCAGCTCTTTGCCAATTACGCATGATTAATGCGCTGATCAGGAGAATAAAGGCGGTAGCGACAATAGAAAAGACCAAAGAACGCAGTGCAATCCGGGGTGCCACCTCGGTGATATTGTAAGCAAGCAGCGCCAGGATTGGGAAAATTGCAAAGGCAAATGGATGAATTGGAATTCGTTTGCTCATACGATTAGAACCATTCTGATTATCTCCCCTTATGGGAGACAGTCTTTGGAAGTCTCTGGAACTATCTCTCCATTATCCGAAATGCCAGTATCTTTTACTAATCCATAATCAGTTCCAAAATAGGTATCGAAGATGATCCTGAACGAGTTCACCGGGGTGATCGTCGGGTATAACTGTTCTGTACCGGTTCCGGGGAGATAATATGCATTCAAAATTTCAAAGCGATTCTCGCCCATCAATCCATGATCACCATGGATGATGACAATGGGAGGTGTTTTGGATTTTGCGAGGATTGTTGTGAAAATTTGTAACATCTGGCTATCAATAAATTGAACTTCATTCGTATATCCAATACGGCGGTGTTCATCATCACTTGGCCAAGAAAGCTTGCCATTATAGAAGAGCGGATCATCCACGATATCCCCATCCGCGGTGAAAACGAAGGGTACATGCGGTATCAGCAGGTGAGCGAAGGTAAAAGTGGGGTCAGGATCATTTGCTATCAGCGGTAGCTGTTCGAGAATAAACCTTTGACTGTTAACATGATAACTATACGGGAAATTAACTTCCTGAAATTGAGAGCGTAACAACTGGTTTTGCGAATCTGATAGAATGAGCACTGCAGTGCTTTTAATTAGCATCGCTTCAAATGGATTAATCTTTTGCAAGCTGTAGCTATCACTACCGAGGCTCAGGTAGATATCAGCGTCTTCGAGGCGGCTCCACTCATAACCAGTATCAAAAGCCACTGTCTTATAGCCAGCATTTTCCAGTAATCGCCTCACACGGCTCTGTTTCAGCAAAATCCAAATATCATCCGAATTCATGGATTGTAGATATGGACCCAGGTTATCAAGATAGTCCATATTTAGGGCAGCGACAATCGAAGCTTGAGTATAGCCATAATTACTTCGGCTACAATCGGCGATATAGAAGCCTATTTGGCGTAACGCATCGAGGTAAACGCTGTTATCCAGGCCGTAATCTTCCAGCAATGCATCACTGCGAGTATGTGAATCGAGGACGATGTAATAAACATCGGGTAAGGGCTGCACAGCTGGTTTTAATGGAAGGTCGAGTGATGCGTTAGCCGTGACCACCTGTTGTTGTTGCATTGAGGACTGGATAGAAAAAGCCGAGAGTTGTATGATGGGTGCGGCAAGTAATAATAGAGCGATAATATTGGCTGGGTACAGGACCAAGGACGCATTATTCAGTTTAAAAGTAAGCAGCCAAAGCCCGATGACTAAAATTACCGCATATATGAAGATTAAGTAACGATGTCTTCCGAAATTTATTGTTCCGATTGGGTGTTGCTCCAGTAGTGAATAAACATGTCCATAGGTGAAGAATAAGGTTATAAGGAATGAAGCTACCAAAGATGCCTTATCCCAACGCTTGAGGATCAATCTGCATCCGAGCAGTAAGAAAACGCTAAAAAAAGCACTGATTAGCAATGGCCTGATCGCCACACTCAGGTTTACTTCTTTGGCATTATGTGCCAACATCGCTAGGATTGGAAAACTAGCCAGGGCAAGCGGTGCAATCGGGAATCTTTTTAACATCTGGTCCAGTCGCTCCTAAAAAATTGCGTTATTCTAATCAGATAATGATACGCTGACTGATAAACTGCGGTGCCGTAGAATCTATTGATGTCTAATATGGCGATAATACAGGGAGATATTGCACATTCTGATGACCCCACTGGTTGGCGATAAGCTGAATCCAGTGGTGAGTCGGTGATGTCGATGATCCGCAAGGCAGTTCAGGCGATGAATACAATTACCAGGCTGAGATACACCCAGCCAGGGACTTATCTTTCGGGCAGCGCTGGCTGGCCGATTTTATCATTTCAAATTACCAGATATGCAGACATTACAGGATTAGAAGACCGATTGAAAATCCACCTTGGGAAAGATGGCCAGCTTGCCACCTAGGGTTGCATCCATCACCTGCCTACCGGCACGAGCATAGGCATCGCGGGCGCGACGGTAACCCCGCTCTGAGCCGGCAAGGTCGGGTAGCTGCCATTTGAAGCCCTTGCCGAAATAGTTGGCGGTGAAGTGATTGGGATCATCACCCTGGGAGATGACTGCCTGGTTGGCGGCACCCTGGGTGACGTAGTTGTGATCGACCCCGATGAGGATCACCTGGCTGAAACCCATATGAAAGGCAAGCTGCAGTGCCACATTGGTCACCGTAAAGCCCTCGAAGATCCGGCCGGTGCATTGCACGCTGAAGCCTTCGTCGCCGGTGAAATCGGTGTCCAGGTAGGTGACATCTGCATCCCTGGGTAACCAGCGGCGCGCCCGCCAGGTGAGGAAGCGGGGCAGCGAAAGCGCCTGAATCTCGGCAGCGCATTGCTCGATGACCAGATCGTTAACAGCCACAAGGTAAGTGGTGGTATAGCCCAGCTCAGGGAAGAGCAGGTAGATGCGGTTCAGGCCGAAGGTAAATTCGGCGCGCAACGGGCTTAAATCCATCTGGCGCAGGCTGGGGCCATTACCGATGATGAAGCAACGCTGACCGATGCGCGTATTTTGCAGCTGCTTAAGCTTTCTGACGCTGGCAGCATAGCGCCGGTCATAAACTTGTGCCAGGCGGTGGCGCCCACGGTTATGCCACCACCAGTACGAATCGGAGCCAAGCTGCCATAAGGGGCGTGGAGTGATTTTTCTTATAAATTGTCGAGAGACCAATGGGGAAATCCTTGCTGATGGGTGGAATGTCATTCGGTGCTCAGGCGAGCAGTGGCACCGCCATCCACGATCATCGCCTGGCCGGTCATGAATGATGATTGGCTGTTATCAGCCAGGAAATAAATGGCATGGGCGATCTCTTCCGGTTTGCCGATGCGCCCATTGACAGTTTTTCTCGCCAGGTTGTCCAATCGGGTGGTGATATCGCCTCCCTGGACATGCCCGCGGTTCAGGCCAGCTCTCAGCATGGGTGTATCCACCGCGCCGGGAAGGATGGCGTTGACGCGAATATTGTCGGGGGCGAACTCGATGGCCATGGCACGCGTAAGGGCTAGCAGGCCTCCCTTGCTGGCGGCATAGGCGGCAATATTGGCCGAGGTGGCCACCGCATGCACTGAGGACACATTGACGATGGCACCTCCCTGGGCAGCTTTAAACAGGGGGAAAGCCAGCTTGGCGCTTAAAAAAACTGAACGAAGGTTGGAAGCTATCACTGCATCCCATTCCTCCACACTGGTTTCGATGATGGGCTTGGCAATTTGCACAGCGGCATTATTGACCAGGGCGTTGAGGTAGCCGGTGTGGGCGCGGGCCTGCTCGAAGATGGTTTCCAGGTTGCTACCAATGGAAATGTCGGACTGGATGAAGAAGCCATCCTCAGGGAAGGAGCCCCCGAAGGGCGAGCGATCCACACCGATGACCCGCCAGCCTGAGGAGGCGAACAGACTGACAGTTGCCCGACCGATGCCTCCCGCCGCGCCGGTGACCAGCACAGCGAGGGGGTTGGAAGATGTTTTTTTGACAGCATTATGATTGGACATGATTAATTTTCCTTTGCAATAGAAATTCCCAGGCCGGCGAGCAGGTTATCGATCGTGTTTTGGTGGACCCTTTCCCAGGCCCTGGGGCTGGAATTAGCATTGTGCGAAGCCAGCATCACCTGGTCCATCCTGGTCAGTGGGCTGTCTGCCGGCAGGGGTTCCACTTCGAAGACATCCAAAGCAGCGCCAGCCAGCTTACCTGTCTGCAGGGCTGAAACCAGGGCCGCCTCGTCGACCACCGGGCCGCGCGAAGTGTTGATGAGGATAGCGGCTGGATTCATCATGCCAAAAGTGGCTTCATTCATCAAGTGGAAGCTGGAAGGGTTCAGGTCACAGTTCAGGCTGACAAAATCTGAGCTTTTCAATAGATTTTCCAGTGAAGTCATTTCTACCCCGTTCTCTACTAAGAAAACCGGATCGATGGGGATGATATCGTTGCCAAGCAGGTGCGTGCCGAAAGCCCTGGCCCGGCGGATGACCGCCTTGCCAATACGGCCTATGCCAACTACCCCCAGGGTGCATTCGCTGAGGGATCTCCCGGGCGTTTTCTCCCATTGGCCGGATTTCAACGCCCGGTCCATGGAGGGGAAGCGCCTGGCAAAGCTTAGCATATATCCCAGGACGGTATCAGCCACCGGAAGCGTAAAGGCGTTGAGCGTGTTGCATACCTGGATACCCAACGCTTCAGCTGCCTGGCGGTCGATCGAATCGATGCCCGTACCCCACTTGGAGATGACTTTCAAACGGGGCGCACACGCCTGAAGCACACGCTGGGTGTATTGGTCATCACCACAAATGGTGCCGTCGAATTGGCCCGCGTAACCCATCAGCTGGTTCTCATCCAGGCGCTCGTGCACCTCGGGGACGATGAGCTGTATGCCAAGGTTTTCTAACATGGGTCGGTAGCGGGGTAGCAGTGGGATCATGTAGGGGGCAGAAAAGAGCACGGTAGGCATGGCATTATTCCTTCAGTAAAGCATTATGCTGCATCAGAAACTCGGCAATCTCGAAATCCAATGGCTCATCAATATCCCAGGCTTCAGCCGGGTCCATGACAAACATGAACGGCTGGTTGCCAAGGCGGTTATGGCGCTCCAGCAGAACCGGGCGGGTGAAGATGTACAGGCAGGAATTTTCCTCGTAAACCGGGGGCAGGTCCTGGGTCTGGATCAACAGGTTTGGATCGTGGTTGATGGCCTGCCCTTTGGCATCCCACAAGCGCACCTGGCGGCGGGTGACTGAGAAGAGCGAATCATATTGATCGCGGTGCGCCAGCATGATTTGGATGGCGTAGGAGATGGTCGAAGGGCGCAGCAGCGGATTGGTGGCATGCGTTTGCACGAAGTAATCGGCCTCCACCTGCGACGTATCATAGATCAAAATATCATTCATGGACACTGTATCACCGCGCAAACTTTCGGGACGCTCAAGGATGTGTACGGTGGGGAAATTCTGGCTTAATCCGTCCATGATGGGCTGGCTGTCGGTATCCACAACCACCTGGCAAATCTCGGGGCATTCGAGCAACACATCCAGGATGTGATGGAACAGCGGCCTGCCAGCCAAGGGGCGGAAATTTTTATCTGGAATGCGCTGAGAGTGGTGGCGCATGGGCACGAGAGCTACAAATGCAGGCATATGACCTCAACTGTAGATGATCGATCGATTTTTTGGAGTTCCGTCTGGGAATCTATTTCTGGGAATTATTTTACCGGATCAAGGCCAACTCTCATACACCAGCTAGCCTGTGCGCGAGATATAGGAGAACAATCATCACACAGGAGTGACTTCTCTGCATGAGTTTAGCTCCTAGGGGCTTGCAGGTAAGGCGTACAAGCGCAGGTGTGAGCAGCCTGCTGAGATTTGCAAGCCCAGGTCGCCAATCAAGGAATTCACCGTATTATCATACTGGTCTGGGTTACCCAGGGTTGCCAGGATGGCACCTTCGTAAAGCATATCCCTGGCACTGTTGATGCTCTCTTCGAGATCGACGGCATCTCTGCCCAGGTATGGATCATAAATTCCCGTTACGCGATAAGCTGGCCGACCTGCTAAAAAATAAAATAATTCATAATCGTTGGTTAGAAGCACTTGCTGTGGATCTAGGGTTTGTAGAAGATTTACCTCACAGGTCCAGGCTTGCCGGTCATCTGTGTAGCCAAAGTTATAGCCCGGGTGCAAGATAAAGGGCACACTCTTGGATGCATAAAACAGGCTCATACCAAACCCAATGGGGAGTAATATGAGTATATTGAGACTTTTCCTCCAGCCATGCCATCCGAACAGCGAATAGCTCGAAAGAAACCAGATTATCCCAATTACAACCAGGGGAATCACGTAACGCTTGATTGAGGGCTCATCGGTGCTGGCATCGATAAAAGAAGTGTTCAGCAGTAAGGCCAGAATGAAGAAGAAGCCGAAGATGGAAATGATCGCAGGGATCGGACTGACAGTATTCCCTGTCAATGCCCGGTCCTTCTGACGGCGTGCATGCAGGAAGATGCCTATTCCGACGAGCACAAAGAGAGACAAGAGAAGCCACCGCAACCGCCAGGGCAAGCCGAGGCTGGGGGCGAACCACCAGTATGATAACTCATCAAACAGGGTGAAAATTAATCCCTTAGAAATCGGGTGGTAAATGAATTGCCGGTTGACTATGTTACCGGAAACCTGAGCATTATGCCAAAACCATATGCCCACCGGCACCAGGCTGACCAATCCAGCCAGGATAGCATCCTTCCAGCGAAGTGCTGCTTTCCTGTCACTCAGTAGCAAGATGGCCAGGAAGGTGGTGGGGATCAATGCCAACCCTACATAGCGAGTAAGGGCGGCATAGCCAATTACCAGGCTGAGCAAAATGAGTATCCAATGTTTGCCAGCCTCCAAATAGTAAACCAATAATAAAATCGATAGCAGGGATAAGAAGATAAACAAGGGTTCAGACATCACCCAGGCATAGATCAGGACGATATTGCGGGCGAAGATAAAGAGCCAGCAGCCCACAATTGCCAGCAATCCTGAACGAGTGGCACGGTACACAAGCAGCCCGACCAATGCTGCGCTCAAACCGAATAAGATGGCATTAAAATAACGGGCTGCATCAAACACCGGTAATCCGAACAGGTTTAATCCTGCAAGCGCCAATGAAAAACCGGGGGGAAAGCCGGTGATGGGCACTACCTGCCCATTGCCCTTGAAGCGGCTGAAACCGTTCCCGGCCACCAGGTTCTCAGCGCCCTGCATGTAATGGACTGAATCGCCAGCTGCGCCGGGTCCATGGCGGGTGATCCACAACTCTACGCCAATCGCAATTACGACTGATAATAAAACGATAACGCACCAGTAATAACGCAGATATGGCTGGCTGATGAGCCTGGGTGTTATCCTTCTAATCTTGTCTGCCATATCACCTTTTTTATTCATCGATGAACGATATATCCGGCATGGAACAATGGAGATTTATTAGCCATCCCCATCGAACAAGAAAGGCTCACTCTTGAGGATTCCATCCGTAAGCACACGAAATGTGGGTGACTCGCCAGGGGTCAATTTACTCCAGGGGAATTTGCGCAAGCGCACAAAGCCCTGCCAGATGCCATCCTGTTCCAGGTAATCGTTGAAAGGCAGGGAGGTACGGTAGAGCTGGTAATATAAGAACCGGCGGGCATTAAGCTTGAATTCCGGAGGAATGTGAACGGGTGCGGATGACAGGAATTTTTCAGCCAGCTGCTGGAATTCCTGGATTGAAGCGGGGAAAAATACGGTGGGCAGCTGGGTGTAACGCGCCCGCCCGGCACACAGGACCGCTGCACCCATGATGGAGGCCTCAAGGCCGATGGTGGAGTTATACACCATGACGAACCTGGAGCGCTGGATCAGCTCATAGGAGCTCAGCGGTTGGTGTGAATCAATGAATATAAGGTTGGAAATTGAACCGGCTTGCCTTTGGGTGATCCACTGACTGACGCTCTCCTGGCTGGCTTTGCCGGGCCGGGCTTCATCGGGATGGGCGCGGATCACGAATAAGGTTTCAGGGTGGCTGCGGATGAGCTCCAGCACTTTGTCCAGCCAGGCAAACATGTGGGGGAAAATGACATTCGAGTGAGGCTGGCTGGTGTCGAAGATGACATTGGTAAAAACGGGCACGATTTGCGTGAAAGCCTGTGCTTTATGCAAGAATTGCTCATCCAGGCTTTTAATTTCAGGCCAGAATTGCACCCCAGCCATGGAGAACTGGCCTTGAAAGCGCTGGCTTAGGTAGGCATCCAGGCGCTGGTTTTGTGCGTCGCTCAGCTCAAAATCGGCGGGGATATCCAGGGGGTAGGCAGTGGCTTCACCGGTGGTGAAGAATGCACTGAAGGGTTGCAGACCAACTTCGTGGGTGACGGCACGGATGCCGCGCTGTGCGGCAAGCCACCTGGCAGTGGCTTCGGGGAAAAACTGGCCGTTAAACAATACCACCGCCTGGGGATCAGTGCGGTCGAGCAGAGCGGAAAATTCCTGAGCCAGGCGGCTGGCCGAAAGGATATACTGGCGGTAGAGATAGCGGGTGGGCTCATCATCTGGCAAGTGATGGCGGCGAAGCACCCAGCGGATGGAAGGCAATACCAGTTGTCCCAATGGCAGGGAGAGCGCAGGACTATCAGGGCTGTTTTGGCCATCCAAACCATGCAGCCGATATTTGAGCTCCATCAATTGGCCCACCGACAGATCTTTGAGCAAAGCAGAGAGTTGTTGATCCACCTGGTAGATAAATGGAATGGCGAAGGCGACTGAATATAAGGATCGTGATTGAGTGATGCATTCCCGGCAAGGTGGGTGTTTCAAAAAATCATTGCGGTCAGTGCCTAGCACGCAACTGCTCATACCTGCCTGGCAAACAAAATGGATCACCGGCACCTTTTGCAAACGCAAGGCCCAGGATGTGAGCAATGAAAAGGCGGCATTCAGGCTGATACCGACCAGGCGGGTCGAAGCGTTGAAGAAGATCACCGGCTTTATCGCAGCGTCGGGATGGGCATGCGAATTAACAGCCTTCGCCAAGCTTCGCACCTGGTGATTGATCAGCCAGCGCTTGAAGCGTAGGTCAGCAAAGTTGGTGAGCCGGTTAATTTTCACCTTGAGGAGGCCTGGTTTAAGAGAACAACCTGGGAATGTTGATGAAGACCATTATGGATTTGGCGCGCCTGGCATGGCAGCACATGATGGATTCGGGTCAATGACCGGAATACAGCTGAAGGGGCCTGAATTTTTATCTGTGTTACATGAACGATCTGCCAGGAGGGGCATCCGGGTGGAAAAATACTGGTTGAAAACCACGCGGAATGAATTTACTGGGGAGATGGTTTCATATAGTTCAGAATAATCACTCATGGGTAGATAATAGGCATTGAGTATTGTGGTGTCCCATTCTGCGAGGCGAGGTATGCCATGGTCACCCTGGATCAGGATGACGGGCGGCGTGGCTGAATTCTGGATAAGGTAATCGACAATGGTGAGCATGCGCTGGTTGAGGTAAGTCACCTGGTCACGATAGCCGGTTACATAATCCTGCATGGTTACCACATCACGGTCATCGTTGAGGGTGAAGGGTGTTTTGCGGGTGATATATTCGCCATTCGGCCCAAAGACGAATGGATTGTGAGGTGCCAGGATGTGAACGAAGACGAATTTTGGTCCGGGCAAGGCTGCCATTTGCTCCAGCTGGTTCAACTCGAAGAGCATGCGGTCGCGGTGGACTACTGAAGCGTCTAGGATTTTCTGCACCTGGGAGGGTAAATAGGAGTGGAACTCATAAAATAACATCGCTGCAGTGGTATTGAGTTGCAGGGTTTCGAAGGAGGTAATGCTTTCTTGCAGGAAAGCGCTTTTCCAATTCCCAGAATAGGAATAATACACATCAGCACTAGTGAACTCTGTAGGCGAATAACCCGACTCGAGGGCGATAAATTGATATCCGGATTTTCTTAATTCTTGTACAACGGCATTATTAGATAAATATGGATAGGCATCGGAGATATCTTTGTTCGCCTCCACCAAACGACTACTCAGGATTTCCGGATAATTAAAATTCAAGGAGGTGGTCAGGGAAAGGTCGGTGAAAGAGTAATTGCTCAGGCTACAGTCAGCCACATAAAACCCCCGGCTTTCAAGTTCCTGAATGAAGCTCGAATTATCGTATGATAAATAAAGCTTGAGTGTGTCGTCACGAGTGTAGGTATCAAGAATGATATAGTAGATATCAGGTGGATGAATGCCTGGAGATAATTCCAGGTTTTGCATTTCAGTCTGCTGTGTGGGTGGCAGTGTGGTAGTATTTATTGTTGCCGCTTTGGCTTGATAAGAGATGATCTGATAAAGAGGAAAAATCAGCAGCATGACTCCCAGGAAATTCATCCCTGCGGTAAGTGCCGGCAGTTGCTTAAGACGTGTAATCACAATAAAGATCACAACCAAGGCGACCAGAAATAACGGAAAAAGAATGCGGTGCCGGCCATAATTAAAACCAAGCAGCATGTGATTCTGGATCAGGTTATAAACATTACCGTAGTTGGAAAATAGCACCAGGAAAGCAGTATCTGCAAGGGCAGCCTTTCTCCAATCCTTGAAAAGCAGGCGAAACAATATCAGCATGATGGTCGCCAGCGCGACCGAGCTCAGCAGGGCACGCAAGCTATTCCCTGGCGAAACCTGGGATATATTGTTCCCTAACAGTGCGAGGGTCGGGAATATAGACCAGAAAAGTGGATGGAACGGTATATGCAGTATGCTTTTCAATAATGCCTGCCGTTAATCCTTCACCCGGCGTAGCTTGTTCAGCGAAGGCACTTCGCTATCGTATACTCGCTTGACGCCATCACCCAAGGCTTGCTCGGTGACGCGGATATATTTCACCAGGCGCTCCATGCCTCCTGGTTCCACGGAAGCGGCCTGGTCTGAGCCCCACATGGCGCGGTCGAGAGTGATGTGGCGCTCAACCAGGCAGGCACCCATGGATACTGCCACCACGGAGGGAATCAAGCCGACTTCGTGGCCGGAATAGCCGATGGGGCAGCTGAATGTATCCACCAGGGTGCGGATCATCTTGAGGTTGAGCTCTGCCGGGTCACATGGGTAGGTGCTGGTGGCGTGGGTGATGAGCAGGTTCTCCTCGCCCAGCTCTTCCACGGCGGATTTAATCTGCTGCATGGTGGACATACCGGTGGAGAGGATGATGGGCATGCCTGTCTGGCGGGCATGGCGCAGTAAGCTCTTATCGGTGAGCGAGGCGGAGGGGATTTTGTAACAGATGGGGTCGAACTGGCGCAGGAAATCGACAGCGGATTCGTCCCAGACGGAAGCGAACCAAGGGATGCCCTTTTGCCTGCAATAACTGTCGATCTCACGGTATTCATTCAGGCCAAATTCGACCTTATGGCGGTATTCCAGGTAAGAGATATACCCCCAGGGAGTCTCGCGCATGTGCTTCTGGGCCTCTGGAGGCACACACAGCTCGGGGGTACGTTTTTGGAATTTAACCGCATCCACGCCGGTTTTCACGGCCATGTCAATCAGGCTTTTGGCAATTTCCAGGCTGCCATTATGGTTGATGCCGATTTCTGCGACAATGAACGTCGGGTAACCATCACCAATTTTCCGATTTCCGATCATGATTTCACGGGGCAACATCATTCACCTCTCATTCTCAAGTTCTACAACCAGCATTCATGTGCAGGGAGGATCAAGGACCTCAGGTTTCTCCCAGGTTATCGAAGATACGGTCACACAGCTCTCTCACAGCACCTCGCCCACCTGGCCTGGCGAGCACGATATCAGCTTTGGAAAGCACAGAGGGGTGGGCATCGGCGACTGCCACGGCACAGCCTACTAATGGAAAACAGGGCAGGTCATTGACATCATTCCCCAGATAAACGATATGTGAAGGATCCAGGTGGCGGTCTTGGACCAGGCGTTGAAGTTCCTGTACTTTATCCCCCAGGCCCTGGATTGCTTCCAGGCTTAGCTTGTCGCAGCGGGCTGCCACCACCGGATTGGTTTCGGTGGACAGCACAACCATAGGAATGCCGGCCTCATGGAGGGCAGCAATACCCAGGCCGTCCCGGCGGTTGGCGGCTACCATTTCGTGACCGTCCTGGTCCACCCACACCCGGTCGTCGGTCATCACCCCATCGAAATCCAACACCAGCAGGTCCACCTGCCTGGGGAGGGGGCGCTTAGCAGGACCTGGAAGGATAAGGGGCAGCTCGCCTTGTGAGATGATCCACTCAGCACGCTGCCAGTCGCGCAGCGTGTCGATGTCTACAGCATAACCCGGCTCAATCTGCAAGGGGTAGATGGTCTCACCACTCAGGGATGCTTTTTCCAGGATGGTGGAGAGGCGGATGGCGTCAATGTGGCCGGTCTGCCAGAAGGTTTGGGGCAGCTCCTGGCGCGGGGAATTGAAGGGTTCCTTAACACCAGGTAGGGATAATAAGGGGTGCATGCTTCCCTGATCGGTGATCTGCCACATCTTGTACGGGTTTTGCCCTGAAGGGATAACCCCGCGGACCGAATCAGCCTCGGGATGGTCCAGCAATACCTGCACAGCCTGGTCGACACATCCCGGCGGGCGCAAGGGAGAGGTAGGCCGTAACTGCACCACCACATCCGGCTGGTAGGATTCGTTTTCCTTGAGCCAGCTTAGCGCGTGGGTGAACACGGGAAAGTCGGGTGTGTCATCGAGGGCAAATTCGGTGGGGCGAAGGAAGGGGGCTTGTGCGCCGAAGTCCTGGGCAATTTGGGCGATCTCCACATCGTCGGTGGATACAAGGGTGCGGGTGACATACCTGGATTGCAGGGCGGCGGAAATGGAATACGCAACCAGAGGGTAACCAGCCAGCGGCTTTATGTTTTTACGAGGGATGCTTTTCGAGCCGCCACGTGCAGGGATCAATGCCAGGATTTCCATGTGATTTCTCCTCATTTACCAGGCGGTCCAGCCGCCATCGACCACCAGGTTCGAGCCGGTCATGTAGGATGAGGCATCTGAAGCCAGGAAGAGCAGGGCACCGTTCATTTCATCCTTATTGGCCATGCGGCCCATGATGGTGCGGGCGCTGTAGGCATTCAGGAAAGTCTCATCGTGGCTGTTATACACACCACCGGGAGTGAGTGCATTGACGCGTATCTCCGTCCCGGCGTAATAAGCCGAAAGATAACGGGTGAGCCCCAATACCCCGGCTTTGGTGACCGAGTAATATACCGGTTTATAGGAGGTTTGCCTGCCATCGCGCTGGTAAATGCGCTGGTCTGGGCCGACCAGCCCGTAAGTGGAGCAGATATTGATGATCGAGCCTTTCTTTCCTTGGGCGAGCATGGGCTTTACGGCTGCCTGGCAGCACAGGAACATACCGGTTAGATTGACCTCCAGGGCTGCCTTCCAGGTATCCAGGGGGTAGTCTTCGAAGGCTCCCGAGACCGCGCCTTGTTTAGCCATCTTATCCAGGGATGGGGGGTCGAACTTAGGGTCCAGGGCGGCAGAATTGACCAGAATGTCAAGGCGGCCGAAACCTGACAGGGTTTCATCAAGCAGGTTGCTCACCGACTCGGGCTGGGTGATATCAGTGGCAATCCCCATGACATGGTAGCCTGACTGGATCATGGAGGTGGCAAGCTGGCTGACGGCGTCCGCATTAAGATCAGCGATGACCACCCTGGCACCTGCCTCAGCCAGTGTACGGCAGAATTCTTTGCCCAGCAAACCCGTCCCGCCGGTGACGATCGCAACCCGGTCAGCGAGCGAAAATTTATTCATAATGTTTTTCATAGCTATTCCTGGATCAGATATTATCTAAAAGATGTAATAAAGGGCCGCTCCATATTGAATGCGGATTATTGTTGATAGTACTGGGGACGAAAGTCAGTATTGCTGGTTTGATGGGTAAAAATATATGGCCCCGTCACAGGAACAAAAGTACTGAGTAAGGTTCTGGGTAAGGGTTGCATATTGCTCCAAGGTAACTGAATACCAGGATGGGTCGTCGAGGATACAAAATGGATAGAAAAGCACTAACGCTGCCCCATCTTCACGAAATATTGATTGAACTACATCTGATTCAGAATCACCGTACCGCAAACTACCGTTTTGATCGCAGGGCAATTCGCAGAAGTCATAGGCAGGGCGATCGACGAGCAATAATAGGGCGGAGGCTTCATTTGTGATGATGGGTACGTCATCAGGAAAATTACGCACTTTTTGAAGGGTAAGAGACGTTTGCCAGTGTTTACTGGTATATCCAAAGCCACTAATATGCCATTGGCTAATGGTTTTCAGGCTTGTATTGGCATAGGAAAGGTTCATGATCAAAACCAGTCCTGCACAGACCCATCCTGTAACAGCAGGTAAGTGGTATGCGCGGATAATTAAGAGTAAAGAGGTCAGAATGATGAATACCATCGCTACCTGGATCGGTAGCAAAGTGCGATCATCTATGGACGGTTGTAAATTCGTATTGAGATAAGAAGCGATCAATAACAGCAGGTTTCCTACGCCAAAAAAAATCCAAAATAATAGAAATTTAAACCCTGACCGTGAAGTGAGTACAGTGTTTTTAGAAAAATATCTTTTATAGGTTAACAATCCGAGGAGCAGTAAAATCAGAAGGGTTAAGGCAATGAAAATATTGCGGGAAAGATTGTGAGAATAAGTTGGCAGGAGATGTTGGTAAGGTAGCCAGCTCCACAAGATTTGCATAAATTGTAGCCTGAATCCTTGGAGTTCTTTCCAGAAATTGGTGGAAAAATGATAATTGCGACCTGCCAGTGCGCCCGTCCGAGAATAAGCGCGGGTAAGCCACATCACCATGGGGGTCATGCTAAGAAGGCTATATAACAAGGCATTTGCAAGCCGCCGCATCCAGGAGATTCGATCGGTGAACAGGATTGCAGCAAGCCCAATGAACATTAAAACCACTCCATTGAGGCGTGTTAAAAAAGCCATTCCCATTATTACCGAAGTAAGGATGAGAAAGTATATTTTTGGCTGTTCAAGATAAATGGTGAGCAAAAATATTCCCAAGATGGCCAGGAAAATAAATAACAGCTCGGTCATAGCACCGCTGGAAATATCCACTAGAGGAGGCATAACGAGTAAGGTAAGGCTCGTAGAAAGGGCGGCCCAATTAGAGTGAACTAATTTATAGGTAAACGTTCCTGAGATGAAAATGGTTGCCGCGAATAGAAATATGTTTAACCAACGTGCAGCCACTATGAGATTGATACCTGTCAGCCCTATCCCGCTCAATATCAGAGCGTAAAACGGTGGGTGAAGGGAAAGCGGTTTGAAGTTTCCCGAAGGAGATAATAGCCCCAGACCCTTACCAGCCAGTAAATTTCGCGCTGATACAATTGATTCCGTAGAATCACTGAATGCCCATGGCCCCCAGGTGGTGCTGTAATAAATCATTAATGAGCCTAAGAGACTCAGGATAATCAGAATAACGACTATAGGAGAGAATATCCCAGGATATTTCATTGACTATCGAAATTACGATCAATAAAATTCAAATACTATAGGACTGTTAGCTTCTCCCATTATGGCTGATCTTTCCTCCCATCATGGCTGATTTTTTAGTGAAGAACTATCCCGTTATTACAATGATCACACCCTAAATTCGCCCAGCCAGCTGTTCTTACGCTTACTACTCCATTGTGCTCGACATCTCTGACCTTTACTTGGGGATCGTTGGTTATCTAAGGAGCAACGTACGATCAGATGACCAGGCCAATGAGCGGATATTGACGTTTGATATTTAGTTTATCTTCCACACCTCGCTGGTTACCACGCTTAATGGGTTGTGGTCACCAGCAGATTTATGGGTTGCTGGTTCTCGTAGATCAGCCGATTACTCAGTTATTATGCTGAATTTTAATCATCTTCTCCTGCTTAGATGAAGACAGAACATCCAGAGATAGTTGTAATGCCTGGATCCCATCGTACAAGTTGCATAAAGGTTTCACTTTTCTGTCCAGCACTTCCCTGAAATGACGAAGCTCATCTAAAAACATCGCATTACGCTCGAAACCCTCAGGGGGATGGAAACTCTGCCATGCTTCAGCTTGGTCATCCATGCCGGCCTGTGCCAGGTGGGTGATACCATCCGCATCGTTCCAACGTAAGGTTCCCTGCGTACCGATGACCTCCAACCAATGGGAAGGGGGCCGCTGTAGATAATCCAGGTGGATACCACCCACAGTGCCATTTTTAAAACGCAGGCTGATCTCGGCAGTATCTTCCACCGGCAAGTTTAATCCCTTGTTGCTGGTGAAAGCGTGCAACGAATCAACCTCACCCAGCAGCCAACGTAAATAGTCTAATGGGTGGGATAAAGTGAGCACTGCGCCGCCGCCCAGCTCCGGGCGGGCAGCATAGCCTTTTTTGAAATCCTCCCAGGGATGCCAGCTGGGCAGGTATTCCCCCCAGTGGGCGCGCACAGAAACAGGTTGGCCGATCATCCCCTGGTTGAGTAGTTTCTTCAGCTGTTGGAGGCCTGGGTGAAAGCGGAACTGGTAACCGACCAGCACCCGACAATGGTTGTGATCTACGGCGAGTTTGAGCTCATCCAGCCTGGCCGAGGAATGGGATAAGGGTTTTTCGATGAGCAGGTGGCAACCACATTGAGCAGCCGGAATGGCTACCTCCAGGTGCAGGGCGGTGGGGTTGGCGATAATGGCCGCATCAGGCTCATAAGCCAGGGCGGCACGCAGGTCTGATTCGACAGCAAAGCCTGACAGCTCTTCGTCGGGCAGGGTGGAGTGCCGGGTGTGGTAGACCACAATATCCCGCTCACCCAATGAGAGCAGGTTGCGAAAATGGCGCCTTCCGATGGAGCCAAAACCGGCTAGCAGGTATTTCATGCGTTGAGCAGGATATGCAAACGGTTATATATACCCAATAATATTCGGTTGACCAACGGCATGCGGGCGATGCGACCGGTGAAGCTGATTTTCGCTGGCATGACTGACCCGGCTTGGGTAGCAAGGCCCAGGCGGCGAGCCTCGGCGGCATTCTCAGGACTGATCACATTGCCCAGCAAGCGCGTAACTGGCTGGGGAGTGCTGAGGCGCAGGAAGCCGCGCTGGTCTATAGAATTTTCCAGCTCGATCATCCTGCCCATCAGGTTGCTATCCCAGCCAGGGAGTATGTCGAGAATCAGCTGGCGGGGTGCCACGAACTGGTGGTGCCCGGCGGATGCCAGAGCTGTGACCCCCTGGTAGGTGATCTCGATATCCTCCAAATCGGCCACTTCCTGCTGGTATGAATCCCAGTTGCGGCCCATGTTATCAATATAATGCTGCTCCAGCTGGCGAGGGATGAGCTGCCCGCGCCTCACCTGAACGCCATCCTGGGCGGCAAAAGCCTCGATGGTCTGGGTGGCGTAACGCAGGTGCGAGCGGATATAGAAACCGGTCACCAGGCC
>Ga0172364_10000057_pt1 | contig 58517 bp, 53 predicted proteins | sample LakKivSesite10cm_FD_114545 | JGI IMG/M metagenome (GOLD analysis project Ga0172364, IMG submission 114545) | Sediment microbial communities from Lake Kivu, Rwanda - Sediment site 10cm | ecosystem: Environmental > Aquatic > Freshwater > Lake > Sediment | place: Rwanda: Western Province, Lake...
CCCAGCTTCCTTGCCTCACGACGGTTTGCTTAGGAAAACCCGACACCATGCTTTAATGACATATCCGGGGTAAAGACGGTGAAAGGTGAAAGGTAAAAAGGTGAAATATCTCTTCAGCCATTTTTATATCAGATTTAGAATGTTCAGGCATTCTATGGAACATCATAAGAAGGAGTATGCACGCTATAGCGTGTTCCTTTCCTTCTTTCTTTTCGTATCTATCTTTGTATTCATCTTTCTCTATAAGACATTCAAATTTTTTAACTCCTTTGAGATTATAGGTGAGTTCCTCATAATAAAACTTCTCTCCACGATCTTTTTTGTCTTTTTTATATTCCTTATCCTGAGTAACATAAACAGCATCATAAAATGGTTTTTTACAAAGGATGACCTGCCATTTATCCTGACAAATCCTGTATCCACAACAGAGGTCTTTTTTACAAGGAGCATAGAAGCCCTTTTTGAATCATCATGGGCGTTTCTGTTCTTCTCAATCCCAATTTTGCTGTCCTATTACACTGCAATTTCGAGGTTCGATGTGACCTTTTTTATTTCATGCCTGCTGCTTATCCCCCTTACCATGATTCCCCATGGGATAGCCTTCATAGTTGTCATGGTACTTGGAAGATTCCTGTCCCCCAGGGTCATAAAAAATACATTCTCCTTTTTATCCCTGATACTCATTGCCTTACTTGTGATCGCCTTCAGGGCAATTCAGATAGAGAAGCTTGCAAGGCCTGAGAGTTTTACCTATCTTTATGAGTATATGAGATTTCTTTCAATCCCCACCCATCCACTCATACCCACAAACCCTTTTATAGAAACAGTTATTTATTTTACAAAAGGACAGAATCCATCGTCGATAGCCATAGATTTAGGGTTTTTTCTCTCCACTGCGGCTGCTGTAATCACCGTATCCTACTGGGTCCATGAATATTTTTATATGCAATGCTATACAAACCTGAAATCAGCATCAACCACCGTGAAAAGGGATATATTAGGGAGGTTGTTTTTCTTTTTTCCCATGAGGACAAAAAATCTCTTCCTCAAGGAGATAAAAAACCTTAAACGGGACCCGAAGGAATGGTCTCAGGTTTTTCTCATATTAGCCCTTGTTTTTGTGTATGTGTATAACTTCAAAATTTTCCCAAAGGACAGGACACCTTTGCCAACAATCTTTTTAGAGAGCCTGCTTACCTTTCTGAATATGGGGCTTCTCACATTCGTAGTATCAGCTATCTGTGTGAGGTTCGTATACCCTTCATTCCAGCTTGAAGGGAGGCCATTCTGGATTCTCCTTTCCTCACCTGTAAGCACAAAAGAATTGTATTTCAAGAAGCTCGCACTGTATATTCCCCCAATCCTTTTTCTTTCCCTCACATTAAATTATCTTTCGAATGTTTACATATCACCACCGGCATTTCTGTATTATGTTTCCTTTGGATATGTAATCCTTATTACCCTTGCTGCCCCCATTATCTCTCTATACTTCGGGACAAAGGACATAAACTTCAGGGAGCCCCCTAATCCATTCGGTGGATTTGGCGGTATCGTGTCTATGTTGATAATGATTATCTATGCGCTCTTTACAATCGCCTTGCTTGCGTGGTCATCTTACTGGATGCTCATTTTTTCCCAGCACGGAACCTCACCTCCCTTTTTTCTGAAGGTGAGATTTATTGTAACCTGTATTATAATATTCACAGCTACCCTTATGATGATACGTTTTATGGTAGTAAAAACTATATACAATCTCAAAAATATTGAGTTGTAGAGGACAGCTATAGAGATATACGGAAATATTCAAGGTCTCGACCACCTCATAAAAAGAAGGCTTACCAATCTCTATAAAAAAAGGGTGGAACCAGCAGAGATTGTTTCACCTGATATAGCCAGAAATATCATGCAGATATCGAGGGAGATTTCAAGGCAAGTAGGCCTTATTGTGAACAGAAGAGGGCTTATCGAGTACGTGATTGTAGGTGACAGAGGAAGAATAGAAATACCACCGCTTTCTACAGAAAGGGTTGGAAGGGCGAGGTTCAGGGGTGTGAGGTTTATCCATACCCACCTTGATGGCGAGCTCCTCTCAAGAGAGGATTTGGCTGACCTCGCCATTTTACAGCTTGACCTTGTGGCCTGTATTGCCGAGAGGAGAGGAGAGGCAGCAGACCTGTCTGTGTGCAACGCACAGGCGGAGACAATACATATAAGTTACCTCATACCGCAGAACAAAAAGGGCAGGGCATGGGAGTTTATAGGGCCTCTAAGCATACAGGAACTTAATATAGACTTTACAGGGTTCATAACAGAGTTGGAAAACGAATTTGTCAAAGAGAGGGGTAGATATTATGTGTTAAGCAGGGACAGGGAAAAATGTGTGCTTGTCTGTGTTGTTCCTCCAGGCTCTTATAAAAACATTGAGGACCACATCGCAGAACTCAAAGACCTCTGTTATTCTGCAGGGATATCTGTTCTGGATACTGTTGTACAAAGGCCGAAGGCATTACACCCGAAATACCTTGTTGGCAAAGGTAAGATAGAAGAGATTGTAATTAAATGCCAGCAGCTTGGTGCAGACCTCCTGATATTTGATGAGGAGTTATATCCGGGTCAGATAAAGAATATCTCATCCCTTACAGAGCTAAAGGTCATCGATAGAAACCAGCTTATACTTGATATATTTGCTATTAGGGCAAAGACAGATGAAGCAAAGATTCAGGTTGAGCTTGCCCAGCTGAGATATATCTTACCGAGACTTGCAGAAAAGGATACTGCCCTTTCAAGGTTAGCAGGAGGGATAGGCGGTAGAGGGCCTGGAGAAACGAAGCTCGAAGTGGACAAAAGAAGGGTAAGGGATAAGATTAGATTTTTAGAAAGAAGGCTTGAAGAGATAAGAAAGATAAGGGAGAAAAAAAGGGAAAGAAGAAGGTTCTCCGGTGTTCCCATTATATCCATTATAGGTTATACGAATTCTGGTAAATCGACCTTGTTAAATCTCCTTACAAAAAGCAATGTTGAGGTAGAGGACAAACCCTTCAGCACGTTGAATCCGACAACAAGGCTCATTAAATATCCTCAAAGAAAAAATATAATAATGACGGATACAGTTGGTTTTATAAAGGCATTGCCTCAGGTTCTGCTCCGTGCGTTTATTGCGACACTGGAGGAGCTTGAAGATGCTTATCTTCTCCTGCATCTTGTGGATATCAGCTCACCGGATTTTGAAGAAAGGATTCATACTGTGGAGGAGATTCTCTCTACGCTTAATCTTGAGGGGAAGAAGAGACTTATTGTGTTTAACAAGATTGATAAGATGGAGAGAACATTTCTTAGAAAAATCGAGGAACGCTATAATGCAGTTTCAATATCGTGTTTGAAGAAAGAGGGGATTGAAGGGTTGATCGAGAGGATTCAGACAGAAGTGGCGACATCGGTAAATAGTAAGCAGTAAGGAGTAAGTAGCTACTGCATAGTGCATACTGCTTACTTATTTTAGGAGCGATAAAAAATGTTCTTTAGTTTCCGGGGATATATTGCTGAAATCAAAACTGTCGATAAATGCCGGTATGGATATGTCCTTTCCCTCCCTGAAAAGGCCAGTTACCTTTGCATAGCATTCCCCACTTTGGTCCTCTACCCAGGCAGAGGCATAAATATCCCTGTCTTCGATCCTCAGAAGCTCACCCTTTGCTTTGTACTGTGTGTTGCACATAACGGGTTTGAAAAAATCCATCTCTGTCTTTCTCGTCATACAAATCTTTTTGGTTTCCATGAATGTTACCCACCACATAATGACATCCAGAATCCCGAAGATTATACCGCCATGCACCACATCCTCATAGCCTTCGAACCGGTTATCTACAAACATATCCGTATATACAGCGCCCTTTTCATAAAAGATATTTAATCCCAGACCGTCTTTTCTATTGGGACTACAGAAAAAAGAATCCTTATAGACCGGAAGTATACCCATATTCCTTCTCCTCAATATATTTCAGCCATCAGCAATTAGCTCTTTAGCTGTCAGTAACCAGAAAAAAGGCTGACTGCTGATAGCTGATAGCAACTTCAAAAATAACCAATTTTTCAAGCTCCAAATAAAGAACAATAACCAAGCTCCAAATTACAATAACCAGATAAATTCCAATAACCAATTTTTCAAACACCAAATGGACTTCAATTACCAATAACCAATCTTCCAAATATCAATGATCAAACTCGTTCCAGGTCTGGAATTTGTAATTTGGTTATTGGTAATTATGTTTGGTAATTGAGATTTGGTCATTGGTTATTTGAAATTAAGTACTTCATCCCCAGCTGTCCGCAACCGCCAAATACATCCTGTCCCCTTGAATCTCTTATTATAGTAGTAAAGTGCCTGTCAAGAAGATGGGTCTGAAATTGCTCGATGGATTTCGCGCCCGGTGTTTTAAACTCAAAATAAGGCGATTCATTATAGGGAATGAGATTTATCTTGCATTTTACTCCTTCAAGTATCTCTGAAAGTAGTTTTGCATCTTCAGGTGAATCATTTATATCCTTCAGCATTACGTACTCAAAGGTAATCCTGATTCTCCTCGCTGCCTTAAAGGACTTTACAAAATTTATGATTTCTCTTATGGGGTATAATCTGTTTATCGGCATAAGGTATGTCCTTTTTTTGTCATCTGCTGCATTAAGAGAGATAGCGATGCCTGCAGTTTTGGGCTCTATCGTCTTGAGCCCTTCGACCAAGCCTACCGATGAGACAGTAATCTTCCTGTGGGAGAAATCAAGTCCGACCGGGTTTTTCAATATATCAAGGGCAGGAAGGAGGTTATCGAGGTTATCAATCGGTTCGCCCATACCCATGAAGACAATATTTGTAATCCTTCTGTCGTGAAGATACTGCTTTACCCCCATGACCTGCCCAATAATTTCAGAAACAGAGAGGTTTCTTATAAAGCCTATCTTTCCGGTCACACAGAATTTGCAGCCCATCCTGCAGCCAATTTGAGTGGATACACACAGTGTGTTTCTCTCTTTTTCGGGGATGAAGACACCCTCTATAATCTTGCCATCTTCAGCTGAAAATCCAAATTTCATTGAGCCATCCCTGGATGTCAGTACCTCTTTTATTTCAGGAAGATCTGTGGAGAACATGTCCTTGAACAGTATTCTTAAGCCTTTTGAGATGTTGCTCATCTCGGCGAAGTCAAGTACGCCTTTGTTGTAAATCCATTTATAGAGCTGTCTTGCCCTGTACTTCTCATTACCCAGTGCACCGATTGCTATTTCGAGTTCATCTAATGTAAAATCAAAAAAATTACGCATATATCCTCAGCAACATATCTCCATGGTTATATTATCTTAGCCAGTACGATAAAATACCAGAAAAGGAAACAACCTTTCAATGATTTAATACAGCTATCAGCCTTCAGTCAAGGGCTAATTTCTTACAAAGAAAAGTCTGATGTCTAAAGTCTTTAAGCCCAGTGTCTGAATTGCAGAACTATTTTAAATTGGGTTGCTTATACTTGCACAATCTGTTATAAAATTAACTTATTTTATGGGTATGAATACCGAAGAATTTGATTATTTTTTACCGAAGGAATTAATCGCCCAGTATCCTGAAAAGGAAAGGACATCTTCCCGTCTTATTGTTTTAAATAGAATGGAGGGAACCATACAGCACAGATATTTCAAGGATGTCACTGATTATTTACATGAAGGTGATGTACTTGTATTGAATGATAGTAAGGTATTACCAGCAAGACTGAAGGCCACAAAGGATACCGGAGGTATCATTGACATTTTGCTTGTTGAAAGGACAAGGGATAACAGGTGGTTTTGCCTTGCAAATGGCGTGAAGGGAGGGGTAACAGCATTAAAGGTTTCTGTTGGTGATGTTGAGGCAAGCCTGACAAAAGGTGAGGGTTTTTGGGTAATTGAGTTTTTTTATGATGGTGATATCTATGATATTATAAAGAAATATGGGAAAATGCCACTTCCTCCCTATATAAAGAGAAAAGAAAACGATGGTTCTATTGATTTTGACAGATATCAGACGGTTTATGCAGAAGCGTTAGGTTCTATTGCAGCGCCCACTGCTGGTTTCCATTTTACAAACGAATTGCTTGACAGAATAAAAGGGATGGGTATCAATATAGTAAAGATTACCCTCCATATCGGGGTTGGGACATTTTTTCTTGTAAAAAAACAGAATATAGAAGAGCACGTGATGCACAGTGAGTACTACCATATTACTCATGATGCAAGGACATATATTAAGCATGCGAAGGCTCAAGGGAGGAGGATTGTGGCCTGCGGGACAAGTGTGGTAAGAACGTTAGAAACGCTCTACCTAAAAAATGGTAACACACCGCTTAAAGGTAAGACCCGGCTATTCATCTATCCTGGCCACAGATTTAAAATGGTGGATGCCTTAATTACTAACTTCCATTTGCCAAGGTCTACGCCGCTTCTCCTTGTTTCTGCTTTTGCTGGGAAGGAAGAGATATTCAGATGCTACAGGGAAGCCCTGAAAAGGGGTTATAGATTTTACAGTTATGGAGATGCAATGTTGATTTTATAGCAATTAGCTATTAGCTCTCAGCCTTCAGTAAAGACAGGGGTTTATCAATTATATTCTGCTGATAGCTGATAGCTGAAGGCAGATGTTTTTATGAGGGCTATTGAGATTTTGAAAGAGGATGGACTTGCAAGACAGGGCATCCTTAGAACAGAACACGGGGATGTGGAAACCCCGGTATTTATGCCAGTAGCAACCCAGGGGACAGTGAAGGCTACTACCCATAAAGATTTAAAGGAGATGGGAATAAAGATGATTCTTGCAAATGCATACCATCTTTATCTCAGGCCTGGTGACGGTCTCATAAAGGAAATGGGAGGTATTCACAGATTATCAGGGTGGGATGGCGCAATCCTTACAGACAGCGGGGGATACCAGCTTTTCAGCCTTGGTGTTCTGCGGGAGATCAAGGAGGACGGGGTTTTGTTCCAGTCTCATATAGACGGGTCAAAACACTTTCTCTCCCCGGAAAGAGTGATGGAGATACAGGAAAATATAGGTGCAGATATATACATGTGTCTTGACGAATGTGTTCCCTATCCTTCATCTTATGAGTATACAGATGCCTCTGTTGAACTTACTTCCAGGTGGGCAAAAAGGTGCAGGGATGCAAAAACTGATAATGGGGCATTATTGTTCGGGATAGTTCAGGGTGGTTTTTATAAACCGTTGAGAATGAAGTCTGCTCATGATTTGATAGGAATGGATTTCGATGGTTACGCTATCGGAGGGTTAAGCGTTGGGGAACCCAAAAGTATCATGTGGGATATGGTAGATACAATTATAGAACTCTTCCCCCGTAACAAGCCGAGGTATCTCATGGGCCTTGGTTTTCCAGATGATATTGTGGAAGGGGTAAAAAGGGGGATAGATATGTTTGATTGCGTAATCCCAACAAGACTTGCAAGGAATGGAAATTTGTTTACATGGAATGGAAGGATAAACATAAAGAATGCAAAGTATACGAGGGATGAAAGGCCTGTAGATGACGGGTGCGAATGTTATACCTGCAAAACGTTTTCAAGGGCCTACCTTAGACATCTCCTTGTATCTCATGAACTCACAAGTTTCTATCTGAATACGCTCCATAACATGTATTTTTATAGTGATTTACTGAAAAGGGTGAGAGAAGCGATCAGCAAGGGAATGTTCGAAATATTTTATGATGATTTTAAAACTAAATGGAAGGGAGGTGAGCTACAGGATGAATATAGCGTATGCAATGGGTAATCAGGGAGGTTCTGGTTCTGGACAGGGGGGCGGGTATATGGCCTTTTTACCCCTAATCCTTTTGTTTGTTGTCTTTTATTTTCTATTAATCAGACCACAACAAAAAAGGGCAAAGCAGCAGAAGGTATTTACTGAAAATTTGAAGAAAGGTGATAAAGTTATAACTTCTGGTGGTGTGTATGGTACAATAACAGGGATTACTGATGACGCCGTTACCATAGAGATTGCTGAGAAGGTAAGGGTAAAAGTCTTAAAAAGTGCAGTAGTAGGCAATGCGAAAGGAGAGTAAAGTGGGAAGATATGAAAATATTGTTGTAATTAACCCGGATTGCACCAAGGAGGAGGAAGAAGACCTGCTCAAAAGAATAAAAGGGAATATAGAGAAATCCGGTGCCACCATAATTAAGGTTGATGATTGGGCAGTGAGAAAACTTGCCTACCCTATCAAAAAGAAGGATAGGGGCCATTATTTCTTTTTTCTCCTCGATATGGACGAGGGGAGCGTTACCGGGCTTGACAAGTTTTACAGAAACCTTGATCTAATCCTCAGATACATCTTTGTGAGTGTTGATGAGAAAGAAAAGGGTCTTGAGAAACCACCTGACCAGGTTGTTTTTGATGAACTGGAAGGTGAATTTTTGTGAACAGAATTTTCCTCTCAGGAAAATTAAAGACAAAACCAGAAGTGGTTTATACCCCTAAGGGAGAAAGGGTAGTCATGTTCCCTTTATGGGTTGAAGAAGGAACCTTTAGTATTGACGTGGTACTTATCGACCGGCAGGGAATCAAGGATTTTGGAGAGATGGTGGGAAGGAATATAATGGTATCAGGAATGCTTACAAAGACCATGGTAAAGTCGCATGATGTTTTTAAGTTAAAAGCAAATAAAATCTTATGGATGGAGGAATAAATGGCACGATTTGTAAGAGCAGCAAAAGGGCATGATACCCAGAAAAAGAGGGTATATGTAAGGAAAAGGGTTTGCAGGTTCTGTCAGGACCAGAATTTAGTAATCAATTATAAAGACCCGAAGCTCCTGAAGCATTTTATTACAGAACGGGGAAAGATAATGCCCAGGAGAATGACAGGGACATGCGCCAACCATCAGAGAAAATTGAAAGAGGCGATAATGATGGCACGACACATTGCCTTTCTTCCTTTTACCACACTTTCAGGATAATGGAGGCTACGTTATGAAGGTTATACTTACAGAGGATGTGCTGGGTACTGGCAAGAAAGGCCAGGTTGTTGATGTGAAGGATGGCCATGGAAGAAATTTTTTGATACCGAGAGGGTTAGCTCTCCCGGCAACGGAAGGTAACATTAAAAGATTTGAGAATATTGTAAAAAACCTTTCGAGTAAAAAGGGGAGGAGCTTAAAGACTGCGGAAGACATGAAAGTAAAAATAGAGGAGTGCTCCCTTACTATTAAAAAAAAGGCTGGCACGGATGGAAAGCTCTTTGGTTCTGTAACACCAAAAGATATCACTGAAGCAATAAAAAAGGTTCTTGGTGTGGAGATCGATAAAAAGAACGTGAAGATTGATGAACCAATCAAGATGACCGGTGCATATACCATAGAGGTCCACCTCAAACAGGATATCAATGCAAAGGTGAAGATTGAGGTAGAAAAAAAGGAATAGATGGCAAAAGCTCCGAGAACTATGCAGGAACTAAAAAGCCGTATCCCGCCTCAGAATTTAGAGGCTGAGCAGTCTCTTCTCGGCGGTCTCCTCGTTGACCCCGATTCTATAAATAAAATAGTTGATATCGTAAGTCCTGATGATTTTTATAAAAATGCCCACAGTAAGATATATGAGGTTATGCTTGACCTCTATGAAAAGAATGAACCCATCGATATTATCACTGTAAGCAGCGGCGCCAAGGATAAAGGAATTATAGAAGCAGTAGGGGGGATTACATACCTTAACACCCTTGTTGACCAGATGCCAAGTGCGGCGAATATCATACAGTATGCAAAGATGGTCAGGGAGAAGGCGCTCCTCAGAAAACTCATGAACGTGGCCACTGAGATTATAGAGAAAGGGCATGAGGTAGATACAAATGTGGATGGTTATATAGACGAAGCAGAGAAAATGATATTTCAGGTTTCTGAGAATAAGCTCAGACCCTCGTTCCTTTCTGTGAAAGATATAGTGATGGAGAATGTAAAGACCATCGAGAGGCTGTACGAGAAGAAACAATTCGTTACAGGTGTACCGACCGGATTTACTGAGCTTGACAAGCTTACAAGTGGTTTCCAGCCTTCCGATTTGATTGTAGTAGCAGGAAGGCCCAGTATGGGAAAGACGGCCCTTTGTATGAATGTTGCTCAGTATGTGGCAACGATGAAGGATGGGGCTTTAGCCGTGGGCATATTTTCTTTAGAAATGTCTAAGGAGCAGCTTGTTACAAGGCTTCTTAGCTCTGAATCAGAGATAGAACATACGAAACTCAGGACAGGTACGCTGTCAAGTTCAGAGTGGCCAAAACTTGCACAGGCGGCAGGCAAACTATGTGAGGCGTCGATTTTCATAGATGATTCTCCTTCCATGGGTGTACTCGAACTTCGGGCAAGGGCAAGAAGGTTAAAAAAGGAACATGGCCTTGGACTTTTGATTGTGGACTATTTACAGTTGATGAGAGGCAGGGCTTCTATTATAGAGAGGAGGGAACAGGAGATATCGGAGATTTCGAGATTCTTAAAGGCCCTCGCAAAGGAGCTTTATATACCCGTTGTTGCCATATCACAGTTAAACAGAAGGGTTGAAGAGAGAGATGATAAAAAACCAAGGCTTTCGGATCTCCGCGAATCAGGTGCGATAGAGCAGGATGCAGACGTGATCCTCTTTATCTATAGAGACGAAATTTACAATAAGAACCCTGAAAACCCACATAAAGGTACAGCAGAAATAATCATTGGAAAGCAAAGAAATGGGCCAACTGATACCATAGAGCTTGCTTTTTTAGATAAATATGCAACCTTTAAGAATCTGTATAGAGAATGAACCTTCCAAATCTTCTCTCGATTTTCCGTCTTTTTCTCACCTCCCTTTTTATAGTATCAATCAATCAGGGAAGGTTTAGGATAGCCCTTTACCTTTTTGTCTTGCAGGGTATAAGTGATATGCTTGATGGGTTTTTTGCAAGGATAATGGGCAAAAAAACCTATCTCGGGGCCTTTCTCGACCCGATAGCAGATAAGGTGATGCTTGTCTCTTCGTTTACTGTTCTATATTTGCAAGGTATCATCCCTCTTTGGGTTACGTGTGTTGTACTGCTCAGGGATTTTGTAATATCTTCAGGCTTTTTAATTCTTTATAAGCTTTCATATAAAGTGAAACCATCGCCGGCTTTTTTGGGTAAGTTAGCCACAGTCTCCCAGATAATTACAATCATCTATATCCTGTGGTCCAATGTCAGGACATATGAAGTGTTCTTTTTCTATGCTACCACCTTCTTCACGGTGGTTTCCGGCTTTCAGTATATACTGAGAGGATTTCGTATCTTATTGAAAAAAGAGGTTGCTTGCTGATTAGCTTTGAAATTATTTGACAATCACCCTTAGTTTTGATTAGTATTTAAAGCAAAAACAGGAGGTTCACATGTCCGTCAAGGTGGCTATAAATGGCTTTGGAAGGATAGGGAGGCTTGTTTTCAGAGCTGGTTACAAGAGCAAAGATGTAGAATTTGTGGCCGTGAATGATATTACTGACGCTCATACCCTTGCCCATCTCTTAAAATATGATTCGGTCCATGGGACTATGGATGGGGATGTAAAGGCAAAGGATGACGCGATTGTCGTGAATGGAAAAGAGATAAAGTCTTATGCCATAAGAGAGCCGGAGAATTTGCCCTGGAAGGAACTCGGTGTGGATGTGGTGCTTGAAAGCACTGGAAGGTTTACTGATAGGGCAGGGGCAGAAAGACATATGAAAGCAGGCGCAAAAAAGGTTGTCATATCAGCGCCTGCAAAAGGTCCGGATGTAACCTTTGTGCTGGGGGTAAATCAGGAAGTTTATGATAAGACAAAACATCATGTAATATCCATGGGCTCTTGTACAACAAACTGTTTGGCGCCAATAGTAAAGATATTACAAAAAGAGTTTGGCATTGAGTATGGCCTTATGACCACAATCCATGCATTTACAAATGACCAGGTTGTGCTGGATGAACCTCATAAGGACTTGAGGAGGGCACGTGCAGCTTCTCTCTCTATGATACCAACTACAACAGGCGCTGCAAAGGCTATTTCTGAGGTTATACCTGAGTTAAAAGGAAAACTCGATGGTTTAGCTATCAGGGTGCCGGTACCAAATGTGTCTATAGTAGATATCGTTTTAACATTATCGAAGAATACAACAAAGGACGAGGTGAACGGTAAGTTTAAAGAGTATGCGGCAGGTCCCATGAAGGGAATACTATTATGTTCAGATGAGCCTTTGGTCTCGCGTGATTTTAATGGAAACCCTCATTCTTCTATAGTTGACTTAGCCAATACAAATGTAATTGGTGGAAAAATGGTGAAGGTGCTTTCCTGGTATGATAATGAATGGGGTTTTTCAAACAGGATGCTTGAATTGCTATCCTTTATTATGAAATAAAAATGGACAAGAGTGAATGGGTGAATGGGTGGATGGGTTTTCTCATCCTCTCATCTTCTCATCTTCCAAAAAAGGTGGAGATTGCATGAAATATATAGACCAGGTTGATATAAAGGGCAAAAGGGTTTTTATCCGGGTTGATTTCAATGTGCCGATTGATGACCATGGGAATATCACAGACGATACAAGAATAAGGGCGCATTTACCGACGATCAACTATGCCCTCGATGAAAAGGCAAAGACAATTGTTGCCTCACACATGGGCAGGCCCAAGGGCAAAAAGGTAGATGAGCTTTCATTGAAACCCGTTGCCAAGAGGCTTTCAAGACTTTTGCATAAAGAGGTGATATTTGTAGATGATTGTGTAGGTGCCGGGGTTGAAAACGCCATTTCTAATATGAAAGAAGGGGATGTAATTCTCCTTGAAAATCTCAGGTTTTACGCAGGAGAAGAAAAGAATGATAAGGAGTTTGCCAGGCAGCTTGCTGTGTTCACAGACGTGTATATAGATGACGCATTTGCTGTGTCTCACAGAAAGGCAGCCTCAAACACTGCAATAACAGAGTTTGTTAATGTACGTGCTGCTGGTTTTCTTATGCGAAACGAACTGGACTATTTTAGCAGGGCCATGGGGAATCCTGTGAGACCGCTCGTTGCAATCATTGGCGGTGCAAAGGTATCTGATAAGATAGGGGTCCTTGAAAAACTGGTAGAAAAGGTGGACAAGCTTATTGTGGGTGGCGGAATGGCCTTTACATTTCTGAAGGCCCTTGGCCATGAGGTTGGTAGCTCTCTATGCGAAGAAAATATGCTAAATATGGCAAAAGATATAATCGAGAAGGCAAAAGGCAGAAATGTAAAATTCTATCTCCCTGTAGATTGTGTTATTGCAGAGAAGGCATCAGCTGATGCAGAGGTGAAGGTTTGTACAGTTCAGGAGATCCCAAAGGGCTGGATGGGTCTCGACATTGGCCCCGCAACAACTTCGTTATTCTCCGAGGCATTGCAGAACGCAAAAACTATAGTATGGAATGGCCCAATGGGCATGTTTGAGCTTGACCCTTTTAGCAGGGGGACCTTTGCCATGGTAACCTATGTGGCTAATGCCCACGCACTAACTATTGTTGGCGGTGGTGATACGGATGTAGCAGTCCATCGTGCGGGTGAAAGCCTTAAGATATCATACATATCTACTGGAGGAGGGGCATTTCTGGAGCTACTCGAAGGCAAAACAATGCCAGCAATTGAGGCACTGGAAGCTTCTGGAGGTAACCAATGAGAACGTGGATGGTTGCTGGAAACTGGAAGATGAACAATACAATTAATGAAGCTATAGCCCTTTCTAAGGCTGTAAAAGAAGGGACAGCTGGATTAAAGAAGGGTGAGATCGTTTTAGCCCCACCTTTTACAGCTTTATACAGCGTGTATAAAACGATTAAGGGCTCCCATATATCTCTTGCTGCGCAAGACATGTTCTTTGAAGATAAGGGGGCATACACGGGGGAAGTATCCCCATCGATGTTAAAGGATGTGGGTTGTACTTATGTAATTATAGGACACTCGGAGAGAAGGAAGTATTTTCACGAGCGTGATGAGGATGTGAACTTAAAGGTAAAGAAAAGTCTCCTTTCAGGACTAAAGCCAATCATATGTGTGGGTGAGACCGAAGAAGAAAGGGAGAAAGGGGTTACAGAATTTGTAGTTGGACTCCAGGTGAAAAAGGCACTTTATGGTATAGATAATATAGATGGTATCGTAATAGCCTATGAACCTGTATGGGCCATAGGCACAGGTAAGGTTGCCATGCCCATTGAGGCGGAAGAGGTACACAGGTTTATACGGAATGTATTGGGTGATGTGTATGGAGATGCATGTAAGATGACAAGGATACTTTACGGAGGCAGTGTGACCAAGGAAAATATAGGCGAATTGATAGATATGGAAGATATAGATGGTGCCCTTGTGGGTGGAGCCTCCTTGAAAGAGGAAGGTTTTGTTGGTATAATAAAAAAGATAGCGGAGAAGAGATAATGTTAACAGCTATAGCCATTATTCATGTTATTATGTGTATTGCTCTTATTCTTATAGTTCTCTTGCAGACAGGAAGAGGTTCTGAGATTGGGGCAGCCTTTGGGAGCGGGTCGAGTCAGACACTCTTTGGTAGTTCAGGTACTACGAGTTTTATGACCAAGCTTACTACAATTACTGTTGTAGTGTTTATGATGACGAGCCTTTTACTTGCATATTTTTATAGTCACAAGGAATCCATGATAAAAAAGGCTCCTGCACAAACTGAGGAAAGGTTACCGGTCAAGGATAAAAATTGATTGCCGGAGTGGTGGAATTTGGTAGACACACCATCTTGAGGGGGTGGCGGGGAAACCCGTGCGGGTTCAAGTCCCGCCTTCGGCACCAGATTTATCATAATTTCTGAAATCTGTTTCCACGTTTTTACTACCATGCACCGGGTTCCATGGAAGAACTCTCTCAAACTACTGAACGGTATACGCTAAGCCTTAATAATGTTAATCCCCGATGTTCCTATTCGCTAAAAAGCACTTGAAAAAAAATTTAAATTGTAGGAAGATGGATAAATACCAAACTGGGGATAATGGAAAATATGTAATTGCAAGACCCCATCGGTTTTGATACCATTTGTTTCCCCTCAAACTCTTGAAGGAAGGACTTATTAACATGAACTCGACGACCCAGGTTTTCGATTGGCTTGATAAACTCAAATTCAGCCGCTTCCACACCAGGCTGCTGATGCTCACCGGTTTAATATTCATCTCTGCAGGATATAATTCGCAGATCATTGCGTACATAGTGCCTCTCGTACTCAAAGAGTGGCACCTCACACCCCTCGAGGCAGGAACCATGATATCCGCCAGTCATTTCGGCCTCATGTTCGGTGCCGTTGGGTTCGGGATGGTATCAGACCGTCTGGGGAGAAAGAAAATTATAATGCTGGCCGTTGCTGCTTTCTCTGTTTTTAGCAGTGCTGCTTATTTGGCCCCCAACTATGAGGTTTTTTGCCTGCTGCGCTTCCTTTCGGGCCTGGGAATAGGTGGGGCCGTACCCCTCACAATAACCCTACTTTCAGAATTTGCTCCTTCCGGGATCAGGGCCAGGCTTCTTACTGCATCGGCGGGTGGCTTTACCCTTGGGTGGGCGATAGCCGGACTTATCGCCACGGCACTGATACCCAACTTTGGGTGGCGCGTGGTACTCCTCATCGGGCTTCTGCCCGTCTTCTTACTTCCCATGTTACAGACTTACCTGCCTGAATCGGTTCGTTTTCTTGCCGGCAGGATGCGCTACCATGACGCACTCAGGGAGATACAGAGGATAGAGAGGACTGCCCGTTTTGAACCCCGCGACTGGAAGTCTGATAGCTTCGCACAGCCCAGCACAGAGTCTAAGGCCGGGTTAAGAGAACTTTTTCGCCCTGGTTTGAGAGCCATGACCTTACTGGTATGGGGCAGCTATCTCTTTAACTTTCTCGCCATTTACGGGTTGTCTACCTGGCTTCCGTCGCTCCTTGCCAGCGCAGGATTTTCGCTGGTGAGAAGCTACAGCTATGGAATTGTGCAGGCTCTCGGATCTTCAGTAGGGGGATTTTTTCTCGGTTGTATCATGGATGCCTTTGGCCGAAAACGAGGCCTCTGCCTGACCTATTTTCTCGGAGGGTTATCCGTCCTCTGGTTCGGGGCCGTTACTTCCGATGCATTCCTTTACGCTGCCGGAGTATCCACGGGCATATTTGTGGTAAGCGTCCCCGTGGCGCTACATGTTGTGGCTGGTGAAACCTATCCGACCCATATCCGTTCGACCGGTGCCGGATGGGCATACGCAGTGGGTAGGGTGGGGTCAATCGCCGGGCCGATCATAGGCGGCATAATCCAGATGGCGGGTTTCAGTTTAGGTCAGTTTTTCGCACTCTTTTCCTTGCCCTGCTTCATTTGCATGGTACTGGTTGCACTTTACCCGGTGGGTGTCAAGAAGGATGCTTTGGAGACGGTGACTGCGAAGCTGCTGAAATAGGTCGGAAGAAAGAAGAGTTTCAATAGCATAATGCATCCTTAAGGTAACATGTAACCCAAGAGATACTTTCTCTCTAATTTTTCTTAAAGATAGTGTTTTGACTAAATCTATAACGAATTAATGCCGGAATCATTTTCTATAAGGTAAATAATAACAGTAAGGTAGAAATTTATCGGTCATTTTCTTTGCGAAATGATATTTTTCTGAAGATAGAAGGGGATCAGATCTTCTGTATCCCATCGGTTACACATTTCAATAATCATAATTTCACAAAGTCTTCCTATCAAAAAATTGATTTAACAATAACAGATAGTTATTGACTGCTCTATATCAATAGAGGTTTGGCATGAATGTTGCTAATCTAATCTTGTTCATGTGTGGTATCTTTAAATGATGGTTGCAGATATTCTTATTCAAAGTATTTACGGGGAGTTGATAACTGTTAATGCTGTGGATAAATCTTGACTTTTAAGAATTTGGGATGTTTAAATGGGTGGGGTGGTTAAAATGGCAAAATTGTGGGAACCTGATTTAGGAACATTACCGAGGTTTGAGGGACAGAAGGCAAAAAGGGTAATACAGGAGAATCAAGATAACGGTAAGACAAAAAACAAAAAAAAGGAGGTAAAAAATGAAGAGGGTTAGTGTTGTTTCATTGGTTTTAAGTTTTTCAATGCTTTTGCTTTTTTCTTCATACTCATTTTCAGCTCCAATTGAGCTTAAATTTGCCAATTATTTCCCGATCGGTACAGCACATACAAAGATTATGGAAGTGTTTATGAAAGATATTGAAGCAAAAACAAATGGAAAAGTAAAATTCAGCTACTATCCGGCAGGAACCCTCCTGACTGCACCAAAAATGTACGATGGAGTCGAGAAGGGGATGGCGGATCTCGGTTTCGCAAATATTGGATATACATTCGGACGTTTTAAGGCGACAGAGGTGCTTGACATGCCCATTGGGTATAATACCGAATGGGTTGCAACCCATGTGGCGAACGATTTTTATAGAAAATATAAACCAAAGGAATGGGATAAGGTTCACGTCCTTTCTTTTTCTATATGCGGACTGAACGTCTTGATGACAGCAACAAAACCCGTAAATACATTAGATGATATAAAAGGTATGAACATACGGGGCACCGGTTACATCGCCGGGGTGGTGTCAGCGCTTGGAGGGACACCGAGGGCGATCCCGACGCCTGAGGCTTATGATGCTGTCTTAAAAAAGGTTATAGACGGCCTGTATATATCTATGGAGACGTTAAGGGCCTTCAGATATGCAGAGGTAGTAAAGTATGTAACGGAGATCTGGCCGATAGGGCAGGGATATACCTTCTATCTCATCATGAATAAAAATACATGGGAAAAACTACCGGCTGATGTACAAAAGGTATTCAACGAATATCCCTTTGAAGAAAGACTTGCAAAGATGTGGAATGAGATCGATATCGACGGGAAGAAGCTCGGGATGGAAAAAGGCATTAAATTTATCCAGCTTTCCCCTGAAGAAAGGGCGAAATGGATCAAGGCCGCCGAGCCTGTTATTGACAAATATATAAAAACAATGGTCTCCGCAGGCTTTAGCGAGAAGGAAGTAAGGGAGTGGTTAAGCTTCACAAAAGAAAGAAGGGATTACTGGACAAAAAAACAAAGAGAGCTTGGAATAAAATCATCGACCGGTCCTGATTATCTGAGGGTGGACTGGAAATAAGAGAGGTTCTAACGATGGAAAGGTTTGAGAGATTCATAGAAAATATGAGCAAAACCTTAGAATGGGTAGGGTTGGTGGCGTTTCTCCTGATGGTACTCGTCAATATCCTTGATGTAGTCGGGTCGAAGTTTTTCAAATGGCCTTTTCCCGGAGCAGTTGAAATTATCAGTTTTGCCATGATCATTGCCATAGCCCTAACCATTCCCATCGGTCTTTTTCTGGGGTTTCATCTGAGTATAGATTTTATCATTGACAAGTTTCCGAAGACCCTAAAATATGTATTAACCATCCTTGTATCCGTTCTGTGTCTCGTCTTTTTTATCCTGGTCTTCTGCCAGACCCTGGAATACGGATATTCCTTGCAAGTATCAGGAGAGATAGGGTCTGTCTCAAAGATCCCGTTTTTCCCCTTTGCTTATGCTATTTGCTTGGGTATTTTGCCCGTCATACTTTTTTATATTGTCAAGACCGTAAAATCTATAAAGGAAAGGTAAAGTCTATGAGCGCTGGTTTATTAGGCATCACAGGTGTACTTTTGCTTGTAATCTTTTTTTTGATAAGGATGCCCATTGCCTTCTCCATGGGTCTTACCGGCCTTTTGGGCCTTTCGTATCTCACATCATTTAAAACAGCCCTATTGTTCCTCCCCCGGGATCTTTTTGAGGTATTCAGCTCTTATTCTATAAGTGCGATCCCCATGTTTATCCTTATGGGATACTATGGATTTTCGGCAGGTCTCGGAGCCAGGCTTTACGAAGCAGCGTATAGTCTCTTCGGGCATATACGAGGGGGTCTTGCGATCTCCACAATATTTGCCTGTGCTGGTTTTGGGGCAATCTGCGGTTCCTGCACGGCAACATCCGCTACCATGGGGAAGCTCGCAATCCCGGCCATGAAAAAATACAAATATGATAACGCGATGGCGGCAGGCTGCGTTGCCGCTTCCGGGACACTGGGCATTCTCATCCCCCCAAGCGTGGTCCTTCTTGTCTATGGCATCCTCACATCGGAATCCATATCAAAGCTGTTTATTGCCGGCATAGTCCCGGGTATAGTACTTGCCATTTGCATGTCCAGTGCTGTTTATCTTTACTGCGTCAAGAACCCGAAGGTAGGACCACCCGGCGAGGAAGTGACATTTAAAGAAAAAATGAAGGCAATAGGCGGAATAATCGATGTATTGATACTCTTTATTGCGGTGATAGGCGGGCTCTTGTTTGGTTTCTTTACGCCAACGCAGGCCGGCGGGGTGGGGTCTGTAGGTGCAATCCTGATAGGCCTTGCAAGAAGGGAACTCACATGGAAAGCGTTTCTTGAGAATACGAAGGAGGCCCTGAGAACATCCTGTATGATCCTTACCGTAATGGCCTTCGCCACTGTTTTCGGTCATTTCATAACATTATCGAAGATAACATTCATGCTTTCCGATTGGATAGTTGGCCTGAAGGTCCCTGGTTTTTTCATTATGATGATTATCATGGTGATCTATCTTATTGGGGGATGTTTTGTTGATTCATTGCCTTTTATGATCCTCACTATCCCTATTTTTTTTCCTGTTGTGGTGTCTTTAGGGTATGACCCCATCTGGTTTGGTGTTATTGTTACCATTTTAACAGGTATAGGCACCATAACCCCTCCTGTCGGCATAAATGTCTACGTAATAAAAAATATAACAAATGATAAGGATTTACCCCTTGAGGCGATATTCAAGGGTACATTCATCTTCTTTGTAGCGACGATGGTGGGCACACTTGTTCTGGTCACGTTTCCTTCCTGGACCCTTTTTCTGCCGAATTTGCTGGTAAAATAGAATTTAACTTCCGAAGGTGGAGAAAAATTATGACCGTTGCCTACGATTTTGTTAAAATATACAGAATAAAAAAGGAAGTTCTGGATGACCTGTCCCCCCAAAAACTGTACACCTTTGGAATAGAGGTTTTGTATAATACAACGTACACTGTCATCGCCGGTGTTATATGTACTTAAATCGCCGGAATAAAATGTCCCCTGATGAGAGACGATGGTATACCTTCGGAAGATCGAACGATACTCCAGAGGGTATGCTGATGCCTTATTAGACCAGGCAAACCGATGGAAAATGCCTTTGTCGAGAGCTTCCAGGGGAGATTCAGGGATGAGTGCCTCAACCTTCACTGGTTTAAGACCCTCCAGGATGCCCGGGAGACCATTGAGACATGGCGTATCGAATATAACACCGAGAGGCTGCACAGCTTTCTTAATAATCTTACTCCTGCAGAATATGCAGAGAGGATGGTATTGACAGCATGAAGACAAAACCTCTAAACTGGGGTTGTACTAAAGAAGGTGTACGGTTACGGAGACTCAACTTGTAACCACATCTTAAAGCCAGGACATATGAAGTTTATAGTAATCGAAAATTTCTATAACGAAAAAATATTCAATGGATCACACGTTTGAATGATTGTGTCGAGCGTTTGTTGAAAGGTATAGGATGAATTTTGCTAACTTTATAATATAAGGAGGTTTTTTTATGGTAGAGATAAAGATGTGGAGACCGGAATTGGAAACATTACCGAGGGAAGAATTAGAAAAAAGACAGTTGAGACTCTTTAGAAAACGGATGAAGTATGTCATGGAGAAAAGTCCTTTTTACCAGAGGAAATTTAAAGAAGCAGGAGTAACGCCAAACGACATTAAAACTATGGAGGATGTGAGAAGGGTTCCCTTTACAACGAAGCAGGAGTTATTAAAATCCCAGGAAGAACACCCTATATTTGGTGATTTTATATGTATCAAACCAGAAGAGGCAGTAAGGGTTTTTCAGACATCTGGCACTACTGGAACACCTTTGAAGATCCCCTTTAACAAAAAAGACTGGTTTAAAATCTGCTTTGACCAGTTCGCCCATTTCCTTTACGGCTATGGCATAGAGAGTAAGGATATTGCCTTTTTTCCTTTCGTCTATGGAACTTTCATAGCCTGGTGGGGAATCCAGGCTGGAATGGAACAACTCGGGGTTACAATAGTCCCGGGCGGTGGCCAGACCTCCGAGGCAAGAGTAAAAAGCATCATTGACTGGGGTGCCACAGTGGTGTGCGGCACTCCAACGTATATAATTTATCTTGGGGAATTAGCGCAAAAAATGGGGATTGATTTGCCAAATTCAAAGGTAAGAATCGTAATTACCGCAGGAGAGCCTGGAGCACAGGTCCCTGCAACAAAGAAACTTATTGAAGGTCTCTGGGGAGCCAAGAATTATGATGATGTGGGGAGTACAGAGATAACGAATTTTGGATATGAGTGTGTCATGCAAAAAGGAACACACCTGAATGAGGGCATGTTTTTGCCTGAATCACTCGATACAGAGAGCGGAAAGCCGGCTGCTGAAGGTGAAGTGGGTGAACTTGTGCTATCCAACCTCTGCTGTGAGAGCGAGCCTCTTGTACGTTACAAGACAAAAGATCTCGTGAGATTCAATTTTAAGAAATGCGATTGTGGAAGGACATACCTGCGAATGGACGGGGGCGTATTGGGAAGGGCTGATGACATGTTCACATTTGGTGGTGTAAATGTCTTCCCTTCGGCGATTGAGAATTTCATCAGAGGAGTACCTGATTTTTCAAATGAATACCAGTTGGTTGTTCCCCGGCAAGGATCGGGGAAAAGGCTGCGCATACGGGTTGAACCAGCATCGGCGGATATACCCGAAGACAGGATAAAAGTATTGGTCAGGGGGTTTATAGATAGCATCGTCTACAATATCAAGATCACCCCTGATGTTGAAGTTGTCCAGTGTGGAAGTTTACCGAGGTTCGAAGGGAAGGCTAAAAGAATTGTCAGGGAAAGTTGAGCAAAACACTGATTAGATTATTATAAAGGGAGGGAACATTGCAAAAGGAAACATTAAAAGATTTGCTCAATGTGGCGAAAGGGATTACCCCACCTGACGCAGTAATAAGGAACGGTAAACTTATCAATGTATTTACCAATTCAATAGAGGAAAACCTCATAATTGTTATCAAAAATGGTTTCATTACATCGGTTGAAGAAGATAATGGCCGCTCCTCATACAATGACATAAAAATAATCGATGCAGAGGGGCTCTACCTCTGCCCCGGTTTCATAGATTCCCACACCCATTTAGATAACACAATCCCCTTCTATGAACTGGTGCCCTACGCAATCAAGGGTGGAACGACGACGATTATAACTGAATTTACTGACGTCGGGTGCATAAGCGGCATGAAAGGTGCGGAATCATTTGTTGATAGTACGAAAGGCTATCCACTGAGGTGTTATTTTGTTGTACCTGCCGTACCACCGCCTTTCCCGAAACTTGAAGGCGGAGTAGGCTTTAAATTCAGTGAATTTTCAAAGCTCCTGAGAAGGGATGATTTTGTCGGCGTGGGGGAAGGATACTGGACAAGGGTAATAGATGGTGATGAACAGATATTGAAACAGTCAGCCCTTGCCCTTTCATTGAATAAGGTCCTCGATGGTCATGCAGCAGGTGCAAGAGGAAAAAGGCTTGCAGAGTATGCAGTGACCGGTATTACTTCATGCCATGAATCGGTCAATGCAGATGAGGCAGTGGAGAAACTAAAGCTTGGTATATATGTAATGATAAGAGAAGGTTCTATAAGGAGGGAGTTGAAAGAAGTCTCAAAGATTAAAGATGTTGATGTAGATAAAAGAAGGCTCCTTCTGGTCTCTGACTCTGCAGATCCGGTCATGCTTTATGAAGAAGGATATATGGATTCAGTGGTGAGGACAGCTATCAAGTACGGATTCTCACCGATTGAAGCGATCAAGATGGCAACGATTAATCCGGCAGATTATGCCCGATTACGATACCTCGGTGCAATAGCCCCACTCAGATATGCCGATATTCTTTTTATCAAAAATCTTAAAGACATTTCAATTGAGCGCGTGATGGTCAATGGTGAGATGGTATTCTCAGATGGTCATTTTACAAAGACGCTGAAGCCATACAATTACAGTGAAGAGATAAGGCACACGATAACGATTGATAAGGTGAGAGATGAAGATTTTCGTATTAAAGCGGATGGAAAGGAGAGGCTTATAAGGGTAATTCACATTGTCAATGAGACAATCACCAGGGAGATAACCCATAAAGCGGAGATTAAAGATGGTTATGTAATGAAAGACCTGCAAAATGATATTATCCCTGTTGCAGTAATCAACAGGAGAAACAAGCATCAAATGGGAAAAGGCTTTATAAAAGGTACAGGGGTAAAGGATGGTGCACTTGCAACGTCACTTACCTGGGATACGGGCAACATACTTGTCTTTGGAAGCGATGAGAACGATATGAAGGTGGCGGTGAACAGGGTTATAGATTTGCAGGGTGGTATCGTGATTACTCAAAAAGGGAGCATTATTTACGAGTTCCCCATGCCTGTATATGGTGTTATATCAACAGGCACTATGGAGGAGGCTTGGAGAAAGACAAGGGAGTTTGAGAAGAAATTAAAGGAAATCGGTTCCACCTTAGAAAAACCTTATCTCAACGTCCAGACTATCCCATTTACCGGCCTTCCATTTTTGAGAATCACCGATAAAGGGCTTGTAGATATTAAGAATAAGAGACTGGTATCGCTATTCCTTTAAATGTTATTTGAACTATTTTTATCATGTATCCTCATGCATGTGCATGGGATCAAAACTTGACAAGCAAGACAAATAAATGCTTAAATTTATAAAGTATTTTAGAATTATTTACCTGTTCTGATTGTATTGTATGTATCTTTTTTTAGACATGTTCAATTTTTTTGTTGAAGATGGGTAGAGCGAACACAGAATCGAACTTTCTTACAAGATATTCATTATCATAAGAGGACGTGTATGGGATTAGATTGGGAAAAAATAATTCTGGGGTTTAAAAGAACGACGCGTAAGTTCTTGGAAGATATAGTCGAGAATATCAGTGAGTCTTTTATTGTTACTGATTTAAGTGGCAAAATAGTATTTTTCAATAAAGGTTCGGAGAAACTTTTCCTTTACAAACCAGAAGAAGTAATTGGCAGGCACGTTGCCATGCTGGGTGCCATAAAACCTAATGTGCTGGCAGAGATAAGGAATGGAAATACTTTTCGTGGTGAAGTTTCTTTAATGAGAAAGACAGGGGAGAGATTCCCTTCTTTTGTTATCTGTATCACGTTGAGGGATGAGAATGGTAGACCAATGGGTATGATCGGAGCGGCCAGAGATATCACCAAGGAAAAGGAAAAAGAAGAAGCTGAAAGGGAAATCAGTAGACTGAAGGCATTCAATGAGAATCTCATCGCTTCACTCAATGATGGTCTCCAGATTATAGATGAGGGAGGGCACATCACTTATATAAACCAGCGGTTCGAGGAAATAATAGGGTATGGTAGAGAAGATATTATTGGGAAACATTATGGCACCTTTATCGCAAAAGAGGCCCTTGAAAGATTTACAAAAGAAATCAGCATAGATGGTAACCAGGACAGAAGAGAGAAAAAGGTTTTTGAAACAACCTTTGTCACGAAAGATAATAAGAAGATGCCGGTCCTGGTAAGTTCATCCTCTCTTTACGAGGGCAAAACGAGTAAAGGTATCATAAATGCTATTACGGATATTACAGAAATAAATATTCTCAAGGAAGAACTTTTTCAGTCGGAGAAAATGACACTCCTCGGAAAACTGGCCGGGGAGATAGCCCACGAAATCAACAACCCTTTAGGCGGGTTGATTATAGCAACCCAGATGCTTATTGAGGACATAGAGAATAAGGGGCGTATCAACAAGAAAACGTTGCTCAAAGACCTTAAAGAGATAGAAAATGATGCAAGTAGATGCAGGAGGTTTATCGGGAAGGTGCTCAATTTTGCCAAAATGATCCCCGAAGAGAAGACGATGTTGAATATTCATAATATGATGGAGGATGCACTCTTGTTAGTTCAACGTCAAGCTAAGCTGGAGAATATTAATATAAAGAAAGTTTTTTCTGATAAGGATTTATATATAATAGGAAACTCAAACAACCTACAGCAGGTAATTATCAATATCGTTAATAATGCACGGGAAGCAATTTTGCCTGCCCCTGGTGAAATTACTTTAAAAACCTATGTAAAAGATGTTGATCGTAAGAGATGGGCGTGTATAGAAATCAATGACACGGGAAAAGGTATTCCAAGGGATATAATGGAACGGATCTTTGACTCTTTTTTTACGACAAAACCAAATGGTACTGGTTTAGGTCTTTCAGTGAGCAAGCGGATTATAGAAGAGCATGGAGGAAAACTTTTAGTGAGAAATCTACCAGGAGGGGCTTCGTTTACTGTGAGTCTTCCATGTGAGTAGGCCTACCATATTAGAGGGTAAGGAATCAGATGAAAAACGACAAATTTAGAATTCTGGTAGTAGACGATGAGGATAGCATTCGGAATAGGTGTGTCCAATTGCTCCAGAGAAAGGACTACAATGTGAGAGGGGTGAATGATGGTGAGCAAGCCCTTTTTCTCATAATAAAAGATCGTTTCTCTTTAGTTTTCACAGATATCCGGATGCCTGGGCTCAACGGCATAGATCTCCTTGAAAGGATAAAGGAGATAAGCCCTGATACAGAAGTAGTTATGATTACAGGATACGGGACAGTGGAGAATGCGGTTGAAGCCATAAAATTGGGTGCCTACGACTATATTACCAAACCTTTTGACATGGACAGGCTGCTTAAGGTTGTGGAGCATGTTGAAACAAAATTTTCGCTTAGGAAAGAGATCGATGTCTTGAAAAATGAATTAAAGAAATTTTCCAGCTACCATGACTTCATCGGCATTAGCGATAAGATACAGCCAATCTTCGAATTGGTTCAAAAGGTTTCCCCAATAGATTGTAATGTATTAATCCAGGGAGAGAGCGGTACCGGAAAGGGGTTGCTTGCCCATGCAATACATTTCGGCAGCCCGAGAAGTGAGTATCCTTTTGTCGTAGTAGACTGTGCTGCGTTAACTGAGAGCTTGTTGGAGAGCGAGCTTTTCGGATATATGAAAGGTGCATTTACTGGTGCTTATGCCGATAAGGAAGGCTATTTTAAGATTGCAGATAAAGGGACCATATTTCTTGATGAGATAAGTGAACTCTCTACATCCCTCCAGGGGAAGCTACTCCGAATGGCCCAGGATCATGAGATTATCCCTGTTGGAGGGACAAAATCTTTTAAGATCAATACCAGGATTGTTGCGGCTACCAATAAAAATCTCGAGCAGCTTGTCAAAGAAGGGAAATTTAGAGAAGATCTTTTTTTTCGAATAAATGTCGTAAAAATCGATATCCCCCCTTTAAGGGAAAGGAAAGAAGACATACTTCCTTTAACGCACCTTTTTCTGGATAAATTCAAGAAGCGGTTTGATAAGAATAACTTATCGATTGATCAACAGGTTTTAGCTTTTTTTCAGCAATATGAATGGCCTGGCAACGTCAGAGAACTGGAAAATGCGGTTCAACAGATGGTAATAACTGCTGATCAGCAAAGAGTAACAATTAACGACCTGCCAGATAAAATAAGGTGTATAAGGCCAGTACAAGACATGGAAGAACACGGCGGCCTCTTGCAGATGAATTTTGCCGAAGCAAGAAGAAGTTATCTGGATAACTTTACGAGGGAGTACCTTCTCGATGCTTTGCGTTGCTACCAGGGTAATATATCGAAAACAGCGAAAGAGATAAAGGTACAAAGACCTTCTCTCCAACGAATGATGAAGCGCTATAAAATAAAGAAAGAAGAGCTTATGTAATATATGTATCTTTAAGGTTACATGTAACCTTAAAGATACAAACTCTCAGATTTTCTTAAAGATAGTGCTTTGATTAAATCTATAACGGATTAATGCCGGGAACGTTGGTCATAAAGTCAATAATAACAGTAAGGTAGAAATTTCACATTCAGTCTTTTTGTTAAATGATATCCTTTCTAAAGATGTAGCGGAGAGTTTCTCAAATATTCTGTATCCTATTGGTTACACATTTCAATAATCATAATTTCGCAAAGTTCTCTTATCAAAAGAAAGATTTAACAATAACAGATAGTTATTGACCGCTCTATATCAATAGAAGTTTGGCATGAATGTTGCTCTTATAAAATACAAATGAGTATCATTTACGAAGCCCCTTTAAATGAAATCTATGTATTTGAGATGATAGAAGATGTAAAATATACTGACAAATCATTGATTCAAAAATCACCAAACCGGAGGTAACTATGCGCCCAGCTTATTTTGAAGATTTAGAAGGTTTTGTAGAATTTGGTTCTTTAAAATTTGAGTATTTAGAGCCGAATACATTAAAAGAGGCATGTTCCTTGCTCGCTCAGTACAAGGAAAAGGCAAAACTGATCTCCGGGGGTACACAACTAATCCCTTTAATGAAACAGAGGAAGGTAAACCCCGAATATCTTATTAACCTTAAAAATATCCCAAACCTTGAATACATCGATTTTTATAGTGATTTTGCAGAAGAGGGTGTGAAGATAGGGGCATTGGCTACTCTATTCAATATAGGCCGTTCAGTGATAATAAACGAAAGAGTAGACACTCTCATTGAAGCGATTAATATGAGAGAACTGCGACTTAACAAGACCAGATGGGCATACTATATGGCCACTATAGGCGGGTATCTCTTCAGCCCGGAAAATTCAGCGGACATTGCTCCTGCATTGATGATATTAGAGGCAAAGGCTGTTATGCAAGGTCTTCAGGGTTGGGAAACAGTGCCAATAGAGAACCTTTTTACGATGAATGAGAATGGAGAGGTGTACGAGATCCTCACGGAGATAAGAATACCAAAGCAGCAGGCAAGTGAAATAGGCCTTGTGTATGAGAAGAGTGTTGGTACAGGAGGGGCACCCAGCATAGGTGCAGCAGTTCTTCTTAAATTGGATGCAAAGCATGTGAATATAGAAGAGTTAAGGATCGTGGTGGGTGGAATTGGGCCTGTCCCTGTTGAGCCACAACAGGGTGCAGGGATAATGAGAGAAAATCCTATAGATGACCACTTGATCATTGAGGCGGCAGAAATAGCTGCTGATGAGGTCTGCGGTAAGTCTGATACTGAAACCGTAGAAAGAACAAGGGAATTGATAGAAGAAGCAATAAGACATGCCATTGACCGCGCTATCGGCGATTTTGCACTTGGTTATTAGGGGCATCCCTGAACAAATTCAGGGTATGTCGCTACAAAAAAAATAAGTAAAGGGAGGCAAATAAGAAATGAGAGTTCAATGTCTTTACGGTAGACAGGAATGTATGTTTGTGAAGAAAAACAAGTGTCCAAGGGAGGACCAATGCTTGCTCGCAGGTGAGTTGAAAGCAAAAATGAAACAAAAAGAGAGAGAAGGAGGTGAGGATTTAGAAGATGCTAATACAAGAGAAATTCACAGTGAAAGCACACATCCAGAAGGTGTGGCAATTCATAATTGACCCCGAGCAAATAGGAAATTGTGTCCCCGGTTGCGAGAAGATTGAAAGAATAGATGAACGTACCTACAACGCTATTGTGAAAGCTGGGGTTGGTCCAATAAAAGTGCGGTTTAAATTCACCACCTCATTAACCCAGATAGACGAACCGAAACACATCCATATGGAGGCAAAGGGTGCAGATTTGGGCATGGCAGGAAGCTTTACCCAGTCAAGCGACGTTTACCTGAGAGAAGTCTCGGAGAACGAAACCGAGATTTCATATTCATCCAATGTAAATGTTGTAGGTAGGATTGCTTTATTTGGTGACAGGATTATGCGAGCGCAGGCAAAGAAGATTGGTGAACAATTTATACAGGCTTTGAAAGAAAAAATTGAAGGACAAAAGGAGACCTAATTATGAAAGATTTCGAATATTTTCCGGCCAGTAGTCTGCAAGAAGCTTGCTCTTTGATTTCCCAGTACAAAGAAGTGGGCAAGATACTTGCTGGTGGTCAATCACTCATTACTCTCCTCAGGCAGAAGCTAATCAGTCCCACATGTCTCATTGATATTAAGGGACTCAAAGAACTCGATTACATCGAATTTGATAAGAAGAATGGTCTGAGGATAGGGGCATTAACAACACACCGGGCCATTGAAAAATCTCCAGTAATACAGGATAAATACAATGTGCTCTCCGAGATGGAAAAGAGCGTAGCCTCGGTCCAGACCAGAAACTGGGGTACCATAGGCGGTAATCTTTGCAGTGCTGACCCTATTGGAGACCCGGCACCTTCGTTGATCGCATTAGGTGCGAAATTAAAATTAGTAAGCGCAAAAGGGGAAAGAGTAGTAGCTCTGGAGGATTTTTTTACGGATTACTTCACTACTATTATTGAGCCTGATGAGATACTGGCAGAGATTCAGATACCTCCCCCTGCACCCAATACGGGGGTTGAGTATATGAAGTTTAGCACAATAGAAGCAGGGATAAAGATTGTGTCCACATCTGTATCCATTACTCTTGAACCGGGAAGTGACACATGCAAAGATGCGAAAATTGTCATGAGCGCGGTGGCACCGATCCCTCTCAATACGAAGAAAGCAGCGGGGCTGTTGAAAGGAAAGAAATTGACAGATAACTTAATTGAGGAAGCAGCCCAAATGGCTTCTACTGAGACCGATCCCACTTCAGACGTTCATGCCTCAGCCGAATACAGAAAAGAACTGGTGAAGGTTCTTGTGAAACGTGCGACCAAACAAGCCTTTGAGAAAGCGAAAAAGGCTTAACAGCTATTAAAGGAGGTAGTTACGATATGGAAGGTTCGAAAAAAATGATAAAGGTAAAGGTTAATGGGAAACTATACGAATTGTTAATAAAGCCCAAGATAACCCTGCTTCAGCTTTTAAGGAATGAACTGGGTTTAACGGGTACAAAGCAAGCGTGTATGGATAATTCCTGTGGAGCCTGCACCGTGATCGTCGATAAAATGGCTATAAAGTCATGTTCAGTCTTGGCGATGCAGGTAAATGGCAAGGAAGTTACCTCTGTTGAGGGATTAGCTTCCGAAGATGGCAAACTGACACCTCTTCAAGAGGCATTTCTGGAGTTTAGTGCTTTCCAGTGCGGGTTCTGTACCCCTGGGAAACTCATGTCTTCTACGGCGATGTTGGAGGAGATGCCCGACCCTACTGAGGAAGACGTGAGAAGGGATATGGAAGGAAATCTTTGTAGATGCACGGGCTACAAGCAGTATCTCGCAGCTATTATGCATGTAGTCCAGAAGAGAAAGGAGGGATCGAAATGAATGAGCGCTCCGTAGTAGGAAAGCCGTTACCAAGGGTTGATGGCAAGTCAAAATTGACAGGTCAGGCAAAGTTTACAACTGACGTTGTACTTCCCGGCATGCTTCATGGGAAGTTATTAAGAAGCCCCCTTCCCCATGCAAAGATTCTTAGTATCGATACGAGTAAAGCAGAGAAGTTACCCGGCGTTGCAGCAGTGATCACCGGGAAGGATACATGGGGAATCAGATATGGTTTTGTTGATACACCCAACTATCCAGCAGAAGAACGTCCAATAGCTGAGGATAAAGTCCGTTTTATCGGGGAGACTGTAGCAGCGGTTGTTGCCGTTGATCCGGATATTGCGGAGGATGCCCTGGACCTCATTGAGGTAGACTATGATCCTCTTCCAGCAGTTTTTGATCCGGAAGAAGCCATGAAAGATGGTGCTCCTCAGATACACGGTGAAATTACCCGTACCACAAGCTGTGCCTGGGAGGACTGGGGAGTTGCGAGAAAGTCACATTCTTATACACCGGTAAACAATATTGCAGCGAAGGTGGTTGTTTCATATGGTGATGTGGAGAAAGGATTTGCAGAAGCAGACTATGTCCGCGAGGATCGTTCCAGGAGCCCTGGCACATCTCACATGGCAATGGAGCCGCACACAATCGTAGCAAGCTGGGATCCATTTCACCAGAAGCTTGATGTATGGATGAACCATATGGCTTTTGAATTAAAGCGGTATTGGCTGCATAAGACATTGGACATCCCCATAACTAAAATAAGGATCCATAAAACTTATATTGGTGGTGCATTTGGAGGGAAAGCCCCGTGTTTTGACTACGAGGTCATAGCAGGTTTTCTTTCAAGAAAGTTATGTAAACCTGTAAAGATAGAGCTTACGAGAGAGGAAGTGTTCAGCTCTTGTAGAAACAGCCACAGGTTTGACATTAATGTAAAAACAGGGGTCAAAAAGGATGGAACCATTGTTGCCCAGCATGTGAAGATCATTGTGGACGCTGGCGCTTACAAGTGCAGTGCCCCGGTTGCGATGTTCTTGAGCCATGCCATGTGCGATCCCTGTCTTGACCGTAAAAATGTAAGGCATGAAGGGGTTGCAGTCTATACGAATAAGAACTTCAACTTTGCGAGAAGAGGACATGGCGCACCCCAGATGCGTTTAGCTGCTGACTCCCAGTACGATCAGATTTGCGAAGACTTAGGTTTAGACCCTGTAGAATTTTTATTGAAAAATCTCAGAAAGAAAGGTGATGTCATTCCTAATGGTGACAGATTAGATAGCTATGGTCTTCCAGAGGCCATAAAGAAATCTGCTGAGGCTATCGGGTGGAAAGAAAAACGGGGCAAGCAAAGGGATAAAAATAGGGGTGTAGGTATTGGCATTAATGGTATGTTCAGTGGTTCAGGATACTGGCCATTTGCCTGTGCTGCCATTGTCAGGCTAAACCACGATGGTACAATTACACTGATAGAGGGCGACTGTGAGTTCGGTCAGGGTGCGGATACCGCATACAGCCAGATAGCCGCTGAAGCCGTTGGATTACCCTTAGACGATGTGACTCTAATCTCGAGCGATTCAGAGCTTTGCCCGATGAACTACAGCAACTTCCTGAGTGGTGGTTTGTTTGTTGGCGGCGGGGCAGTGTATAATGCGGCTATGGATCTCAGGGAAAAAATCTTGAAAGTAGCCAGTGAAGCAATGAAGGCGAAACCAGAAGAGATAGAGTTGAAAAACCGCGCAGCATTTCTTAAAAGTAACCCAAAAAGGTCCTACAGTTTCACCGATCTCATGAGATTTCACATCCAGAAGCATCTGGGTGATCCGCTGATCGGGTACGGATACAAGAAAGCAGTACCGGAAATAGAGTTCTACCCGAGCCTTTCAAAGGGTACTGGAAGATTTACGGATGCTTATGGTTTTACAGCATCTACAGCCGAAGTTGAAGTTGACAGAGAAACGGGCAGAATCAAAGTCCTCAAGATAGTTGTGGCTGATGACTGTGGCTATGAAATAAACCCTGCAGCTATAAAGGGGCAGATGGTGAGCCAGGCTGTTCAGGGTATGGGCGATGCCCTGTACGAAGAGATCATGGATGATGAAGGACGTGTACTCAACCCGAACCTTGTGGATTATGAAATACCAAGGGCATTCGATATACCGGAAATTGAGGTAATTGATTGCTCAGACTATGAGCCAAAAGGCCCATTCGGTGGAAAAGAGGCTGGAGAATGTGCACGAGCTGCTGTCATTTCAGCAATAACCAATGCTATCTATGATGCAGTGGGTGTCAGGATGATGAGAGTTCCGGTAACCCCTGAAAGATTATTCAATGCATTGAAAGCTAAAGGAAAGTAAGGGAAGGAATTTGAATTATATGGAGAGAAAGCCTCTGGAATGAAATTTCAGAGGCTTCAGCCCTTTTATAGATTGCACAGTATTTATACCAATTCGATTTCAGAAGTAGAACGAGGCGGCGAGGAGGAGGCGACAGAGGCGTACTTTGATAGTACGTGGAGGGACACCCACTTTGTGGGTACCTGGACGTAGACAACAAAGTTATACGATCGAAGGTGAATTGGTATTGAAGATATATAATGGAGGGTTTGTTTAATGATAGCGAAAATAAAAACAAATTTCTTGGGAGAACTGGAACTTGAGTTAGAACAGCCTACTTTAAAACAGATATTGTTTGAGCTGTCAAAAAGGATAAAATTTGCAATTTTAAATCCCGCAACTGACGAACTTCAAGGCGATTTTAAAATTTATTTAAATGGTATTGAGTATGAAAATCTTACTGATGGTATTAATATTAATACAGAGCTGAAAGAGGAGGACGAGGTAGAAGTAACAATGGTTATATTGGCAGGTGGATGAAATCCCACACATACCGAATTCACTTCGCAATCCACAGTGTCCCGCTTTTTTTACGGTTTAATAGATTTTGAATTTTAAATCACAAAGGGTTACCTTTCTTGAGGATAACAGACAAGGGGCTTGTGGATGTTAAGAATAAGAAACTGGTATCGTTATTTTTAGCGTAGAGCATAGAGATATTTTGGTTCTTCCTATCCGCTATGTGCTAAACGCTGATTTTATTTTCCTTTCCCTCCAGGAGCCTCTTTATATTGTCTCTGTGTTTTATGAATATCAAAACACCTATGATAAATGAAAGATAGATGTATACCTGCGGGATTCTTAGTACAAAGAACGTCAGTGGTATAAGTCCTGTTCCCACAAGGGAACCGAGGGAAACATAACGCCATTTGAGAAGAACGAGTATGAAAATAATGATGTTTATAAGTATTGCAAGCGGACTGATCGCAATATAAACACCGAGGGCTGTAGCAACACCCTTGCCGCCTTTGAATTTCAGATAGACAGGGAAGAGATGACCGAGGAAAGTTGCCAATCCTATCGCTGCTATGATGAAGTATTCTTCTCTGTAATATATAGCCAGTGCTGCAGGAATAAGTCCTTTTAAAATATCCCCCAATAGAGTTATTATACCCAACATTTTCCCTGCCGCCCTCATCACATTGGTAGCCCCTATATTGCCACTTCCTATAGTTCTCGGATCTTTTCCCTTCAATTTTGAAAGGATTAAGCCTATCGGTATTGAGCCAACAAGATATGAGATTATTATATAGAGTACACTTGTGAACATTGTTTAAGAATATTTTAAACAAGGGTGTATTGTCAACGACTAACTTATGCTTGTAAGGGTTCAAGGGGTCGAGGCCTGCCCTGCTAAACCGCAGGTCTTGGCCAGGGGTTCAAGAATTCAAGTGTTTAACTCCGAACTACTAAGTCATAACTACAAACTCTTCGGGCATTTTATTCTATTGACATTCAGTGCCCAAGCGAGTAAACTTCACACTTTCAGTAACAGGAATTGGAGGCACAAATGGCAAGGGTATGTGAGATATGTGGCAAGGGTAAGCAGATTGGCAATAATGTGAGTCACGCAAATAACAAGACAAAAAGGGAGTGGCTCCCTAATTTACAGAGTGTGCATGTAATCAAAAACGGTGTCAAAAAAAGAATAAAAGTTTGCACCAAATGTATTAAAAAGGGTAGTATTCAGAAAGCCCTCTGACGGGAAAAATCCCCTAAGTAAAATGAAGAATTACGAAAAAACATTCTACATTCTCAATTCTTAATTGATTTTACGCTGTTCCTCTTATCCTTTCAACTGACCTTACCCCTTTAATCTTTTGTATGGTTTTGATGATTTTTTGGAGCTGGGACATATGTCCAATCTCTATTTCATAAATGCTTGCCGCTGACCTGTCGGGATAGGTCATTACCTGGGCACTGATGATGTTTACCTTATTTGAAGATATTATCGTACTGATTTCAGAAAGGAGACCCTTCTTGTCTTCGCTTAAGACCCTTAACCTTACTGGATATGCGTAATCTTTGTTCAATTCCCATGAGACCTTGACCTTTCTCTGTTCATCAAAGGTGTGGACATTTGGACAATCTTCCACATGTATTGTTAACCCTCTCCCCCTTGTGATGAAGCCGAAAATTTTGTCCCCTGGTATTGGGTTGCAGCACTTGGCAAATCTGACAACCACTCCATCAATGCCTTCTATCTTAATGGCGCTGTCTTTACCCTTTTTTATAGTACTTATTATTTTTTTGAGTTTGCTTGGTTTTTCTTCCTCCGGGATGATTTTTCCAAGCACATGGAGGGGGGTATATAAACCATAACCTACACTTGCAAAAAGGTCGTCAATAGTTTCAAAGCTGAATTCTTTTGCAATATTGAGTAGCTCCCCGGATTTTAACATTTTTGAGAAACTAAAATTGTGCTTTTGTAGTTCCTTTTCAATGAGGGCACGACCAAGCTCAATACTTCTTTCCCTCTGTTCCGTTTTTATCCATTGTCTGATTTTTGTTTTTGCCTTTGATGTCTTTACAAAACCCAGCCAGTCTTTGCTTGGTTTATGGGTGGGGTTTGTTTGAATCTCAATAGTGTCCCCGCTTTTCAAGACGTGTCTCAGGGGGACAAGTTTTCCATTTACCTTTGCGCCTACACATTTATGCCCGAGTTGTGAGTGTATGGCATAGGCAAAGTCTACAGGTGTTGAACCTTTTGGAAGTTCTTTTACATCACCCTTTGGCGTAAAAACATAGACTTCATCAGGGAAAAGGTCGATCTTGAATATCTCCATAAACTCTTTATTATCTTTTAATTCCTGTTGCCATTCTATTAGTCTTCTTAGCCATGCAAATATTTTGTCTTCTTTTGCATTAAAAACCTTCCCTTCTTTGTACTTCCAGTGAGCTGCGATACCTTCCTCTGCAATCTGGTGCATTTCATGGGTTCTTATCTGGATCTCCATCTTCTCACGGTATGGTCCTATCACCTTGGTATGGAGGGATTGATACATATTTGGTTTGGGAAGAGCAATATAGTCATTAAATTTTTCAGGTATGGGTTTGAACATTGCATGGATATAACCGAGGGCCTCATAGCATTCTTTTATATTGTTTACTACAATTCTAAAGGCGGTTATATCATAAATATCATCAATGTTTAATCCCTCCTGAACCATTTTCCTGTATACACTGTACAATCTTTTTGCCCTTCCTGACACATCTGCCCTTAGATTGTATTCGGCCAATCTATTCTTTATCATCTCCTTTACTTCATTTATGTATGCGTCCCTTTCCTTCTTCTGTTTTGCAATCTTCTCTTTAATGATCTTGCATTCAGCAGGTTTTAGATATTCAAAGGAAGCGTCTTCAAGTTCGCCTTTTAGCCACTCAATGCCCAGCCTGTGGGCAAGAGGTGCATATATATCAGTAGTTTCCCTGGCGATTTCCATTTGCTGTTCTGGGGAAAGGAATTGGAGTGTTTGCATATTATGGTATCTATCAGCTAATTTTATCAGTATGACCCTTATGTCCTTACTCATTGCAAGGATCATCTTCCTTAGGTTTTCTACCCTTGAATCTTCAGAGGTTTTTAAAGGAATCTTGCTAATCTTTGTCACACCATCCACGAGTTCTGCTATTTCTTTTCCAAAATACTCTTCTATTTCTTTTTTACTCACATAGGAATCTTCTACCGTATCATGTAAAAGTCCGGAGACAACACTTGGAACATCAAGGTTCATTTTTGTGAGGGTATATGCTACCTCTAACGGGTGAATTAGATAGGGTTCGCCGGAAAGCCTTGTTTGACCTTTATGGGCTTGTGCAGTAAAGATATATGCCTTCTGCAATATTGATACATCAGCCTGTGGGTTGTATTTTAATATTTCTTCTACGATATCATTAAATCTGACCATCTCGTATCCACTTGTAATACACTACAGGCATAGAGGATGTGACAACCGTTAAGGAACCCATTTTCTTAAAAAGGGTCCTGTTATCCAGTCTTGCCTTTGTTTCCTCTGATATAATGATTTCACCAGAAGCGGCAAATTTTTGAAGCCTTGCGGCTATGTTTACTGGCATGCCCAGGGCTGTGTATTCTTTTTTGTTTATTGAACCAAAAATACCTGTAACAACATACCCTGTACTTATTCCTATTCCCATATTAAGACCTTGATTTATATCTTCCATCATCTTTACCATTTCAATGGCGCAATTGACTGCATTATCCTCATGTCTTTCCTGATATACCGGTGCTCCGAATAAAGCCATTATGCTGTCCCCGATATATTTGTCTATCATCCCTTTATGTTTTATTATAATCTCGCTCATAGGGCGAAAATAATATCTGTTAAGTAGGGAGGCAAGCTCTTCCGGCGGTATCTTTGAAGAAAGTTGCGTAAAGCCTCTGATATCCGAAAAGAGAATCGTTATGAATGAGACCTTTGTCTGGAGATGGGCCGGTTCGATCAGGAGTTCGTTAAATATGTCTGGTGATATGAACTGCTTTAATTTTCTCTTTAAATAGTATTCCTTGATTTTCCATTTAAGCTCTTTGTTCTCAAAGGGCTTTGTGATGAATCCGTCTATCCCGGCTTCTATGGCCTTTATTGAGTATTCAAGTGTGCCATAACCTGTTAAAATAATCTTTGTAATCTCCTGATGTAATTTGTTTATCTCTTCAATCGTTTTTATCCCATCCATACCCGGCATGATGAGATCGCATATCACGATGTCAAAATTATCAGGGGTTTTTTGAAATATGTTTAGCGCTTCTTCTCCATCCCTGGCTACTTCTACCGAGTAACCATCCTCTTTAAGCACCCTTGTAAGCGACCTTCTTATCCCGACCTCATCATCAACAACAAGAATGCCTAATTGCATGTTATTGTACCCCTTCACCTTTATAATATCTTAAGGGAGAAGAAATAACAATAATTTAATCGTAACACACTGGCCCTTTAGCTCGAAAGCACTATAGGTTTTTTCAGCATCCATTCAGCTGACTGCTAAAAGCTGATTACTGATGGCTAATGGATAGTTTACTCTTCCATTTATCCGGGCATTTAAGATACTATTAATTATGCAAAAAGGTAAGATGCCCGAAGAGATAAAAGGACAGATAGAGAGAATTACATTTTTCAATGAAGAAAACAACTATACCATTGCAAAGATGAGGGTACATGGAAGAACCGATACAATAACTGTAGTGGGAACACTTTTTTCTGTGACCCCTGGTGAGGTTTTGAGATTGAGCGGTTACTGGGATAAGCATCCGCGGTATGGTGAACAGTTTAAGGTAATCACATGCGAATCACTCCTTCCCGCAACCGTTAAGGGGATAGAAAAATATCTCGGCTCGGGGATGATAAAGGGGATAGGGCCTGTAATGGCAAAAAGGCTCGTATCCAGGTTTGGAGATGAAACCCTAACTGTTATAGAAAAAGACATAGGCAGACTTCATGAGGTCGATGGCATTGGAGAAAAACGGATTGAGATGATTCAAAAGGCGTGGGAAGAACAGAAGGAGATACGGGAAGTTATGATATTTCTCCAGGGGCAGGGGGTAAGCCCGACTTATGCAGTAAAAATTTACAAACAGTATGGCAGGGACTCAATAAGAGTGGTTGAAGAAAACCCGTACAGGCTTGCAGCAGACATATTTGGAATAGGTTTCATCACGGCGGATAAGATAGCGGAGAAACTTGGTGTGCCGAGGGACTCAAAAATCAGGGCTGAAGCCGGTATCCTCTATGTACTCAAGGAACTGTCAGATGAAGGTCATGTGTATTATCCCCACGAACTCCTCATCAAAAAGGGCAGCGAGATACTCGGCTTAGAGGAAGAAAAAATACCACCAGCACTTGATAAATTGGCTCAAGAAGGAAAGGCAGTTATTGAAGACCGAAGACCGAAAGACGAGGCCTGCCCTGCTTCGCAGAGCGAGGCCAGGGGGCGAGGGACGACAGAAAAGGCAGTTTACCTTGCGAAATATCACATCTCCGAGCTTGGCATTGTTAATAAATTGAAAACGATTCTCACTTTTCCCAGGCAATTGAGACTTATGAATATTGATGAGGTTTTAGAGTGGGTTCAGAGAGATTTGAAAATAGCCCTTTCTGAAAAACAGGTTGAGGCGGTGAAGGCATCTGTAAATAGCAAGGCCATGATAGTAACAGGAGGCCCCGGGACGGGTAAGACCACGATCATCAATGCAATCATGAGGATCTACAGGAAGATGGAACAAAAGGTACTGCTTGCAGCGCCAACGGGCAGGGCAGCAAAAAGAATGACAGAGGCGACAGGGTATGAAGCAAAAACAATACACCGTCTCCTTGAGTACAGCCCCGGGAGTAATACATTTAAAAAAGATGAAACGAATCCTCTTGATGCTGACATGGTAATAATAGATGAGACATCAATGGTTGATACATTGCTTATGTATTATTTCCTCAAGGCAGTGCCTTCAAGGGCGACCTTAATACTCGTTGGAGATGTTGACCAGTTGCCTTCTGTGGGTCCAGGAAATATATTGAAGGACATTATTGATTCAAGGATTCTCACGACCGTAAGGCTGAATGAGATATTCAGGCAATCAAGACAGAGCATGATTATTGTCAATGCACACAGGGTTAATAGCGGACAGATGCCGATATCCAGTCAAGACGAAGAACATCTCCATGATTTCTATTTTCTCAATATTGATGAGCCTGAAAGGATACTTGAAAAGATTATATATCTCAGCAAGGAGGGAATTCCAGCAAGATTTGGTTACGATCCGGTCAATGATATTCAGGTGCTTACGCCAATGCACAAAGGGGTTATCGGGGTGTCGAACCTCAATCAGGAACTGCAGAGGGAGCTGAACCCGGGACAGGATGAGCTAATCCGTGGTGGCAAGGCACTGAAAATTGGGGATAAGGTGATGCAGATAAGAAACAATTATGACAAGGATGTATATAATGGCGATATTGGCAGGATTACAAAGATAGACAGGGAAATACAAGAATTAAAGGTTGATTATGACGGGAGGCTTGTCTCTTATGAATATTCAGAGCTTGACGAGATAGTCCTTGCATACGCCATATCAGTTCATAAGTCGCAGGGCAGTGAATATCCTGTTGTTATTATGCCTGTTGTTACCCAGCATTATATGCTTTTACAGAGAAACCTTCTCTATACGGGGATAACGAGGGGAAAAAAACTCGTTGTACTTATTGGAACAAAAAGGGCGATGGCAATTGCAATCAAGAACGATAAACCTCAAAAACGGTATACACTGCTCAGAGAAAGACTAATGTAGAATTAAGAATTAAAAATTAAAAATGAAGGGTTCGTAGTGGGGTAAAATTTTTATTTCTGACTGTGTGTTTTCTTTTGACAGACTTTTTCATAGGTGACCCCATTTACCCGGGAGGTTTAAAGTGAATATCAAAACCGTAAGAACGACGTGCGGTATCTGTCAGATAGGTTGCGGGGTGAAGGTTTATGTAGATGATGGACAGATTGTAAAGATTGAGGGAGACATCGAACATCCGTTGAACAAGGGTGTGCTGTGTCCAAAGGGGATGGCTTCTTTGGAATACCTTTACCATCCTGACCGTTTACGGCGTCCCCTGAAAAGGGAAGGGAAAAGAGGCGAAGGGAAATGGCTACCCATCAGTTGGGAGGAAGCAATTGAGCTTATATCTGTCAACCTAACAAGGGTTAAAGAAAAATATGGGCCTGAATCAATAACATTTATTAGAGGCGCTGCAAAAGGTCCTCAGGATGAATACCTTGCTCGTTTTGCCAATATTTTTGGATCCCCGAACTTCCTTTCCATGGGTTATGTGTGCTTTATTCCGAGGAGAAACGCCTCTATGTTCACATATGGTTTTCAGGCTATCCCTGATATTGATTATCCACCCCGATCTATTATTGTGTGGGGAGAAAATATGTCAGAGACTTTGCACCATGTCTATCTTCGCATACAGGGGGCCATAAGAAAGGGGACCAGGCTTATTGTTGTCGATCCATACAAGTGTAAGGTCGCTGATGACGCACAATTGTGGATAAGGTTGAAACCAGGCGCTGACCTTGCCCTGGCTCTTGGAATGCTGCATGTAATAATCGATGAGTCTCTGTATGATAGAACTTTTATCGAAAATTATACAACAGGCTTTGATGAGTTAAGGGAGCATGTTAAGGACTACACACCCCATCGCGTAGCAGAAATTACCTGGGTTCCACCAGAAACCATAATAGAGGCAGCAAGGCTCTATGCAATCAATAGGCCTTCCGTGATCCAGTGGGGGAATGGCATAGACCATAACAAGGACAACTTCCAGACAGCCCGTGCGATTTGTATTTTGAGGGCAATCACAGGCAATATAGGCATACCAGGAGGAGAGCTTCAATGGCAGCAACCCCCGATACTGGCAAGGGGCTCCGCTACTTTCAGCCTTTATAATATGATAGCACCTGAAATACGTGCCCGGAGAATTGTTGGGGAAGAGAAACTGCTTCCCACGGTCTTTTATGCCCTTCAGCAATCAGTAGTTGAAGCCATGATATCAGGAAAACCATATCCGGTAAAAGCTGCCTACATCCAGGGCAGTAATCCATTATTGAGCTATCCGAACGCAAAAAAGGCGTATGAGGCGTTCCAACAAGTTGATTTCATGGCAGTTTCTGATATATTCATGACGCCGAGTGCTGCCATTGCAGACGTTGTGTTACCTGTTGCGACGTATCTTGAATTCGACAGCATTTCTGCCCCTCCATATTCACTTGCTGTTGCTGCTGTTCAGCAGCAAGTAACCAGGATTCATGACTGCCATTCCGATTATGAGATACTGAGAGATCTTGCCGAAGCAATGGGTATGAAAGGGTATTTCTGGGATACAGAAGAAGAATGCCTGGATTTTATTCTAAAACCTGCCGGTATCACCTTTGATGAATTCAGGAAAATCGGTATACTGGAAGGCACAAAACAATATAGGAACTACCAGAGCAAAGGCTTTCCGACCCCCTCCAGCAAAGTAGAACTCTATGCAGGACGACTTAAAGAGATGGGTTTTGACCCCTTGCCTACATGGCGTGAGCCTCTTGAGGATTATACAGGTACCGGCAATATTAATGAAGAATATCCTTTGATCCTAACATCATGGAAGCGAATTCCATACCGGCATTCAGGAGGGAGACAGATACCTTCACTTAGAGGGATGCATCAGGAACCTATAGTAGTTATTCACCCTGAAACGGCCATAAGATATAAGATTGCGGATGGTGAAAGGGTATGTATCGAGACTGAACAAGGTAAAATCACCCAGAAAGCACTTTTGAAAGCAGACATCGACCCACGGGTGGTTGGAGTAGACTATGGGTGGTGGATGCCGGAGGAGAGAGAATCGACACTGTTCGGATGGGAAAAGTCCAATATAAATGTTATTCTTGATGACAAGCCACCGTATAGCAAAGAAATGGGAACACCCTGCCTCAGGGGTGTTATGTGCAGAATATACAAAAGCTCTGTTTAAAAAAATCCAGCTATCCTTTGATCAGACTCATTATCTTAGTAAAACTGGAGGGACGCTTTAAATTATGAAATTCCCGAAAGGACGTAAGGTTAAGGACTCAGGAAATGAAAGAAAAAATCCACCTAAAGAGTGGATGCAGCCAATCGCCAGTAAATCCGGCTCTGGCTGATCCCGGTGTTCGGGCGGGGAATGAAAACAAAAACCTATCCTCGCCCGAACATCTGGCGCTGTGCTTTAAGCTCACAGCACATTGTATCGGCGCAGTACAGATAAAATTGATAATGAATAAAATATAAATAAAGGCTATAATGAATTAGGCGCCGAACAAGGCACTGGAGTACACTTTCACTCGGCTGCATGCCCTGCGGGCAGCATCCTCGTGCAAGTCGCTCAGAGCCGCTTCGTTGGGCGACAGCGCACATTCTTGCTTTAGAAAAGTAAGGAAGTAAATATGAACATGAATGCATGGGGTAAGACTGTAAGCACTATGACGCTCGTGGCGGCACTTGATAGCAGCGTCTTCATCAAAAAGTAAAATCAAATATTAAGGGAGGATTAATCCATGGAAGTTAGAATGAACAACCACGGATCGAATTCGCTGTCTACGAAGGTTTTTTTTAGCGATGAAAAGGGGTTTGAAGTTGCCTCCGTCATCGTGATGGGAAAAACCGATGCTGTTCTGATTGATGCCCAGTGGACACTATCGAATGCCCATCGAGTCATCGCGGAAATAGCGGAAACTGGCAAACATCTCAAAACGATTTATGTGACTCATGCTCATCCTGACCATTACTTCGGACTGGGGGTTATTGCGGACGCCTTCCCGTCCGCCCAAGTCACCGCACTTGCTTCGGTAGCCCGCACCATCAATCGTCAGTTTTTTGGAAAACTCGATAATTGGGAAAAAGTTATCGGAGCTAACAATGTATGCCGAAAGACCGTCAATATTGAGCCTCTAAGTCAGAACCACATCGAGCTGGAAGGGAAGCGGATAGAGATTATTCCAGAAGTGATGGGCGACCTCAAATACAATTCAGTGGTCTGGATCCCTTCCATAAAAACCCTCTACGGCAGCGACGTCCTGTTTAACCAGGCGCACCCCTTTACCTGCGAAGTTACGGCGGAAGAACGTCAGCAATGGATACGGGATATTGAGCGGTTAGAAAAGATGGGGGCCGAGGTTATCATTCCCGGCCATCAGAAACCGGGCATGCCTTTCGATTCCTCTTCGTACAGTTTTATGAAAGATTACCTGCTTGCTACAGAAGAGGAGATGGCCAAAACCAAAGATGAGGGCTGCTTCTATTATGCCATGGTCCAACGCTTCCCGGAAGCCAACCTGTTTATCAGCAACGAAATGAACGCAGGCGTCTTCAAAAGCGGCAGGGATTGGAACTGGAAAGACGAGTAAGCGAAGTCTTGGAAACCGCTTGAGGCTCGCTAGATATCAGATTTCGCCTAAAAAGGGAACCCGAATTCAAACCGGCTCATTTCGATTTTCTGAGATGGCTGACACTTAAATCCGGACATCGAAATCATCAGTTCCGTGGGGGAAAGGAGAGAGGGTCAAATCTTTATTCTTGACAATAAGGTCTTGTGCTCTATATGCTTACACATTACTGAGTGACAAATCCTTTTTAAAATCAATTGATTCAACATATATTCAAGGATAAAGATTTAACCCCATTTCCTTTCCTTATTTGAAGAGAAGGAAAGATGGCTTACCTTATAAGAAAGCGGTCCTTGCCACCGCTCATAAACTTATTCGAGTTATGTTCGCAATGCTGAGTCGTAAAACATGTTTTGTTGAAGGGAGAAATTAAATATAGTTGACTGTAATCCACAAATCGTCAACCTCAACAAAAACACACGACTTCAATCCGTAATAAACAAAATTCACGCATGACAACAAACATCCAAACCTCACATTTTTCGGTCACATTTAATTGACAAACAAGACTGATCTTCTTATATTTCTTTTCATTAAGAAGCAATGTCCTATCAAGACACAAAAAGGGAGGAAGTAATGTCAAAAACTAGAATTATCGGTGCAGTTTGTCTGTGCTGCATGCTAGTTACTACACTTGTACTAGGCGAGGCGGTGAGAACGCAAAATCCCTATGAAAGCGCCATTACCACAGCCCGCAGCGAAATCTGGAAGGCCATAAACAGCGGCAAATGCGGGAGTGCCACCGCTGCCATCATGGTCAATGGCAAGGTCGTTTATGCCGAAGGCTTTGGCATGGCCAATAGAGAGAAGAGTATCCCTGTCGATAAAGCTACGCTCTTTAATATCGGTTCTATCAGCAAGGTGTACGTGGCAACTGCAATCATGCTGCTTGTTGATGATGGCAAGGTCTCGCTCGATAAGCCGGTTACGGACTATCTTCCAGAATTCAGGATGGCTGACGATCGATACAGGAAGATCACCGTAAGAATGACATTAAACCACGTATCGGGCATACCGGGGACTGAGGGTGCGAATTCATTCGGATTTAAGTATGATAACAATGTAAAGCAGGAAACAATCAATACTTTAGCCCGTGCGCATCTTAAGCATGCCCCGGGAGCAATGGCAGTGTATTGCAATGACGGGTTTACATTAGCGGAAATGATAGTAGAGCGGGTAAGCGGGAAAAAATACATTAATTTTCTTAATGAAAGGATATTTACGCGGCTGGGCCTGAAAAATACCGGTATGGGTGTGGGTATGATCCAAGGTAAGCCTGTAGCGTTGTATTATGACGCTAAAACCGGAAAAATTCATCCGCTTGAAACACTTTCGATCTTGGGTGCTGGCGGGTTGTCATCAACTGCCGGGGAACTCTGCCGTTTTGTAGATGCTTTTTCAACGGGAAATAAACTCTTGAAGAAAGCATCTCTCGATGAGATGAGAAAGGCGCAGCCTTCCGCGTTCTGGGGCAAATTGAGAAATCCAACCATTTCGTTTGGGCTGGGCTGGGACTTTACGGGCCTTCCGCGGTATGATGCGGCTGGAGTTCAAATATTAGGTAAGAGTGGTGGCACTGGGAATTACTCTTCGATGGTTTTCACGGTTCCTGACAAAAGAATATCTGTCGCTGTCATTGCTTGCGGAGCTGAAAGTGGTGCGATGAAAATAGCGCTGGATATATTAGATGCGGTACTGATTGAGAAAAAACTCATTTCAAAAGAAGAGAAAACCGTCTTGATACCGCCGGAAGCGCAGAAATTGCCGCAAGATCATGCTTCCTTCGGCGGTTATTATGCCAACGACACGAAATTAGGCCAGGTAGTGTTTGATGCGGATAAAAACAGCGTTACTTTATACAGTTTCAAGGAACAGGAGAAAACACCGGCAATCACACTCGTCTATAATAATGGCTATTATCACGATACAGAAGGCAACCGTTTCTATTTTACCAACATAGGCGGAGAAGGCTATTTCGTGAACTGTCCGTCAACGGCCGGGATCGATATGATCGGGATGCAAAAAGTAAAGCCAATAGAAAAACCGCAAAGTCTCAAGATCGATATGGATGGCAAGGTTTGGCTACGGCGTAACGTCGCCCCTTTTGAGTCGATTATGGCTGTGGAATCGCATTTTGCAAAATCATTGTTGTACAAAGACCTGCCGGGATATGTGTATTTTATGGGCGTAAAAAGGATCGATTCCCCTGAATTCGCGGGTATGCCCTTTGACGCTATCCGCGATCAGACAGAACTTACCCTTTTTGAAAAGAATGGGGCCACATGGGCATGGGTTTCGGATATGTTATATAGTCCGGCCCAGAGCGCCGTTGCATTAAAAACCGGAGAGAATTCCGTAAAAATAGGAGGCGATGGATATAACGAGTGGCTGGTAGCAAATGAAGGCATGGTTTTAAGTTTTACAAAACCTGAACGGGGGAGAATAATCATATTCTCTTCCGACGATATCGCGACCTATGACAGCGCGCTCGATACAGTCGATGCGTATGCCGCCAAGGGCAATTATATTGAATTTGCCGGTTCTGCAAACGATGTCTTTACAGTCAAAGCCAAGCCTGCCATGGCAGGTGAAAAGAAGTAAAAGATTTTAGCCATTGCGAGCCCGAGCATGAACGAGGGCGAAGCAATCTCAAATGAAAGGTTCGTACTGCAATGCGAGTCCGCAGCACTGCGGGCACGTCGCTGAATTGACGGTTACTCTCTTTCGATCCGTAATGATTAAATTTGTGGCAGCTGCCCTATACAAGATTGGTAGATGTAATATATATTTCATACCTACCAGATTGCCTCAGTAACCTAAATTTTTCATTGCTTTTTGAAGGCGTCCCATTCTCCTCTTTCTTTCAGAACTTCACGGTAGACCTCAAGTGCCTTATTGACGAGTGGCATGCCGCCATAAGGGGCTAACTGGAAAAAGATCTCGGCCAGTTTTTTTGGGTCACAGCCAACATTCAGGGCTGCATTTACATGGAGCTTTAATTCCTCAGAAGCGCCAAGGGCTGCCAGTATGGCACAGGCAACCATCTGTCTCTCAGGAAGTGTCAAAACAGTCCTCGAATAAAGGTTGCCGGTTATGAACATCGAAAGGTCATTGGCAAGCTCCCTGTCAAATTCCTTCCACATTAGGTACGGAGGGTCCATCTTGATCCCCTTACCGAATAGTTTTTTCGCAGTCTCCTGGGTCCTCTTCTTTATCGCATCATCCACGGTACGTGTCCTCCTTTAGATTTTTTGTACGTTTTATCACGCGCCTTTTGAAATCGTCAATAGATAAAAAGAGCTATTAGGAGTTAGCATTGAGTGGTCAGCAGAAAAAGATCATGAGTTACAAGTTTAAACTAATAACTGAAAGCTAATTACCCACAGATACTATAAGTGCTTTATTTAAAACTTTAAAGATGATAGAATCTTCAAAAATATTGGGTCATTTATTGAGTATGGGAGGAAAAGATGATGAGAAGATCGTTTATGTATGTGGTAGTGTTTCTCGCCATTATGGGGGTCTCCGGTTGCGGTTATAATACGATGCAAAGGAATGAGGAGGTAGTGAAGGCTGCATGGGGGGATGTTGAGGCAACGTATCAGCGAAGAAATGACTTAATCCCGAATCTCGTTGAGGTTGTCAAGGCGTATGCGAAACATGAAAGAGAGACACTTCAGGCAGTCACAGAGGCGAGGGCAAAGGTTGGGAGTATTCAGGTTTCAAAAGACATTATCAACGACCCCAGGGCAATTGCACAGTTTCAGGAAGCGCAGGGAGCCATGAGCAGTGCTTTGTCAAGGCTTATGGTTGTTGTTGAGAAATATCCAGACCTTAAGGCAAACCAGAACTTTAAAGACCTCCAGCATCAACTTGAAGGAACAGAAAACAGGATAAATGTTGCCCGCACGAGATACAACAAGGCCGTACAGGAATTCAATACCTCAATCAGGATATTCCCGAATAACCTTACAAATATGGTACTGCTCCATCTGACACCCAAAGAGGCGTTCAAGGCTGAAGCCGGGGCAGAGAAGGCGCCGCAGGTGAAGTTCTGAGCATGTGGCAGAGAGCAGAGAGCTTAGAGAGCAAGAACAGGGAAACTCTCGAAAAGCCAGTGGGAATAGTTAGCAATATGACATATAACAGAAGAACTCACGCCTTTCTTATATCACCTGCAGTATTTATCATTATAAGCTTGTTTTTAGCTCTTAGCCCTTCGCTCCCCGCTCTTCGCTGCGCTCATGCACTGGATGTTCCTCCGCTTAAGGGCTATGTGAATGATTATGCAAATATGATATCGCCTTCAGCAAAGGCCAAAATCGAGGCTGAGCTTAAGTCTTTTGAGCAGTCTGATTCAACCCAGGTAGTTATCCTCACCATCCCATCCCTTAAGGGGGAAGTATTAGAGGATTTTTCTATAAAGGTCGCTGAAACGTGGAAAATAGGGCAGAAGGGCAAGGATAACGGTATTGTTCTCCTTGTTGCAAATCAGGAGAGAAAAATAAGGATAGAAGTAGGACGGGGATTGGAAGGCAGGTTAACCGATTTAACGGCAGGGAGAATTATAGACCTTGTGATAAAACCTCGATTCAAGAGAGGTGATTTTGATGGAGGTTTTGTTGCCGGTATTTCTTCTTTGATCGATGCAACACGAGGGGAGTTCAAGGTTGAGGATAAACCTCGTCCAGCAAGGGTGAGGAGGCATGTGCCTATCCCTACACTCTTGATTTTTGGCGGGATTGCCCTGTTCATGCTCGGGAGCTTCTCCCGTGTCCTGGGAGGCATGGCTGGCGCTGTCGGATTACCACTCATTGCATATCTGGCGATTGCCCCCTTTGGACTGATTACGCTGATTTTTCTTGCTGTTTTAGGTTTGATAATGGGAATTCTTTTGCCTCTGTTTGGTGGGCATGGCGGCGGGCCATTCTTGGGAGGAGGTTCATGGGGCGGAGGCGGTGACGGCGGCGACTCGGGTGGTTTTGGTGGTGGTGGCGGTGACTTCGGAGGCGGCGGTGCCTCAGGAGACTGGTGATGAAATATCATTCAAAGGCAGACAGGTTTTTTACTGAAGAAGAAAAGGAAAGGATTAAAAAAAAGACCATCGATGTTGAATCCCGCACAATTGGCGAGATAGCCGTCATGGTGGTTGACCATAGCAGCCAGTACCATGAAGCAGAAATTGTGGGCGGGGTATTCATTGGAAGCCTTGTGTCCATCATTTTGTCTGCTCTATACTTTCATTCATCTATGTGGTTTTTTGTTCCCGTTGCCTTTTTACTCTTTTTCCCTTCCCGATTGTTGTTTAAAAAGATGCCTGTGCTCAAGCGTGTATTTGTGGGTAAGAGGAGGAAAGAAAGGGCAGTAAGGGAACGGGCATTGAGGGCATTTTATGAGAAAGGGCTTTACAAAACAAAAGAGAATACAGGTGTCCTCTTTTTTCTTTCTTTGCTTGAACGGAAGGTCTGGGTCCTTGCCGATAAGGGCATTCACGGGAAGATTCACCAGCCAACCCTTAACAAGTTTGCCAATATGGTCTCAAAGGGGGTAAGAGAAGGACGTGCCTCAGACGCCCTCATAGAAGCAATCAATGAGATGGGTGAATTGCTCGCAAAACATTACCCTGCCAAAGCAGGTGATACTGACGAACTGCCTGATGAGGTAATTTGCGAACCGAGCGCAAAAGATGACACTGATTAGTCTTCATTAAAAATAAATAGGGGACGTCCAGGTTTATTCTTAATGAAGTGAGCATCCCACTATTTTGCATTTAAATAAAAAAGGCTGCCCGAAGGCAGCCTTTTAATTATGCTGGTTTTGACTATAGACTATTCACTAACGACTATCGACTGTCTTTACGCCTTTACGATCTCAAACGACATCTGGCCATCGTCATATTTCATAGTCCTGATGGCGACAGCCATTCCGACGCTCGCGTCTTCAGGCTTTATGTCTTTTGCCAGTCTGGCAAAGAGCTTCAACCCCCCGCCGAAATCAACCACACCCATCGTGTAGGGCGGGTCTGCCTCGAAACCAAAGGGCGCGTACATAGCGGTTGTGAATGTTTCGAGTTTTCCGTTTTTTGGCATTTCAAACCAGTCCATCTCTTTTGATAAACAGACAGAACAATCTGCCCTTGGCGGGAAAAACTTCGCACCGCACTTTTTGCACACTGTGCCTTCAACCTTTCCTTCTACGAGAAAATCAACAAACTTTGCCGTCTTTGTTATACCTGTAAAGCTTTTTCTTCCGAATTTTTCAAATCCCATAGGTCACCTCCCGAATATTGTAACGTTACCATAAAGACCAACACCACCCACATTATGAACAAGACCGATTTCCGGATCCTTTACCTGCATTGGACCTGCCTCTCTTCTGAGCTGCAAAACGATTGTACGGATCTGTGACCCGCCTGTTGCACCGATTGGATGACCCTTTGAAAGAAGTCCACCGTCAACATTCACAGGGATCCTGCCTTCTTTATAGGTCTCTTTTGCCTTGATTAATTCCTTACCTTCGCCAACCTTTGCAAATCCAAGGCCCTCATAAGCCATGATCTCGGCAATGGTAAAGCAGTCATGAACCTCTGCCACATCAACATCTTTCGCTGTTATTTTTGCCATTTTGTATGCCTGGTTTGCTGCTCCGTAGCCCACGCTTAGTCCCTTTGCAAAGTCCGGTCTTGCGGCCATATTTACTGCCTCAGATGCAGCTCCAATGCCAAGAATCCAGATAGGTTTTTTTGATATTGCCTTCACCTTTTTTGCATTTGCAAGGATGATGCACGAACTTCCATCTGCATTGGCACAGCAATCACCCACGCGCAAGGGCCATGCTACAGGACCTGCCAGCTTTGCATCAGGATTCTTTGGATCAAAATCTTCGGGTTTTACTCCTTTGCGGTAGACCGCCCTTTCATTAATTACCCCATAAGTGGCAGATTTGAGCCTCACTGCCATGAGGTCATCGTGGGTTAAGCCGTGGTTTGCCATATAAGCCCTTGCATATAATGCATAGTAGGCAGGCATCATCGTTCCAAAAGGTGCCTCCCACTGGATGTCTGCACCCCTCCCCATTCTTTCCTGGGATTCAGCAGAAGTGATTTCTGACATCTTCTGGAAGCCGAGGACAACAACGATATCATGGAGACCTGACTTGATCATGCTATACGCTACCTTCACACCGGAACTGCTTGAAGAACAAACAGTTTCAATGTAAAAGGTCGGCTGGGGAATTAACCCTAAATACTCTGCCATGACACCAGCAGGCGACCTCTGTTTATCATATTCAGGGGCCGAGCAAAAAACAGAAGCATCAACATCCTTCTGTGTAATGCCCGCATCCTGCATAGCCTCCCTGAATGACTCAAAGGCCAATTCCCTGATGGAGCCTTCATAGCCTCTTACAAATGAACTCTGGCCCACACCAATAACTGCAACATCTTTTGCCATAAATCCCTCCTTCACTCATTTTTTTGTGTTTTTGGCTCGTTGATACATTATTACAAAACGGTTATGTTCGTTCATGTCTTTCGAAAAGACATGGGATCCATCATTTTTAGAAACAAAATAAAGATATTCTACCGTTGCTGGATAAAGCGCTGCCATGATTGAATTTTTATCCGGACTGCAAATCGGTCCTTTTGGTAAGCCTTTAAATGTATATGTGTTATATGCGGTGTAGGTTATTAAGTGGGATTTTTTTATCGCACTATTAAATTTACCCGTTCCGTATATTACTGTTGGGTCGCTATCAAGGCTCATATCCTTTTTTAATCTGTTGTGAAAGACTGCCGAGATGAGCGGTTTTTCCTCCTTTAATTTTGCCTCCCTTTCTATCATTGATGCTAGGGTTAGGGTTTTGTGTGTGTCGAGATTTAATTCTCCCATTCTTTTCTTTATATCCTCTTTTGTGAAGATATTAAAGGTTCTTTGAGCTATTTTCTCTATTAAACCCTCAATCTCTATCTCCTTGCTATAATAGTATGTGTCTGGTGGAAGATAACCTTCCAAGGAATCAGAGGTTATCCCTAATTTGCTCAACATGGTTTTATCTTTTGCGAGCTTCAGGAATTCAACCCTTTTCATAATCTCTGCCTTTTCTATGGCGTCAGCAATGTTGTATAGATTGTAGCCTTCCACTATCCTCAGTGCATATATATGTCTATCCCCGCGGCCCATCTTTTTTAATATGCCCAGTATGGACATATCTTTTCTAAGTTCGTATTCTCCGGCTATCAGCTTGCCTCCATAAAGCAAAGAAAAGACCATAAAGAGGGAGGAGGAGCTTATTATGCCGTCCTTCTCAAGCCTGCTGGCAATGCTGTGTAAACTTGTTCCATTCTTCACAATTATAATTATAGGTTCACTATCAGTATCCATAGGGATACTTGCAAATATGATTGATTGAGTGATTAGTAAGATTATTAATGATATGGCGATGATCTTTTTATCTTTTCTTGTGAGCATCCAGGTATCCCTGAAGTATGATCTGTGATGCCATCATATCTAAGAGCGGTCTTCTTTTTTTGTGTTTTATCTGCGCCATTTCCAGTATTCTGTGTGCTTCGTTTGTGCTGAACCTCTCATCCCACAAAACAATTGGAATGAGTGTATATTTTTCAATCTCTTCTGAAAAGTTCATAATCTCTTTTGCCTTTTTCCCAATGGTCCCGTTTAGATTCTTTGGTAATCCAATAACAATTTCTTTGATATCATAATTTTCAACAATCTTTTTAAACTCTTCCAAATCCTCTTTCATTGAGCTTCTTCTGTAGACTTTGTGTGCCAGCGCTATGCTAAAAGTAGGGTCTGATAATGAAATCCCTATCTTCCTTTCGCCAACATCAAGACCCATGATACGCATGCTTGAGTATTATAGCAGTTTTTGGTGAGGATTCAAGAATAAAAAGATGTGCAAAAAGCACAATTGAAGATGTGACCCTGATCGTTCTGATCGTTTTCTTAGGCGAGTTTTTTTCTTCCAATTCCCGAGTCTTTGACCTTACGTCTTTTCAGGAATTTCATAATTTAATGAGCGTCCCTTACGCCTCTTACGCCTTAACTTACGCCCGCACTGAAGCTCCTCACCCAGATCTCCCCACAGCCAAATCATGCACTTGCCCTTTTTGGAGCTTAGAGGTACAATAGAAAAAAACGCTGCACGCCCACAGCGAGTCGTGACAAAAGGAGGAATAATGAATAAGGAAGAAATAATCAGTTTCGTGAATGCGAACCCGACCTGCCACCTCGCCACAGTTGAAGGCGACGCACCACATGTCCGTGCCATGGGGATGTATAAGGCTGACGAGAGGGGAATTCTGATTCAGTTGAGTACAGTTAAAGGCATGTACAGAGAACTTGTCCAAAACCCGAAGGTCGAGCTATGCTTTAACGGCGGTGGGAAGCAGGTGCGCGTAAGTGGGACGGCTGAGTTCATAGAAGATCGGGACCTCAAAGAGGAAGTTGTGAAGGCGCGGTCCTTTTTGAAACAGTTAGTAGATGCTCAGGGCTATGACGTCATAAAGGTTTTTCGCGTAGCGAATGCTGTGGCTACTGTGTGGACAATGGCAACAAACCTCGAACCTAGGGAGTTTATCAAACTGTGACGGGTATCCATAGAGACTCGGTCCGGATCGAGCAGGCGGGGCCTCACAGTCTTGGCTCTTCACAAGACCTTATGCCTCCCTTCGGCATAAAAGGGAGGCGGGGTCAATGTTATGCAGTATGTAATAAAGTCCCCACCGTCCCCCCTAAAGGCAGATTGGCTCAGGAAAACTCATTTTGGCTGGGGGGAATTACTGGATAACATAATGGTAACATAATGGGGTCAGGTCTTGAAATATAAGTTTTTATCATTCTCCCCACCCCCATTTTTCATTCTCCTGCCTTTTCAATAGGTTGTCAAGGAATTTTTATTTGATAGTGGATAGCGGATATACGCTTTTATTCAAAGTTCAGTGTTCTAAATTCAACGTTGAACCTCGAACATAGAACCCTGGACCATAATTTCCTCTACGCTCCACGCCAAAGGTTCTCTTATCGCGAAACTCCGAACTCTCAACGCGAGACGTTTAGAGTCAAGCATGAAGATTGAAAATGAAAATATGGACTATCACTCTGCGGAGTTCATCCTCCAGAGAAGCAAATTCGAATCGCTATTCTCCTTCTTCTTGTCCTTTAGGAAGTGACCTTCTAAACTGTAGAACTTTGTAAGGTCAAATTTTGTTCTTGATTCATAGCAGTTTTCATAACGTTGGAATGAGTCTATGGAGAGGGAACTCTCATATTGTCAAGAATAAAGATTTGACCCCAGTCCCTAATTGCTTCAACTAACTTCTTTTCAGTCAATCGGTAAAAGGATTTCTCTTATTTTTCTTTACTCTTTCTGACTATAGTTCTTTTTTCTTCAGGAATAGGAGGCGGAACAGGCGCGCCGGAAATCTTCGTCACCGCACCAAATTTAGGGGGACAAGCTTCAAAGCACGTTCCGCATTTAATGCATTTCTCTTGATCAACTACATGGATCTGGTTCTTTGCACTTATGATCGCCTCTACAGGGCATCTCCTTGCGCAGGTCATACAGGCCTGGCACTTATCCGGATCAATATAGTACGAGGTTACTTCACTGAATAACTTGTCTATCTCTTCTTTGGTGAAAAGTTTGTCATATTCTTCTATATTCTGAAGACGTGACGCCAGCTTCTCATTTTTCACCATCTTAATGTAGGGGATTAGCTTTGTAACTTCTTTAAGTTTGGACTTCAATTCATTTTTGTCTATTCCTTCACCTTTGCCTTTGCCAAGTGGTCCTATTTCCTTCACCTTCTTGACAAAATTATTAACAGATTCGACAAAAAGGCTTGCTTCAGCGCCGGACATAAATGCGATCCTTAACCTTTCCGGGTTAAGCCCTATGTGTTCCATTATTTTTCTACAGAGAAGCACCATGTTTAGTGCATGGTAGTTTCCATGAGTAATATAATTACATTCATTTAAATGGCAAGCACCAATAAACACCCCATCTATTCCCTTTGAGAAGGCTCTGAGTACAAATGTCAGGTCGACTCTACCGGAACACATGACGCGTATAAGCCTCATTTCAGTTGTATATTGCAGTCTGGAAACTCCAGCCAGGTCAGCAGCGCCGTATGCTCACCAATGGCATACAAAACCTAATACTCTTGGTTTAAATTTAAGTCCTGTACTCATTCGTTCTCACCTCCTTTGTTAGTAATCCCGGCTCTATTTGGTTGGGAACATTCCTCCGAAGGAAGTGTGTCCCCTTTCCACTTTGGACTTCTACACATTTCCAGCCGCCGCATCAATTTGTTGTATGATCTCTTCCTCTGGAACCACCGCATCAATTTCGCTCAAGAGCTCTTCATCGGTATAGTGCTTTAGTGAAATAGCCCCTGTTGGGCACTTTGAGTTACAGAGACCATCTCCTTTACAGAGAACAGGATTAACTACAGCCTTTTTGCCTTGTTTTGTATCACGAAACTCTATGGCGCCATACGTACAGACTGAGATACATGCCCCACACCCCATACACTTACTCTCATTCACCTCGCAAACAGAACCGGAGGCGACGACTGTATCATGCGAGAGAAGCGTTAAGGCCCGGCCTGCAGCTCCATAAGCCTGGTTGACCGTTTCCTGTATAAACTTAGGATAGTGAGCCAATCCACAAAGATAAACGCCGTCTGTAGCAAACTCAACAGGTCTTAATTTGACATGGGCTTCTTTGAAGAAGCCATCCGGGCTCAAAGTCACCTTGAATTGTCCGGCTACTTCCTTGGTTGCTGCGGAGGGAATAACAGCGGCAGCCAAAGCAATGATATCAGCATCTAATTCAAGCTTTTTACCTAGAATATAATCTGTCGCAGTAACCTTTAGAACGGGCCGACCCTCATCCGACTTACCAGGTTCCACCTGAGGTTTATCCTCCGGCTCATAGCGGATGAACTTTACATCTTTATCTGCCGCTTCCCGGTAGTAATCCTCTTTGAATCCATACGTTCTCATATCCCGAAAGAGGATGTAGATATCCATCTTGGGGTTTTTCTCTTTGAGTAACAATGCGTTCTTTACAGACTCGCTGCAACATATCCTACTGCAGTAATTTCTGTCTTCATTTCTACAGCCCACACATTGGATCATCACGAGACTTTTTGCGTTAATTACCTTTTCGTCTCCTTTGGCGATCTTCTCCTCCAACTCCAGGTGGGTCATGACCCTGTCGTCTTCTCCATAAAGGTATTCGGTAGGTTTATATAGATCGGCACCTATAGCGATGATAGCTGCGCCATGTTTTATCTCTGTGACCCCTCTTTCAGACTTCACCTTGGTCGTGAAATTCCCAACATAACCTGTAGCCTCCGTGATTGTAGCATCAGTATATACATGTACTAAGGGGTGTTGATATACCTTTCTCATAAGATCACGCAAATAGGCCTGAACATCGAGCCCTTCCAGCGTGGAATGAATTCTTCGTGCTATTCCACCAAGGTCTGTATCCTTTTCCACCAGGTAAACCTCATGTCCCTGGTTGGCTATAGAGAGAGCACAATTCATGCCGGCTATACCTCCACCAACCACTAACGCCGCCTTATTTACCGGCAGATCAAATTCCTGTAATGGCTCCAAATGGCAAGCGCGGGCTACCGACATCCGGATTATATCCTGTGCCTTTTCGGTGGCTTCTTCCTTTTCTTTCGAGTGGACCCAGGAGTTATGCTCCCTGATATTCGCCATTTCGTAGTAATATTGATTAATTCCCGCCTCCCGAACGGTGTCCCGGAATAACGGTTCAAGGGTCCTGGGGGAGCAGGCAGCGACAACCACTCGATTGAGCCCTTTTTCCTTTGTCTTGTCTGTTATTTCTTGGGCAGAATTAGTAGCACATGAAAATAGCTGTTCCTGAGCGTAGACAACATTCGGTAAGGTTTTGCAATATTCAACTGTGGAAGGAACATTTACTATCCTTCCGATATTAGCCCCACAATGACACACAAAGACTCCTATCCTTGGCTCCTCTTCCGAGACATCCTTTTCCGGCGGATATATCCTTTCTTTGGCAAGATTTCCTCGCCTGTAGTCAAGGAGTTCACCACATTGGGAGCTAGCTCCGCTGGCGCTAAAAACCGACTCGGGAATATCTATAGGACCCTGGAAGCCTCCGCTTACAAAGATCCCAGGCCTGTTGGTCTCTATAGGATTGACAGAATTGACCTTACAAAAATCGTGAGGATCGAGCTCAATGCCATATTTTTTTGCCAGGCCCTTCACATCAGCAGGAGGATTCAATCCAACGGATAATACCACCATATCGAATTCTTCCTCTTTTACTCCATCGTCGGGTGTAGAATACCGTATGGTTACATTCCTGGTTTCCGGGTTCTCTTTTACTATTGATGTGTAGCTTCTGATAAACCGAACCCCGGGAAGTTTCTCTGTTCTTTCGTAGAATCGCTCAAAATCCTTGCCATAGGAACGAATATCGTTATGGAATATCGTACACTCTGCCTCCGCGTCATGATCTTTTGTCAAAATCACATGTTTCTGGGCATAGGTGCAGCATACGGCTGAACAATAGCTGTTGCCCCCCTCGATAACCTGTCTGGAACCGACGCATTGAATCCAGGCTATTTTATGGGGATGCTTCTTGTCGGAAGCACGCAGTATCTCACCTTCGTATGGCCCGGTTGCACATAACAGTCGTTCATAGTCCATACTGGTTACCACGTTTACAAATTGTCCATATCTATATTCCTCCCTCACCTTGGGATCAAATGGCTCAAGGCCAGGAGACAGAATTATGGCCCCTACGTTTACTTCTTTTTTCTCCGGCGCTTGTTTTAAATCTATGGCGTTATTCTTGCATACTGCTTCGCAAATACGACATTTATTCTCTTTAAGGTAAAGACAGCTTTCATCTATATAAGTGACAAGTGGAATTGCCTGAGCGAAATATACATGGACGGCTTTATTCTTCGATATTTCCTGATTATATTGATCAGGGTATTTGACCGGGCAGTATTCTACACAGGTAGTACAACCCGTGCATTTGTCCTCTAAAATATACCTGGGCTTTTTAATCAGCGTTACCTTAAAGTTTCCTGCTTCCCCTTCTACACTGTCAACTTCAGTATAGGTGAGGACCTCTATGTTGGGATGCCGGCCGACCTCGACCAGTTTGGGTGCGAGTATTCACATGGAGCAGTCATTGGTGGGAAAGGTCTTGTCAAGCTGGGCCATATGGCCCCCAATGCTCGGCGCTTTTTCAACCATGTAAACCCTAAAACCAGCAGTGGCAAGATCAAGAGAGGCTTGAATACCGCTGATCCCTCCACCGACAACCAAAACATCACCAAAATCACTGTCTCCGAAACTTTTAGAAATCTGTTCTATGATTTGTTCTTTTTCCACTTTCTATCACCTCATCAGGTTTTATATACCTGTACTGTCCGGGTTCGGCCAAAGTTAGTCCTACTTAATTTGTTGAGCAGCCAAGTCGCTCCGGGTGGGAATACACCGAAAGGCGGCTGCCACGCGCATAGCCAACCAGGGTAATGCCCAGATCACGGGCAAGCGAAATGGCGCGTCCCGTCGGCGAGCTCCGCGATACAACAACCGGAACCTGCATCCCTGCCACTTTGAGCAACATCTCGGACGAAATGCGACCGGTGCTCAGTAGCAGTCGATCTCTGATTGATATTCCCCTCAATAGACATTCGCCATGGATCTTGTAGAAGGTGTTA
>Ga0172364_10000058_pt1 | contig 58440 bp, 40 predicted proteins | sample LakKivSesite10cm_FD_114545 | JGI IMG/M metagenome (GOLD analysis project Ga0172364, IMG submission 114545) | Sediment microbial communities from Lake Kivu, Rwanda - Sediment site 10cm | ecosystem: Environmental > Aquatic > Freshwater > Lake > Sediment | place: Rwanda: Western Province, Lake...
AAGGGCAGCAACAGCAGGGCCTCTCCGGCAAAATATTTATCGAACACCTGTCCACCGGCATCCATCAGGAAGCGGTCGGGCGAGACTGTGGGAAAGCGCTGCTGCTCGCGTTGCAGGACCCGGCCGAAATGGATGTCGTGGTATAGCACCAGCGAGGGCAGGTAGGCATAATAACCACGGCCGTCGCTGATGATGACCTCTTTCCAGAAGTTGCGTTCCCGTGGCCGGAGATTCTCCGAAAGAGTCAGAACCAGGACCACCAGGATGATGAACCCGGTAACCCTGACAGGGTTCCAAACCCTGTCAGGGTTGGATGTTCCCCCGGGATTAACCAGATAATTGACGATGGTACGAGGTTTAAATGTCATCTCTTCCTTTTTGGCGGCTACTGATAACCCTGACAGGGTTTTAAACCCTGTCAGGGTTGGATCTTTTCCGGAATGGCGGGTTTAAAGGTACAGGTTTTTTGGGAAAAGGTGATTGATGCGGATGGTATTGATGTGGTAAATAGAGTTTGGATTTCCAATTAAAATAAATTACATTTGTTCGGAACAATCAAGGATAATTTTTAAGGGAAAACTCAATATGACATTACCTCCCATTTGGGGGTATAAATCGAATTGGTAAAATTCCATAAGAGATATAAGTGCAATGGGTTTGCATATACGTTGTGCCTCATTATTATGAAAAAGCGAAACATCATACTATTATTGATTCTTCCACTCATCTTGACAAGTTGTAGTGAGTTGATAACTGTATTGGCAAGAATAACTAATATTAGCTTAAAGGAAACTGAATTAAGACTTCATTTTGACTTTAGGCGAATGTATACAGAAGAGCTTTCAAAAGTGGAAAGGATAGAAATTTTCCGAAATGACAGTCTTATTTGTAAACTTATAAGTAAAACAGGAATAGGTATTTCAGAGTGGGATTTCCCATCAATTTCAAAAGATTTTGAGATTGAACAATCTATTACAGATAGCATAATTCCTGCAATTTCGAAAAATCAGGATATTAGATTTGAATTTGCAGGTGGCGTTAAGTGTCCTGGGTACGGTTCGTGGGAATATAAATCTAAATATTCCAAACCTGAATATAGATGGCTGTTTGATAATGATGGAAATCAAAAAGAAAGGATTGATTGTTTTTATGAACCATGGATCGGAAAAGACATTGTGAAAATTGAATCAACGAAAGAATTTTATATAATAGATTCACTTTTTGCCCTAAATTATCAAAATGGAACACCGATTAAATTTAAGTTAAAATATAAGCGAAATCCAACAACTAAAGTTGCATTGATTTTAGACCATGCAATTAAAAAAGGAGAAAAAATAATTCTTGATTTCAAACTTGACTCGACAAGGAATTATAAAGAGATAATACTCGTACCGGATAAGTCATATGTTGGTGTAGCTGGAAAATATAATGATTTGTAAAAAAATAACGAAAGCACAACCTGCAATATAGCAAATGGCGGGGAAAGTAGTAAATTTAAGTGTTTTGGCCCGCTTCGGGCTTTTGTCTCGGAGATAGGAACGGCATCCGCAAACCGTCACTTGCCATATTGCCACCGTTTGGGGGCAATACTGTATTTCTATAAAACTGAAAAAAGTTAAGTCTAATGTGGTGGAATGATAAATCAGGAAAACGGATATTTAATCAACCTCATATTGATTTATATAGGGATAATAAACTTATAGATATTTTTGTAAAAATTGGAGAAACTGGTGATGATCGATCAAGAGTAATATTGGTAAATCTAATTTTAGAACATCTGATTGATATATTGTTAGAACATTTAATTAAAAATTATGATAATTTTTCGAAAGAGACAAATCCATCATTCTATTTAAAGCTATCTTTACTTAAATCTTTTGATATTATTCCAGAGCAGATTTTGAATTCAATAAATTGTCTTAGGGAAATTAGGAACAGGTTTGCTCATAAGATAGACATTACAAATTTTTCTGATCTAGACGACAAAATAATTGAAAAGATTAACATAACTTATAGTGAAACCCCATCAGTAGGTAATGATAGGACTATTCATCAGAAAATTGAACGTTTGGAATTTCATTCAATTGCTGGTCTTGATTTATATGAACCAAATTTGAAACTTTTAAGCAATTTTATTAATAGTCAAGAGTTTAAGGAATTTTTAGATAAAACATATAAGAATAAATTAAAAGAACAGTCAGATTTTTTGGATGAATTTTTAAAAAATAGAAAAACTGATTAATTAAAAGTACTGCTGCCAATAATTAAGCCTTCATTTGCCGTACAGCGCTTGGAACCGCTTGTCCCGATCTATCGAGAAACGCCGATCGAAATAAATCCCGGAAATGTACTATAAACTAATTGTAGAGGGTGATATACTTCGTTTCTGAAGCGCTGTCTGCTGTTCCGGCGTGTTGGCCCACGTTCTCAAATCCGGCCACGCATAAAATTGCGTGCTCAATAATAATTGTGTGAGCACTTTTTTTTAATGATATTTACAGTTTTTGTCAGGTAAGCTCAAATTACACTTTTTTGTCAAATTTGAGCGGCTATCTCTCCGCTACGGCGGAGTGATTTAGTTCAACAAAAGGCTATAACCAATGGCCACTTCCGCGGCCATCAGCGTAAAAAAACAAAATATAAAAAGGGCGGCCACTGGTTATAGCCATAACCGTCAGCTGCAAAAAATTATTAACCGTGAAAACTCTTACATTTATTTTTTTTCCTATCATTTCCACATTATCCTATTCTCAGGATTTAATGACAATTGGAGATGTTTTTGCACACAACATAGGTGATAAATTTCATTATTGATAAATCCGGCGAAAGTGTACCACCCAATCTGGTCTAAAATGTGCCGTCGACCTTAATCATATTTTCTATAAAGGCTGAATATTTTGTAATTTAGCAATGAAATCATGAAATGATAGAAAAAAATAAAATATCGGAAATAGTCAGGAAGATTGTGTCGGGATACGATCCTGATAAAATTATTTTATTTGGTTCCTATGCAACGAAGAATCCAAATGAAGATAGTGATTTAGATTTGTTTGTAATTAAAGATACCGATTTACCCAGACCACAAAGAACAATGCAAGTGAGGAAATTACTCTTTGGCTCTATGGTACCTATTGATGTAATTGTTTACACCCCTGAAGAAATTAATGAATCAAAAGAAAATAGATTTAGTTTCGTGTATGAAGTATTAAATACAGGCAAAACCCTCTATGAGCGAACCAACTAATGAAATTATTCAATGGGTAATCAAGGGAGATCATGATCTGGGAACAGCAAAGATTACCTTTAGACATATCCCTGAATATCTCGACACGGTCATTTTTCATTGCCAACAGGCAACTGAAAAATATCGAAAAGCATTCCTGATTTATCAATCCATTTCCTTTAGATTTTCACATGATTTGGTTTATTTACTCGACCTGATCATCCAGAAAGATTCTGATTTTAATAAATATTATGATGCCGTATCAGAATTACAGGGTTATGCGATTGAAATCAGATATCCAAATGAAACGATATTTCTTTCAAAGGAGATAGTCGAAAAGGGGATAAAAATAGCTAAAGAAATAAGGGAAATTGTCACGGAAAAAATGAATATCTCTCCCAACTATAATGAAATAATTGATAAATAGAAATGGCCCGGCAGTGATAATTCGCCATCCATTTGCCGCACAGCGCCAGGAACCGCTTGTCCCGATCTATCGAGAAACGCCGATTGAAATAAATCCCGGAAATGTACTATAAACTAATTGTAGAGGGTGATATACTTCGTTTCTGAAGCGCTGTCTGCTGTTCCGGCGTGTTGGCCACCTTCTCAAATCCGGCTATGCTTAAAATTGCGCGCTCAATAATTGTGTGAGCACTTTTTTTATAATATTTGCAATTCAGAGTTAGTCAATGCTCAAATTGTACGTTTTTCTTCTTTGAGCGACTATTCATCCCCTCCGGCATAGGGATCCGGTTTGACAAAATTTATAAACAATAAAAGTATTACTTATGAAAAAGAGCTTTTTACCTTTCTGTTTAATAGGATTGACAGGTATTGCAGTCTGCCTGCTGATGGCGTGCAATAAGAAAGAGGTTGTGGCAAACGACGTCTTTAACACCGGGAGCAACGAAAGAAATCTGATCGTTGTGATCAGCGACCTGCATCTTGGCGCCGACATCAGCTACGCCGAAACCAACGCGAATCTGGCTCCCCTGGCAAATTTCCTCGAACAGGTCAGGGCATCGTGCAATGTTAAGGAACTCGTCATTGCAGGTGACATGATCGACGAATGGTTTGTCCCGGCAAAAACCGACACTTATCATGGGAAGGATCAGGCCGATTTCGTTGACCGTGTGGTGGAAACGAATAAGGATGTTTTTGGCCGGTTCAACGGGATTATCAAAGACGGGAAAATTTTAGTCACATACCTTCCCGGAAATCATGACCTGACCATTACGGCTGAAAATATTTCTAAGATTTTTCCGGGGATAAACCAGGCCCGTGATAACGGCCTTCTGGGATTAGGCACTTATTCCCCGGCCGATTATCCTGAAATTGCCATTGAGCATGGCCACCGGTACAATTTCTTCTGTGCCCCCGACCCTGTTTCCAATCAGGATGCCGCCCCGGGAACAATATTGCCTCCCGGCTATTTCTTTACACGAATTGCGGCCCAACATGTCATAGAGGATTGCCATGAAAACACCGATGAAATACCGACGGTTACCCCAAATGTTTCGGGTGATGAAAGCCAGACGCTGCTGTATAAGTATTATCTCGTCTGGGCATGGACAATGGAGCAGTTGCCGATAGAGGATCATTTTGACGAAAAGATCATTATAACCAACGTTGACGGCTTTATCGGTGATTATTCCGTCAATGATCTTTTTCCTTATCAAACTACGGAAGGAGGTGTGATTGAGGTGAATCTTTTTAACGGCATCCAGGACACCTGGGCTCACAGGTGTGCGCTCAACAATGTTGCCGTGTCCGTTCCGACCGACGATGCAATTATGCAGGCAGCGTCGGTAGCCGGGACCGATACGATGGCAGTGATCCAATATTTCATGAATCCCAACTCCGATAAGAGGCTCGTTGTTTTCGGGCACACCCATGAAGCCAAGATCAAAACTTATGAAAACCACAACGGACAAAAAGCGATCTATGCCAATTCGGGAACATGGATCGATCATAATCCCGGCAGGACAACGATGAATTTTATTATCATAACCCAGCAAAATAATGACGGCAATTCGCAAACCTATGTGAAACTTTATAACTTTGAAAACCAAATTATAACTGAAATGGCTCAAGATTCATTGCGCCTTTGACCATTTGGGATATCGATATTATGGAGTATCAGGAAGCTGTTTAATATTATTGTTGAAGTTTAAATAAGCATTGGCCTGATCAAGGAGAGCTGAATAGATGCTGATTCTGATCGGGTTAATCTTTCGTAGTCTTTGGATAATTTTTAATGAATAGAAAGTCAGGCTTTTGTTAAAATTTGAACAGCTATTGCTCCGTTCCTGCAGGGGGATTTAGTTCAACAACCGCTCAAAGGCCAGGCTGGTGGTCAAAATCGCTACCCATGAGTAGTGCGCCTCATCCTCTTTACCCCTGTCCCCCTCTCCTCAAGGAGAGGGGGACAGGGGGTGAGGTGCACCCGTCTCGGGTAGCGATGACGCAACCCAGGGCGCTGCGTACAATGTTAGCAGTGAATCGCACGGATAAATGTTGCGCTCAATCATTATATTATGCTACCTTTTATGCTGTAAATGCTTTGTTAGTTATTAATGAGATTCAGACAAAATCGCATTCTGCTACCAAGAGTCAATTTTCAATGCACTTTGTAAAAACGGGTAAGTATGATAAGAAATACGGACAATTATTTTCTGAATTATTTGATTGGCGGCAAAAAGTGATACTCTATTGAATGTCGTGTTCAATTAATGTGTAAGAAGTGGATATTTACAGTCTGGAATTAAACCACGCTCAGGTTGCGTATTTTTGGTAAATTTGAGTGGTTATCTTCCCGCTCCGGCATCCTTACCGATTGATGGGAACATGACCTGTACACCGTCATTGCCACTATGCCTATCCATTATCCGATATAAATAATTACAAAGTGAAAAGAATGAATCCTATAATGAAACATTTAAACACTGCCGGTTTATTTTTAGTCTTCCTGTCAATGATATTTTATGGATGTGAAAGAACGAACAGGGAAGGTTACTGGAACGAAAAATATGATTTTATTTATGACCTGCCACCCATTGTTTTTCATTATGACCATGGCATTCTGGCAGGGGGCTACCCGGATAATAAAGAAACAGTGGAGATTCAATTCAATGATGTGTGCCAATACATGGGACATGTCTGCCTGTGCGGGGCAGGAGGATACAAGATCGCGGAAAAGGCAGTGAATGCGTTGAAAGGGCGGGATGAACCGCCTGAAAGAGGTGGGTTCATCCTTATCAGCAGCAGAGACCACGCGGTAAGCGATGTGATTGCTTATGTTCTTGGATGCAGCCGGAGAAATGATCCCGGAGAAAATCAGTATTTCATTGACACCAGCATTAAAGCCCCTGCAAGGGAATATCATTATTATATCGGATATATACCTAACACAAAAGCCATTCATATCATTTACCGTAAGCATTTATTGATTGGAAATGAACTGATGGACAGCCTGTGGAAAGTCGGGTTGTCGTATGAGAATGATCCTTCTTCTGTGAGTCAGGCTGATATGGAATTATATCGGAATACGATGTACGACATGGTAAAAGATGTGTCAATGGATCGGAAAAAAGACCTTATTGAAGTCGAATTAATGGATTACGATGATTTCCAGGCCATGCTGAAAAGATCGAAAGCTAAATAAAGATGCAGTACCACTTCACTACGATCTTTTATCCATGGCACCGGGCACTGTGGTCGGGCGTGGGACATCATAAAATACAGTATCATGAAAGTCATAACTGTCATTGTATTAACAACGCTGTGCTGTCTGAACTCCCTGAGTGCACAGGATACGGTTTTAAAGCACAGAATATATAGAGCATGGCTTTCTTTGAACAGCACGCCATTCAAAACCAAAGGCGTTTTATACGAAGTTGGCGATTCTTCAATAATTATTTCGAGCGCTTTGGTCATGAAGGATTATTCGGCTGGTAGCTTTCAAATGGCCGGTTTTCATATCAATAATATTGAGTCCATCCGCATCAGGCGAAAAAACAATATTGGCAAAGGTATTCTGATTGGAGCAATGGCGGGAATGGCTGCCGGGGGTTTGATAGGACTGATATCGGGAGATGATCCGCCCTGTCCTCAGGGTTCGTTTGTCTGCTTTCGTTTTACAGCCGGAGAAAAAGCCCTGATAGCTGGAATACCTCTTGCGGCTTGCGGAGTCGGTGTTGGTGCCGCAATCGGCTCCATTAAAGTCAGAATTCCAATAAACGGCAACATCGATAATTATAACAAAAGCAAAAGCAGGCTGAAAGAATATTCCTTAAAGAAAAAGAGGAATTGATCGTGGAAAAAGGCAGAATGATTCTTAAACCTGTCTCAAATCCCGGACAGGGATGGGATAATTTAAGCAAAAAAGCCTCGTAAATAAGTTCAATCAGTATTATCTGTGTTCTATAATGTTCAGGTAGTTACACCGGAATTTCGTTATTTTGTTCTTACATTTCGTCCGGCATGTTATCACGTGATGTCATAAAAAATATTTTTACCGGGGGTTACCGGCCCTATCTGTGGCTTTTCCTAATCGCATGTTGTTTTTTCCTTCCCTGCCTCCGTTTCGGTTTTTCACCCTTGGACGACCAATGGATCATCGTCGAAAAGCTCAGCTACATCTCCAACCCGGGTAACTTCCGGTCATTCTTTTTAAAGGATGTGCTGAGCGACACGGCCGGTTATTACCGGCCTCTCAGGACCATTGTCTACATGCTGATAGCACAGGTGGGCGGAGGGAATCCATTTTTCTACCATCTTTTCAATATCCTGCTCCACGGCATAACCGTTCTGCTGGTGTTTCACCTTCTCCGGAAACTAAATACAAACACAGGCCCGGCTTTTATCCTGTCACTGATCTACGCCGTTCATCCCGTCAACGTCTCATCAGTCGCCTGGATACCGGCAATGAACGATGTCATGCTGGCCGTTTTCGTGTTTTCGTCCTTCATCACTTACATCAATCTGGTAAGAACAGGAAAATGGTACTGGTATGCCCTTCATCTCATCCTCTTCATAGCCGGATTGCTGACCAAGGAAACCATCGTCATACTTCCCGTGATCTTCCTGATCTATTATCTGTTGTTCTCCGAAAGGAGGAGGATCGCTCATTTGGTGCTGATGGCCGGGTCATGGCTGGTGATCCTTGCGGTTTGGTTCGTGCTGCGTCAGCAGGTCCGGTCGGATATAACGGCAATAGAATCGCTGACCGTCTTGAAAGTTTTCAAGAACCTGGCGCTGGGCTGGGCCGGCAGCTATGGCCGGATGATCGTCCCGCTTTACGGCCGGCGGATGATCAGCCTGACCGCCGGTGCCCTGATGATCCTGCTGACCGTGCTGTTGTTTCTCAGGTTCCGGCCCGGCGACAATAAGAAGGTGCTCTTCGGGGCCGTCTGGTTTTTTTCTTTTCTTGTTGTTCCGTCAGTTTTCAAAGGAGGTTTATCCGACACCTGGCTGTATACCGCTGCTGCCGGCGGATTGATGGTTTTTTCGGAATTGAGGATAAATGTGGTCCCCCGGGTGATGGCAGTCATTATGATCACCCTGATTGTTTTGGGTTATGCCGTTTATTCTGTCATCAGGCTGCCGGTTTACAGGGATGAGCTGACTTTCGCCGATTTTTATCTTTCGGAGCACCCCGACGAGACGGTATCACATTATATCCGTGCCATTGCTTTGGGTAAAAAGGGCTATTACAGTGAGGCCGTCATCGAATTGGACGGTGTTGTCAGGGACAGGCCCTCATATATGAATGCTTATTACAACCGGGGTCTGGATCATATGAAGCTGAAGGAGTACCGCCGGGCTGAACAGGATTTCAGCACGGTGATCGGTCAAGCCCCCGGTTTCCCTAATGTCTTTTATGAGCGGGGGACGACCTATCTGCATCTGAACGTTTATGACAGTGCCGTAAATGATCTCACCGAAGCTATCAGGCGGAGACCACGCTACCTCCAGGGATATTTTTCGAGGAGCGCGGCCCTGGTAAGGTTGAAGCGATACAGGGAGGCGATCGCTGACATGACCACCGTCATCCTGCTCGATCCCGGCAACGAGAGAGCCTATTACCAGAGGGGGCTGAAATACATCATCACAGGGGAATATGCTGAGGCGCTGAGCGATTTTTCAAAGGTGAAAACGGCGGCGGGAGAGTACAACGATCTTTACTTTTTTATGGGTACGGCCTTGTACGGCCTGAAAAAATATGATGACGCCCTGGCGCATTTCCGGAAAGCCCTGGAGGTTAAACCCGGTGATGCCAGAGCCTGTTATTACGCGGCTTTGTGCTGTGAGGCAGCGGGCGATCGCACCGGTGCCAGCGACTACATGACAAAAGCACGAGCAAAAGGTTTTAAGGTGTCACAGGAGGTGTGGAAAAGGATAATAAACAGGTGATGCCTGAACCGGTAATGGATGATTTTAATCCATAATTTTACGATAAAATTGACACAAATGGCTATGAACAGAATTTTTGTTATTGTTTTTGTTTTAGCGGTAACATTACCAGGATGTCAGAGTCATGCACCGCGGCCGCTGACCGATGCAGAAAAAACCGAGATAATTGAAGCCGTGACCGCAACGGCCCATGCTATAGGGGATGCTGTCAACCAGATCAATTTCGTGAATTTTAAGAGTTTCTTAATGGACTCACCCGGTTTTATGACGGTCACTTCCCGGGGTAAAATCCTGAATTATGAGCAATACATGAAAAGTGAACAGGATTTCTTTGAATCGCTTTCAACCGTGCAATTGAGCATTGTCAGTGAGCGTGCCGAAGCACTCGAAAGCACACTGGCCGTATACACGGTTCGGTTGAAGGTAAATGCTATCCTCAAATCCGGTAAGAAACTGACATTTGACAATATCGTCTATACCGAGATTTACAGGAAGAGCGGTGATCAGTGGAAGATCATTTATGTGCAGGAAGCCGGGCAGCCTGCCGTGGTGTCAGGTCCCTGAAACCGGAGTCACTATGTTGATATCGTCAGGAATGTGATAATTAGTTCCTGCAGAGATAAGAGGCTATGACAGAACCGGTTTTTGTTAAAAAGGATTCAGGGATAACCTCAAAACCCTGACAGGGTTTAAAACCCTGTCAGGGTTGAAGCGGAAATATTATTTGAATTTCACCGGTGCCGGTGGTTCCGGTGGCAAGGGCTTATAGTTTTTAAGTTCCTCCTTGATCACTTCAATGGCTTTGTCAAGTTGAGCGTCGACGCCCATGTATTCCTGGTAGGCGTCATTATCCACTTCTATGTCGGGATCCACGCCATGGCCTTCGACGATCCACTGGCTGGTGTCGGAAGAATAGGTGGCAAACTCGGGTTTAAAGAGCTGGCCGCCGTCGATCAGGGGCAGGGAACCGCGTATGCCGGTCACGCCGCCCCATGTCCGTTTGCCTATCAGCTTGCCGATGGCATGTTTCTTAAAGGCATAGGCGAAGAGGTCGCCGTCGGAGGCCGAATACTGGTTAATGAGCAGCACCTTGGGACCGAGCATCATCTGTCCCGGTGTCGGTGTCGGGACAGAGACGTTGCGGGCAATGTCGGCCCGAGTCACCTCACGCATCAGCCGTTCGATGATCATGGGTGAGACGTTGCCGCCGCCGTTGCCCCTGTCGTCGATGATCAGGGCTTTTTTTGACAGCTGTGGATAGAAATGTTTTACGAACTCGTTCAGCCCTTCGGCGCTCATGTCGGGGATATGGATGTATCCCACCTCACCGTTGGTGGCCTCATTCACCTTACGGGTGTTATCCTGGACCCAGTTGTAGTAGTAGAGACCGGCTTCGTCGCTGACAGGCATCACCAGGACCTTGCGGCTGCCCTTGTCATCAGGTGAGGTGTTGACGGTGAGTTCCACGCTCCTGCCGGTTTCGTTCACGAGTGACTCGTAGATGTCGTTCATGGTATTTGTCGGCACACCGTTCACAGCGATGATGAAATCGCCTCCCTTCACGTTCACGCCCACCTGTGTCAGCGGTGACCGGACCTCTTTGCCCCAGTTCTCTCCCTGCAATATTTTATCGATCTTGTAATACCCTGAGGGATCACGGCTCAGCTGAGCGCCGAGCAGCCCGAGCGGTATCCTCTCCGGCGCCGGCTTGTCACCACCGCCGAGGTAGGTATGACCTATGCTCAGCTCGCCGACGAGCTCGCCCATGATGTAATTCAGGTCGTTGCGGTTGTTGACGTAGGGCACCAGCACGGCGTACTTGTCATGCATGGCTTTCCAGTCGATACCGTTCATGTTGGGGACATAGAAGAAATCCCTCATCTGGCGCCAGCCCTCATCATAAATCTGCTTCCATTCCTCCTTGTTGTTGACCATGACCTTCATTGCCGACAGGTCGATGGGCTCATCCATCTTTATCTTGGCCGAGGGCAGGTCAATGATCTGGTATTTGTTTCCGTTACCGCTGACCAGCATCTTCTTGCCGTCGGCAGAGATCTCGAAGTTGCCCCTGAATTCCAGGCTGGTCTCCTTCTTGTCTTTCAGATCGAAGAATTTAATGCTGTTGTCGCCTTTTGAGGAGCGGTAAACATAATAAAGCTTGTCGCCGACATTCTGCAGGTTGAAGTAGTTGCCTGCTTCAACGGGCAGACCGATGATGCGGTCCTGGATGCCGTCGATATCGATCTTAACGACCGGCGCGGCCGGTTCCTTTTTTTCAGGTTCCGTTTTTTCTTTTCCCTCTCCTTTGGCGGCTTCCGGTTTGGCTTCCCCGGTGATGCTCACTTCATCATTGACCGGTGCCAGGGGTGAAGGGGTCTCTTTAGCCAGGGTCACCATAAACAGTTTTCCCATATCCTCATAAGCATAGTCCCACTCCACGGCACTGTATATGGGCTTGAAGTCCCTGTCGGAGGTGAAGAAAAGGTACTTGCCGTCGCGGCTGAAGATGGCATGACCCGAGTCGTACCATCCACCGGTGATCTCATTTTTTTTGCCGTCCTCGACATTGTACAGGATGACCTTTCCAATGCCTGTTATTTCGGGGCGGGTGTAAACGATCCATTTGCTGTCGGATGACCAGTCGAAGTCGTTGAATTCCCATACCTTCGACTGCTCGACCAGGGTGACCTTTTTCGTGTCGATGTTGACGTACTGCAGCCGCAGCATTTTATCATTCCACAGGAGGTTCTTGCTGTCGGGTGACCAGCGCAGACGGTACTTATAGGTGTCGCCGTGGCTGGTGATCTGTACAGGCTCTTCGCTGCCGTCCTGCTTCATGATATAAATCTCGTTCTCGCCGGTCCGGTCAGAGATGAAGGCAATGTATTTGCCGTCGGGCGACCAGAGTGGTGCACGTTCGTGGACACCGGAGGTCTTGGTGAGGTTGCGTGTGATGCCTTCTTTGGCAGGTAAGGTCCAGAGATCACCGCGGGCCCAGAGCAACATCCTTTTGCCGTCGGGTGATATCTCGAATGAATTGATATACTTGGATGCATCTTTCAGCTCATCCCGGCCGGTGATGAAGTCGTCGGCGATGTCAATGGTCAGTTTGTGTATCTGCTCGCCGGGCAGGTCGACCACATAAAGGTACCCGCCTTTCTCGAAGATGATGGCTTGGTCACCCAGCGAAGGGAATTTGATATCGTAATCGGTGTAGTCGGTCACTTTACGTGTTTCCTTTGTTTTAGTGTCGTAAACGAACAGGTTCATAGTATGGTCACGGTCGGAGAGGAAGTATATTCTATCCTGGTACCACATGGGTATGATATCCTGTGCGGTATTGTTGGTGATGTCGGTGATGCTGTGGGTGTTCAGGTCGAAGACCCAGATGTCGTCAGCCATGCCTCCACGGTAATATTTCCATGTGCGGAATTCCCTGAAGACACGGTTGAAGGCCAGTTGTTTCCCATCGGGAGAAAAAGAGCAGAAACCACCCGTCGCCAGTGGTAACTCCGTTGACAACCCGCCGGCCGTCGACACCTTGAAGAGCTGACCGACAAAATCATTGAAGGATTGTTTCCGTGAGCGATACACGACCTCTTTCCCGTCGGGGGTCCAGGTCATCACGATGTTATTGGGGCCCATGCGGTCGGAGATGTCATCACGGCCCAGGGTGGCCGTATAGGTCAGTCGTTTTGGCACACCTCCTTCGGCAGGCATAAGGTACACCTCCGTGTTGCCGTCGTACTGCCCGGTGAAAGCCAGGGAGTGACCGTCGGGAGAAAAACGGGCGAACATCTCATAGCCATCATGGTTGGTGAGCTTGCGCGCCATGCCGCCGGCTTTGGAGACCGTGTAAATATCTCCCGCATAAGAAAAAACAACCTGGTCTCCGTGAATGGCTGGAAACCTTAACAACCTGGCTTCCTGCTGGGCTTTCAGGACCCAGGGCACCATGATGAACATAATCAGTAAAATCACAAACTTTTTCATTCGTTAAAGGTTTATGTTAATATTAATGGGAACAGAAATCCGTGTTGCTGTTTCCAAAATGATAAGTCCCGGTGCGGGCAGTGAAAAGCATTGTTTTAAATAACCCAACGCGGCGGTCATCAACATGCAAAATTAAAGAAATATATGGTCTTAACGAATACTATGCCATCTTTAGTACCTCTTTTATTTTTAGACAGTTCGTTTTTAACCGTTCTGAGGAGTGGAACCCATTTGTATTTAACCCGGACACCGGTTGTACGTTTTTGAACGGTGCGATAAATTTATTTGATGTCATTATGAGCAAATTAAACAGAAACCTTATCTTTGTTTCGTTGCCTGTTTTGAATAATTGCCTTCCGGCGAAATGAAAATAAGGTTGAACGATTTTTCAAACGGTTGTACAATAAACTGGAACTCTATGATCTTATTTTGTCGGAAACACTAAAAACCAAGGCCATGAAAAAACAAGTATCGGGAATTTTCATTGCGCTTCTGATCACCATGACGGCTTATTCACAATCCGGTGAACAGGTGCATTCCTTACCGCAGTTTATTGATTACGAGACGCCCACAGGTGTCATTACCTTGTTCGTTCCATACCCTGAAGCCCCGCATTACGGGACAAGGGGTAATCCTTATCTGGATCTGGATTTCAAGAACGGATACATCGTTGTCGACGACAGCATTAAGATCACCCAGGTGCCTCTGAGGTACAATATCTTCGAGCAGAGGATGGAATTATTACGTGATTCGGCGGTCTATGCCTTTAATTACCCCAACCGTATCGATACGGTGCACATGGGCAATAAGGATTTTATTTATATGTTGTACAGTCAGCATGGGGTGCCGTATTACGGTTATTTCGAGGTGCTCTGCAAGAGCTCAGTGACCCTGCTGAAGCGTTATACCTGCCGGCTGCAGCAGGGATATTTTAATATCCAGATGAATGCAGGTGACCGGTCATATCAGTTTTTGAAGTTTCAGCATTACTATATTACCACGGATCATGCATTGGCCAATCAACTGAGAACAGGCATGAAATCGCTGGCCGGATGCCTGTCGGTGCCGGTGCAGGATCTCCGGTCTTTCGTTAAGGCGAATAAGCTCAGGATGAAACATGAGGAGGATATGGTGAAGTTGTTCCAACATTTTGGTTCGAAGATCTAAAGAACGAGAAACCTGTGGAAAAGATGTTATTCGACACGGGGCTGAAAATCATTTATTAAATTAATTCATAAAGGAAGGAATATTATGCATTCAGAGAAATTGAAATTCGGCTCTTTACTGATCCACGGGGGTCAGATGGAAGATCATTACGGCAGCGTCACCACGCCGATTTATCAGACGTCGACTTTTAAATTCAGGAGCGCCAATCATGGGGCGCAATGTTTTACGGGCGAATCTGACGGGTATATCTATACGCGTCTGAGCAATCCCACTATCAGATCGCTGGAGGACGCCGTGGCCATTTTGGAAGAAGGTTATGGTGGCATTGCCACTGCCTCGGGCATGGCAGCCATCTCATCGGTGTACCTGACGTACCTTAACAAGGGTGATCATCTTGTCAGTCACGAAGCCTTGTATGGTCCTTCACGTACCATCGTCGAGACCATTCTTTCGCGCTTCGGCGTGGAATACACTTACATCGATGCCACCTCCCTCGACAACGTCGTGAAAGCCATCAGGCCGAACACCAGGCTTGTCTACCTGGAGACCCCAGCCAATCCGACCATGGGTATCAGTGACATCGCAGCCGTGGCCGGGGCAGCGCATGCCAGGGGCATACCCGTATGCGTTGACAATACCTTCTGCAGCCCTTATCTGCAGCAACCGCTGAAACTCGGTGCCGACATCGTGGTTCACTCCATGACCAAGTTCATTAACGGACATGCGGATGTGGTCGCCGGCATGATTGTCACCAAGGAGGAAAAAGATTACAAACGGGTACGCCCCATCACCGTGAACATGGGTTTCAACATGGATCCGCACCAGGCTTACCTGGTATTGAGAGGCCTGAAGACACTGGCATTGCGCATCGACAGAGCCCAGGAGAATGCGATAAAGATAGCGCAATACCTCGAGGCTCATCCCAAGGTGGAATGGGTGCGCTACCCCGGACTGAAATCACACCGGCAATACGATCTGGCAAAGAAACAGATGAAAGGACCCGGTGCGATGATCAGCTTTGAGCTGAAAGGAGGCCTTGAAGCGGGAAAGATACTCATGGATCACGTCCGGCTCATCATACTGGCCGTGTCGCTGGGAGGGATAGAGACACTCATACAACACCCTGCCTCCATGACCCATTCCAAGCTCCCGCGGGAAGTGCGTGAAGAGGCAGGGATTACGGACGGGCTGGTGCGACTGTCGGCGGGTATTGAAGATGCCGGTGATCTCATCGCCGACCTTGACCAGGCCCTGCAACTCATATGAAATAATGTCATACCATATGGACAGATCTCTTTCTGTCGTACGGGTGGTGATGATGATCCTTGTGATTGCCACAGTACCCATGCAACCTCAAGCCCAGAAAGTATGTCTGGTCCTCAGCGGCGGGGGAGCCAAAGGCGTGGCCCATATCGGCGTGATCAAGGCCCTGGAAGAAAACCATATCCCCATTGATTGTATTTCAGGCACCTCCATGGGAGCCCTCATCGGAGGGTTGTACGCCATCGGTTACTCGCCCGAGGAGATGAGGCAACTGTTCACATCCAGTGAATTTCAAACCTGGATATCGGGTGTGTTGCCCAAAGACTATGTCTTTTATTTCAAACAGCCTGAGCCCGATCCGTCATGGCTCACTCTGAAGTTCAACCTTGATTCGTTGCGGTCATCCAACCTCCTTCCTTCCAATATCATCTCACCCATTCTCCTCGATTTCGCTTTTCTGGAGATATTCTCACAGGCCAATGCGGTATCGCATGACAACTTTGACAGCCTGATGGTGCCACTGCGTTTCGTCGCCTCCGATATCAGTGATGACCGGGCGCTGGTGCTAAAGAACGGCGATCTGGGTGTAGCTCTGAGGGCTGCCACCACCTATCCGTTTTATTTCAGGCCCATACGCCTCAATGGCAAGATGCTGTTCGACGGCGGCATGTATAATAATTTTCCTGTGGATGTGGCCATGGAGGCCTTCAAGCCCGACGTCATCATCGGAAGCAAGACGGCTTCCAATTATGAGGCGCCGACAGCAGACGACATCCTGTCGCAGCTGGGATCGATGCTGATGGAGAAGACCAATTACAGCATCCCCGCGGGCAAGGGCGTGTTGATCGAGCCTGAACTGAAGCCGGTGAGTGTGGTTGACTTCAGCGATGCCGGGGCGTTCATTGACAGCGGATACGTCGCCACCCTGCGGCAAATGGACTCCATCCGTCATTACGTTCACCGCGACGTGAGCCCCGAAGAGGTGACCCGCAAAAGAGAGGCTTTCAAGGACCGCGAGCCCCCGCTGACAATACAGCATATTTACATCGAGGGCTTGAACAGAAACCAGTCCTTTTACGTCGAACACCAACTGACACACAGGGAAACGACCATCCCGGTGAAAAAACTGAAGATAGAATATTTCAAGTTGCTGTCGGACGAGCAGGTGGAGGCTATTTTCCCGAGGACGGTATACAACCCTGCCACGGGTTATTTCGATCTGTACCTTGATTTCAAGCGGCCCAACAACCTGAATGTGGCCTTTGGAGGTAATGTGTCGTCAGCCTCCATTAACGAAGCATTCGTGGGCGTCAGGTACAAATACCTCAGCAAGGTGGCCCTGAGCATCAACGCCAACACCCATATCGGTCGTTTTTACAGTGCCGCCAAGGTGTCGGCCAGGGTCGATTTCCCTTTCCATTTCCCCATATTTGTCGAGCCGTCGCTGTCGTTCAACCAATGGGATTATTTCAAGACCACGACCTATTTCTTTGAGGATAAGACACCTTCCTATCTTATCCTGAATGAGGATCATTTCAGGTTTCACCTGGGAGTGCCTGCAGGGCGCAAGGCCAAGGTCGATATGGGTTTTGCCCTGGCCCACATACGGAACGATTATTACCAGACGAACACCTTCAGCCGTACCGATACAGCCGATAAGACCTACTTCGATCCGCTGGTCACCGATCTTTTTTATGAGATCAACACCCTCAACAGGAAACAATACGCCACCAGCGGCCAGAATCTGCTCATTGCACTGAAATACATCAGCGGCCGCGAGAGGTCGGAGCCAGGATCCACATCACCCGATGCCGACACGGTGAGGAAATACCATGAATGGTTTCAGTTCAGGTTGAAATACGACAGCTATTTCCCGATAGGCAAAAGAATCACTCTGGGCGTCTACTCGGAGGTTTTGATGTCGACGCTTCTCAACAATGAGAATCTTTTCAGTAATTATACCGCCAGTGTCCTGATGGCACCCCAGTTTCAGCCCATACCCGAAAGCCGGACGCTTTTCATTCCCGAATTCCGTGCCTTTGATTATGGTGCCGGGGGATTGAAGCTTATCTTCAACATCTTCAAGAATTTTAATTTTAACCTCGAGGGGTACGTCTTCCAGCCTTACCAACGTATTATAGAAAAGCCGGACAGGAAAGCCGAGTTTGGACCGTTGTTCTCGGCACACTATTATATGGCCTCTTCGGCGCTGGTATACCACAGCCCCATAGGACCGCTCAGCCTGAGCCTGAATTATTACGACCGCTCCGTTGACAAGCTGTCGCTCATCTTCAATTTCGGGTACATCATGTTCAACAGGCGGGCGATTGACTGATTTGAATAGAACACGGATAACGCCGATTGAGCGCCAGCCTTGAAGTCAGGCTGGCAGGGAGTTACACGGATTTTCTTACCTGGAGTTCAATATTTATGGTAAAATAGTCTTGATGATGTTTGAATGTGATCCGCGATCATCTGTCCCGATAGCTATCTGGATCCGTGTTATCCGCGTTCTATGAAGGGATAAAACTCCAAAGGGGTGATAGGATTGTAGCGGTGACGATCATGATAAATTGTAAAGCGTACGATTGAGTTTATTTGCTCATCGTGTCAAATTATTACTATTTTTGTTGGCCGTTTTATAAGATTTCACTATTTTTACATTCATCTGCTGATTTGATCAAAATCGATCGCGTGGCATTAAGGGGCGATTGATATACTATCAGATTGTTTTTGAAATAATGTCTGACTGAAATTTATCATAATCCCGCATGAATGGTGACGAGGCGGGAGGAGAATACTAACTGTTTAAAAAAACAGAACAATGGAAGACACGAACCTACCATCCGGTCCCGTCGGGGAGCAGGAAACCGATGAAAAGAGTGAGATGGAAAGTGGCGCTCAGGCTGTGCCTGAGGCAAGCGTCAACACCTTAACAACGGAACCATCAGATAACGATGACACTCATCCGGTAACTAACGAATCCACCGATTCCGTGCCGCCGGAATCCCACCACGAAGACATCTCATCCGTTACACAGGAACCCCCTGTCAAACCCAAGCGTAAATACACGAGGAAAAAAGCCGTTACGCCGCCCGCGAAAGAGCCATCGGCGGTAGCGGTCACGGAAATCCTTGCGGAAGCATCCGGGGACGGAAGCACAACGCCGGCAGCTGTCGCCACCGAAGAAACGGTGACCAGGGAGCATGAAGAGCTGCCGGAGGCCGGGGAAACAATCCTAAAGGAGCCAGAGGAACTGCCTGAGGCCAGGGAAACGGCACCCGTGATGGATATGATAGGCCCGGAAACAGAGGAGGGTGAGGACACGGAAGAGACGGAAGTGACTGAAGAGGAAGAGGCAAAAACCGTTGCGGAAAACTTTGACACTTACACCAGGGAACAATTGGTTGACAAGCTCGAGGAAACAGTGAAGGAAGCCGACATTAGCCGCATCAAGACGACCGTAGCCCTCATAAAAGTCGCTTTCCTGAAACTGACCAAGGACGATAAGGAAAAGCACCTGAAAGAATACCTCGCCGGTGGCGGCGATGAGGTCGATTACCAGCCTCCCTTTGATCCCCTGGAAGAACGGTTCAACAATGCCTTCGAACTGTACAAACAAAACAAGGCCATTTACAGTGAAGAACAGGAGAGACTGAAGATACAGAACCTCGAGGCGAAGAGAAAAATTCTTGAGGAATTCAAGGAACTCATCAACTCGGAAGAGACACTTAAGAAAACCTATGATGAGTTTAAAAACCTTCAGGAAAGATGGCGCGAGATAGGCCTGGTGCCTAAAAATGAAGTGAACAACCTGTGGCAATCCTACCACTTCCTCGTCGAAAAATTCTTCGATAAAGTCAAGATCAACAAGGAACTGAAGGATCTGGACCTCAGGAAGAACCTTGAAAACAAGATAAAGCTGTGTGAGAAAGCCGAGGAGCTGCTGCTGGAAACCTCTATCAACAGGTCGTTCAAGCAGCTTCAGAAACTGCACGAGGAGTGGAAGGAAGTAGGTCCCGTGCCACAGGATAAAAAAGACGAGATATGGGAACGTTTCAGGAGCGTGACCGAGAAGATCAACGAGCGCCGCAGGGAATATTATCATAAGCTGCAGGAAGAGCTCGATAATAATTACCAAACCAAGCTGGCCCTGTGTGAGAAAGCCGAATTGATCGTCGACCGTAACAATGAGTCGGTTGCCGACTGGCAGGACAACACCCGGCAGATGGATGAATTATTCACCCTTTGGCGATCCTTAGGACCGGCACCTAAAAAAGTCAATGACAAAATATGGGAGCGCTTTAAAAAGTCCATCGACACCTTCTTCAACGCCAAGAAAGAATATTTTAATAAAGTCAAGGAGCAGCAGGTTAACAATTATAACCTCAAGCTGAACCTTTGCGTACAGGCCGAAGCCCTCAAGGATAATACCGACTGGCGTAAGACCACCCTGGACCTGATCAACCTCCAGCGGGAATGGAAAAACATAGGGCCGGTGCCCAGGAAACACTCCAACAAGATATGGAAGCGTTTCAGGGCGGCATGTGACGAATTCTTTCAAAAGAAATCGGAGTATTTCTCGAACATCCAGAAACTGGAGGAAGATAATCTGCGACGTAAGGAGGAGCTGACAAAACATGTGAGGGAGGCGCCTTTCACCGGCAATAAGAATGAAGATCTGAAGATCATCAAGGAATTGCAGCGGCAGTGGATGGATATCGGTCATGTACCGATGAAAGAGAAGGAACGTGTGCAAAATGAATTCCGCACCGCCATCAACAAGCAGCTCGACAAGCTGAAGATCGATGCCGTAGAGATCAGCGCCATGAATTACAGGGCTCACTTTGAGAGTTTGCGTCATTCACCCGATGCCAACCGTATTCTTTTCAGGGAAAGAGGGATGCTCGTGAATAAAATCTCTCAGCTGAAAGAGGATATCTCCCTGTGGGAAAACAACATTGGTTTTCTTGCCAATTCGAAGAATGCCGTGTTGCTGAAGAATGAGTTCGAGAAGAAAATCAACAATGCCAAGCAGGAAGTGCTCATCCTCGAGACGAAGCTGAGGATTTTGAGTGAACAGAGATAACGGAGTAGTCGACGGCTGTTCTCTAAAAGACAAAACCATGAAGAAAGTCGCCAAAATCACCGGTATCGTCATCCTCGTGATACTTATCCTTGCCATTCTCACACCGCTGATATTCAAGAACAGGATTATCGCGGTAGTCAAGAAGGAGGCCAATCAATCGCTCAATGCCACCTTTGATTTTAAAAATGTCAAACTCTCGCTTTTCAGGGATTTTCCCAATCTCAGCGTCAGGATCAACGATCTGAGTATAGTGGGCCAGGGCCCGTTCAACGGCGATACGCTGGTGTACCTTCCCGGTCTCAATCTGACGCTGAACCTGTTGAGTATCATCAGGGGCGATACCTATGACATCAGGAAGATACAGCTATTGAATCCACAGATACATCTGGTGGTAATGGAGGATGGTCAGGCCAGTTGGAACATAGCCAAAACGCAGGAGCCGGCGCCGCCGGGAGAAGCTGCCGCACCCCCGGCCTTTAAGATCGCGTTAAAGAAATTTGAGATAAGGCAGGGGAGAATAGGTTATGATGACCGGCAGATAAAAACCATGATCGACATCCGTGATCTGGACCATATCCTGTCAGGGCGCCTGACCTCTGACAGCACGACGTTGAGCACCATGACACACATCTCCGGCCTCACCGTTGATTATGACGGCATACGTTATCTTAACCGGGCTACGCTGGATATAAAGGCCGATATTGATGCCGACCTTGCCGCATCGGAATATGCGTTCAGGAACAGCACCCTCAGGCTGAATGATCTGGTCCTGGCCATGGACGGTTCCGTAGCCATGCCGGCAGAGGATTATGATATAGACCTTTCGTTTGCCACGACAAAAACGGATTTTAAGAGCCTTCTTTCCCTGATACCGGCCTTCTATTTCAAGGATTTTAAAGGCGTGGAAGCGACGGGTACCGTCACCGCCGGCGGACACATCAAAGGCATTTACAACGATACGCATTACCCTTCTTTCAGTTTGCAGCTGGCGGTAGAGGACGGTTCTTTCAAATACCCCTCTCTTCCTGCCGGTGTCACCGATATTGCCATCCGCGCCGACATCACCAATCCCGGCGGCGACCTCGACAACACCACCGTGGCCGTGGATCGTTTTCATCTCGATATTGCCCATAATCCTTTCGATATCCGGTTCATCCTAAAGACCCCTGTGTCCGACCCCTGGCTGGATGTCAGTTTACAGGGAACCTATGATCTGGGCCGGACAAAAGAGTTCTACCCCATAGGCACGGGCAATGACCTCGAAGGGATGATCACGGTCGACGCCGGTTTTAAAGGCTCTCTGTCGGCTTTGGAAAACAATCAATATGATCAGTTCGAGGCCCATGGCTATCTCACCGCTGACCATGCCCTGGTGAGTTCCTCCATGCTGCCCGGACCCCTGGAGATCACCGGCATGCGCCTGGAGTTCACACCGGCGGCAGCAGCACTGAAATCGGCCGTATTTCGCGTGGGCCGAAATGATATCAGTGCCAACGGTACGATACGTAATTATATACCTTACCTGCTGAAAGGCGACACCATCCGCGGACAACTGACGGTTCAGTCACATTTTATGAACCTGAACGATTTCCTTGCGGAGGACACCACGGCCACGCCGTCGCAGGTGCCCCCCGGCACCGATACCACGGCAGCCCTCACAGTCTTTGAAGTACCGGGCAATGTGGATATGGTGCTGTCATCCTCCTTCGACAGGCTGGTGTACCAGAAAATGGAGATGACTTACGTGAAAGGCACGCTGCGTGTCAACGGCCGTCAGGTGTTACTCGATAACCTGACGATGAATATACTCGGCGGCGGTCTGGCAGTGAGCGGAAGCTATGACACAAGGGACGTGAAAAAACCGGCTGTCAACTTCCACCTTAATGTCAGCAATATAGACATCCCCACGACTTATGCCACGCTGGGCCTGTTCCAACGTTATGCCCCCATAGCCGAAAAGATGAAAGGGTCTTTTTCATCCGACGTCAGTTACAGCAGCCTCCTTGACCCGGCCATGATGCCCGATTACAGCACCATGACCGGCAACGGTCGTCTGACCACCTCGGTGATCACCGTCCAGGATCTCGTGACACTGAATAAGATCGCCGACATACTGACACTTGACAAATTAAAAAAGCTGACCCTCGATAAGGTCGACATCAGTTTTGAATTTGTCAACGGAAAGGTGATTGTCAAACCGTTCACTTTCAAGGTGGACCGTATCAGGGTGCAGGTGGGAGGTTCCACATCGCACAAAGGCGGCCTTGATTACCTCATGCACATGGCTTTACACAAGAGCGTGTTCGGGCAGGAGATCAACCGTGTGGTCGGCAATCTGATGGGAAAGGTGAAGGAGCAGGTGCCTGCCCTTACTCCCGGCGACAGTGTGAAGGTGGATGTCGTGATCGGCGGCACCGTGAAGGAGCCTACCGTCAAGGTCGGGTTGAAGGAATCGATGAGTGACGAAGTGGACAAACTAAAGAAAGCCGCCGAGGAGGAATTGAGAAAACAAAAAGAGGAACTGGAGAAGAATGCCAGGGAGGAAGCCAACCAGGCCCTCGTCGATGCCCAGGCTCAGGCCGACAGGATCATGGAGGAAGCAGGCAGGAAAGCCGAGGCCATCAAGACCACAGCACGGCAGACATCCGACAAGATGAAGAAAGATGCCGACATCAATGCGGAGAACCTCATCGCCGAGGGTAAGAAAAAAGGACCCTTGGCAGAGCTGGCCGCCCGTAAATCGGCCGAGGAGATGAAAAAGACGACCTATAAAAAGGCCGATCAGCTTGTGCAGGAAGCTGACAAGCAGGCCACCGCCCTCATGCGGGAAGCCAAAACAAAGGCGGACAAAATACTTTCCGACGCCCGCCAGAAAGTCAATAAATAACTGTAACTCTTGTCCAGTCAGCCTTTTAGATGAATAACCCACTGTTAAAATTTGTTAAAACGTGGCGTTCAAGGCAATCATTTTTTTAAAAATCGTTTATTTTGCAGCGCTTTAAACTGAAAAGTTATGGATATCCTCGTTGAGAACTTTACCAAGAAATATGGCTCGGAAAAGGCCGTTGACAACATTTCGTTCCGCGTCAAGCCGGGCGAGGTCCTGGGTTTCCTGGGCCCTAACGGCGCCGGGAAAACAACGACCATGAAAGCCATCACCACGTTCTTTGCACCCAACCAGGGTGACATCAAGGTGGGTAATATCTCCGTGGGCGAGAATCCGGAAGAGATCAAAAAACACATTGGTTATTTACCGGAGAATAATCCGCTGTATCAGGAGATGGGTGTGATCGATTACCTGAAGTTCGTGGGCGGTCTCTATGACATCCCCCGTGACAGGCTTCATGACAGGATCCTGGAGATGGTCAGGGTGTGCGGCCTGGAAGAAGAGAAGCATAAGAAAATAGGCGAGCTGTCGAAAGGATTCAAGCAACGTGTCGGTCTGGCACAGGCGCTCATCCATGACCCTGAGGTGCTTATTTTCGACGAGCCTACCGCCGGCCTCGACCCCAACCAGATCGTGGAGATCAGATCGCTCATTAAGAAGATCGGCAGGGAGAAGACCGTGATCCTGAGCTCTCATATCCTTGCGGAGGTGGAAGCCACCTGCGACAGGATACTCATCATCAACAAGGGAAAAATAGTCGCCGACGGAACACCGGCCGATTTGCGTCACCAGGCTCAGGGCAAAGAGCTGCTCAAGGTCACTATCGAAGATGGCGAAAAAAACACCATTTTCAAAGCCCTGCAACAACTCGAGACAGTGGATATGGTCGACTTTACCGCCAGCGGCTCACATTCGTTCGAAGTGCGCAGCAAACCCAATGTGTCATCACGCAGGGCCGTATTTCAGCTCTGCGCCAAAAGCGGTTGGACACTCACCGAAATGGCGTTTGTCGAGACCAAACTCGAAGATGTATTCCGTGAACTGACGATGAGCTGACAAGACCGTCATGTCGATTCCGGTGACTTTTCTTGAAACATGAAAATTAATTCAACAAAATAAAAACGTATGAAAAAGATTTGGATCATAGCGGGTCGTGAGCTTCAGACCTTCTTCGATTCATTGATGGCTTACATCATGATCGTTCTTTTTCTCGGTTTCAGCGGCTTCTTTACATGGATTTACGGTGCCGATATCTTTTTCTCAAACCAGGCCAGCCTGCAGTCATTTTTCAGTATTGCTTACTGGACCTTGTTTTTCTTTATACCTGCACTGACGATGCGTTTGCTGGCTGAAGAAAGGCGCTCGGGGACCATCGAGCTCCTTTTAACGAGACCTGTCAGTGACTGGCAGGTGGTGGTGGGCAAGTTTCTTTCCACCTTCATTTTGATCGTGATAGCGCTGGTGCTCACCCTGCCGTATTATATCACGGTGGCCAACATCGGGCATGTGGACCATGGAGCCGTTCTCTCGGGCTACCTCGGCCTGCTGCTGATGAGCGCCATGTACATCAGCATCGGCCTGTTTGCCAGCAGCATCTCCACCAACCAGATCGTGGGTTTTTTACTGGCCCTGTTCATCGGGATATTCTTTCATATCATTTTCGATGTATTGGCCGGCAATATACCGGGCTTCCTGGGCAGGCTTTTCGATTACCTGAGCCTCACCTCGCACTTTGATTCCATTTCCAGAGGCGTCATCGACACGAAAGACCTGGTTTACTTTCTTTCGATCATCTTCCTCGGTCTGGTATCGACCGAGGCCATGCTGTCGAAACGTAACCTCGCTGATTAACATGTTTTATTCTTTATAAATGATATTCTGACGATGAAAAGGAAGAAATCGCTTGTTTATCGGATCCTTTTGATAGTGGGTGTGTTGGTGCTGATCAACATACTGTCGGAAAAGTTCTTTCACCGTTTCGATCTCACCGCCGACAAGCGTTACACGCTGGGCAAGGCCACCAAGGACATCCTGAAGGACCTCGATGAGCCGGTGACGGTGACGGCTTATTTCACTGAGGATCTGCCGCCGCAGTTCAGCAAGACAAGGAGTGACTTCAAGGACTTGCTGGTGGAATATGCCAACCTTTCCAGGGGGAAGGTGCAGTACGACTTTGTCAATCCCAACAAAGACCAGGAAACGGAAATGAAAGCCATGCGCCAGGGTATACAGCCCGTTCTCATCAATGCACGTGAGAAGGATCAGGTGAAGCAGCAGAAGGCTTACTTAGGCGCCGTTGTCCAGAAGGGTGAGCAGTCGGACGTGATCCCTTTCATGCAGCAGGGTGCTTCCATGGAATATGCCCTGTCGTCGAGCATCAAAAAGCTGACGGTCAAGGATAAGCCGGTGATCGGCTTCCTCCAGGGCCATGGTGAGGCTCCCATCGACGCCATGCAGCAAGCTTACGGCGCCCTTGACGTTCTGTATGACATCGAACCGGTCACCCTCAGCGATACCATCCATCTGAACAGGTTTAAGACCATAGCCATTGTAGCCCCTGTCGATTCATTCCCTTACAGTCACCTGCAGAAACTGAACGACTATCTGGCTGGTGGCGGAAACCTCTTTATCGCCATGAAACGTGTGGATGGTAACCTGAGCCAGGCCCGCGGCACAACCATCAACACCGGATTGGAAAAATGGCTTGCGGATAAAGGCCTGACGGTGAATGATAATTTTATTATCGATGCCAGTTGCGGCAGCGTCGGCGTGAGGCAGTCACAGGGCATGTTCACCTTCACGTCGAATGTCCGCTTTCCATACCTGCCCCTGATAACCAACTTTGCCAAGCACCCGGTGACCTCGGGACTTGAATCGGTCATGCTGCCCTTTGCCAGCTCCATATCATTCACACGCATGGATTCATCCGTCACCTTTACACCGCTGGCTTTCACCTCCCAGAAAACAGGGACCCAGCACTCTCCGGTGTATTTCGACATTCAGAAGCGTTGGAGCGACCAGGATTTTCCACTGTCAGCATTGCCTGTGGCTGGCATTCTCAGCGGCAGGCTCGCCGGCAATAATCCTTCGCGGATCCTTCTGGTATCGAATGGTGATTTTGCCGTGAACGGCAGCGGTCAACAGGCGCAGCAACTGCAGGGTGACAATGTGAATCTCCTGGTGAATTCAATCGACTGGCTGTCGGACGATACCGGTCTGATCGGACTGAGGACCAAGGGCATCACGGCACGGCCCTTAGACCAGCTCGCCGAAGGCAAGAAAGCGTTACTCAAATACATGAACTTTTTACTGCCCATTCTCGTCATCGTCCTTTACGGAGTGATAAGGGCACAACGTAATCGAAAAATAAAGATTAAAAGAATGGAGGAAGGTTATGTTTAAGAAATTGAGCTTCAGGATTCTGGCTGTTATTTTTGTGATTCTCCTGGTTGTCCTGGCTATTAAATGGTATGTCGACAACAAGCGTGGCGAAAGTACCTTTAAGAAGGAACTGGTCGGCGCCGGCACCAACGAGATCACGGCCGTCGCATTCACTCCCGATAAACAAAACCCTGAAGAGGTCAGGGTCATCCTGGAGGGAGGACAATGGAAAATATATAAGGGTAACAAAAGCTACCGTGCCGATTCGATGCTTGTCGGCAATATGATCGCTGCCCTCACCGGCCTGAAACCGGAACGTGTGGCCGCCACCGATCGTTCCAAATGGAAGGAGTTTCAGGTGGACGACTCCGCCGGCACCAATGTGAAGCTGTATAAAAACAAGGATTTGGTTGCCGACCTCATCATCGGCAAGTTTTCCTATACCCCCGAGAAATCACAGAATATTTACGGTAAACCGCAAGGTAAGATGTCGACCTATGTCCGTGAGGCCGGTGACGACGATGTGTATGCCGTGGAGGGATTCATCAACACCACTTATAATAAGAATATCAACTCTTTGCGGGATAAGGGACTGATGCGGTCGCGGCGGGAGGATCTGAAACAACTGACGTTCAGGTATCCGGGTGACTCATCCTTCACGCTGACACAGCAGGGCACCAAATGGATGCTGAACGGTGTGGTCTGCGATTCCACCCGCACGGTGCGTTATCTCTCCACGATAGCCCGTCTTTCGAGTGCCGACCTGGTGGATGATGCCTCCTTTGATGTCAATCACCCGGCCTACAGCCTGACAATAGAGGCTAACAATATGGAACCTGTCGAGATAAAAGCCTTCCCGGCTGACAGCGTCAACAAATTCATCATCACCTCTTCGATCAATGAGGGAACTTACTTCAGCGGTGCCAAGAACAAACTTCTTAATAGGATATTTGTAGGCCGTAAGAATTTCCTGCCCTGATTCCTTTTAAGGGCTTTCGCATAACATGCCTGCGACGTGGTCCGTATCACCGTCGTCAGGTGCCGGCGTCAATCCCAGTATTCTGGTGATCAGGGGATAAATGTCGATATTGTCGAATGTCGGCTGAATGTACCCCTTTTTAAAGGCAGGTCCTGTAGCATAGAAAATGGCATGCATGTCGGTGTTGCGGTTGTCGTAACCATGGGCACCACCGCTTTCATAGTGCCCTCTTTTGCCCCATCGTAATGACCAGGAGCTGTCAGCCAAAAGGATAAGGTCACCATCGCGGGGATTTTCTCCGTAATGGAAATATGCGGGTACCTCTCCATGTTTCCAGACCTTTGTGTGAGTGACGGCATTCAGAGTATTGTAAACGACATCATAATATTCTTTCTTCACTGTCAGGTTGTAGTTGGGATTGCTGCCCTCAACGGCTGTGAACCATTCTTTCCTGAGATGGTCTTCGAGATACACTGTTTTCTCCTTATCAATATTTTCCATCCCATGATCGGAAGTGATGATGACATTGATCTGCGGGTAGCAGGGGAGTTGCTTCAGTTTCCGCATGAGAACGCCGGTGAGGCTGTCGAGACGTTCCACCACTGACATGACTTGCGGGCTTCCGGGACCATAATCGTGACCGGTCACATCAGGTTCATTGAAGTAAAACAGGATCAGGTGGGGTCTTCTCTTTTCGGGCAGTGTGAGCCAATAAACCACCGTATCGATCTCCTGAGAAAATGTGATATTCTTATCATAGGCTTTCCAGTATGTGGGGCGTATCCCCTTCACCGGTGCTTCGGAGCCGGCCCAGAAATAGGTTGCCGACACCATTCCCTGCCGGGCTGCCGTCACCCACAACGGCTCACCGCCATAAAAAGCACCGTTACCGGTGGTCTGGGGATCGGAGAGTGAATAGTATGCTTTCATGACCGGATCGTAGAAACTGTTGTTGACAATGCCGTGGTGGTCGGGATATAGCCCGGTGGCTATGGAATAGTGGTTGGGGAAGGTCTTGGTGGGAAAGCATGGTTTTATCGCTTCAGCCCTGATACCCTGGCGGGCTATGGAGTCAAGGGTGGGGGTGGAGGCCTTAAGGGGATAATCCCACCGGAAACCATCCATCGACAACATAATGACATAGGGCCTGTTTATGACTGCAGCAACGTTCTGCGTGACACCTTGTGACTTCGGCTGACACCCCTGCTGCAGCGCACCCCAGAAAAGGAGAATAATAAGAGGTGATAAACGTGTTATTTTCATTATCATTCAATTAAAAAAAGCCCTGCGAAGATCAAGTATCCCCGCAGGGCCTGGTAAGGTTTATAAAATCAATTCGGTCGTCCGAAGATATAACGGATACCAATCTGCCCCTGCCACCGGGAGCTGGTCACACCACTGTCGGAGATATTCCAGATGTCTCCTTCGGGTTTGGTAAAGGAGTAAAGAGGCTTGTAAGTTCCTTCTTCATAACCTTCAAACCTGATGAGCTGATAGGCATCATTGGTGATGTAACGTAACACACCCCATTTTTTGTTAAGAAGGTTGGCTACATTGAAGACATCAAAGGTGATCTCAAGGGTATGCTGATGTGCACCGGCTTTAATGTAAAAATCCTGGATGATCTTCACATCAAAAATGCTTTCGAATGGCAACCGTGCACCGTTCCTTTCGGCATAGCCACCCCTGTGTTTTTTGAGGTATTTATCATTTTCGATGAAGGAATTCAGATCGTTCCATTGCTGTTCGGCAGAGAGAATAACATTACCATCATTGTCGGTGAGGTCGATAAGATTGATATCACTCCTGTCATCAGGTATATAAATAAGGTCACCGACATTCTCACCTTCATTATTTACGCCGAAAACGCTCTTTCCGGCGCTGTTTTTACCGATGTCATTGTAAACGTAGGAAAAGCGTTTTCCGGAGTGACCGTCATACAGGAGGCTGATGCCGGTTGCCAGGCAGCCGCCATATTCTTTCTTATAGGAGATAAAACCGATTATTCTGGATCCCATATCAAAGTCGGAATAGCTCAGGTCGAGGTGATTCAGGCCGTCGATATTTTCCATGTAACGCCATTGTGATGAGTTCTGGGATGAGGTAGCGTCATTGATTGACATCGCTCTTCCGAAAGTATAGGCGAGAGAGCCTGCAAGCCCTTTTGAATAAGGTTTCGTCAACTGCAGGGTCAGGTCGTACGTATATCCTTTGCTGGTGTTAGTCCCCAGGATAATTCGCGTGTAGGTTTTGTCAATTTTGGTTCCGGGATAATGCGGGCGCATGTCCCCCCCTTCGAGATGCCCGTCAGCGGGTGATTCGTTGAGGTTATAATAAAGCATGTTGTTGATGGTCTTGGTATAGATGATCTCCACCGTTCCCACTATACCCCAAAACAGTTTCTGGTCAAGGGCGATGCTGGCGCGCAGGACTTTGGGGAATTTGAAGTTTTCGGAGAAAAGGTCGATCTGTCCGGAGGGTATTTTATCGACGGCACCGAAATCAACGGCGGTGTATTGTTCATCCCACTGGGGTCTGAATTCGATGGGTATCGATCCCGAGCCTGTGCCGGTGTATTTATAGAAGACTCCACCTACGGTGAGGCCGTTGTTGAAATAACATCCTCCCGGCCATACCAGCGGGAGACGGCTGACGAACAAGCCGACACCGCCTCGCAACTGGGTCTCCTCCTTACCGGTTACATCCCAGTTGAATCCTACACGAGGAGACAGCATGACACGTGACTGGGGCATCTTACCCGCATGGGCATCGTAAGTGTCGAGACCGGCGGCCTGGATCTTGGCCAGCGTTGTGTCGAAATCTTTCACGGCATCCGGTTTGGTCAGAAATACGGGCATGTCGAAGCGCAACCCTCCTGTCAACCTGAAATTGTTGGTGATCTGGAATTCATCCTGGGCATAGACGCCGGCGGTGAGGACATTGAAATCGGCAGCAGCCTGGGAACCATCGCCTATTATGTCGTCAACCAGGGAGTAACCCCTGTCATATTGAATGGCTGAGACACCGGTCATAAAATCGTCAAGTGAAGCATAAGTATATTGTCCATAAGCTTGCCTGATGAAGAGGTTGTAAGCATGGGTGAATTCGAAATTCACTCCTACAACAAAGTTGTGCCGTCCCTTGTAAATATTAAAGTTATCATTCACCGTCAGGATGTTCTGGATGACATCATTGGCCGTGGAAAATGTTTCACTGCCGGCATTGATATACCCGGACCCGTCTTTGATATAAAGGTATGGAAAGTTGGCGCCCATGGGATTACGGTTGTCATTGACATTAGTATAGCCGATAATCAGGCTGTTGGCATAATTTTGCCAGTTACTTTTCAATTCAGCTGCCGATGAGTTGGTTACACTGGGAAAGTAAATCCCATTGTTGTAAAAGTTGATGTGTGTTTTATCAGAACCGCTTGGATCGATGGCGAGCAGTTTAGTATACTGATGCCGCAACATCAACTTGGTTTTTTCGCTGATGTTGATGTCCAGTCTTACCAGGATCTTGTCGCTGTTAAGCTCATCGGTATTGCTCAGGTAACCTCCCGGATCATAGCCATACTTTGACCGGAGAGTGTCGGCAAAGGCGTCGATTTGTTCCTCTGTTGATGCGCCCGTGTAATTGCTGAAGTCGAAGGGATGGGGTGTCTGGTCTCTTTGCTGCTCGGCGCTGAGGAAGAAGAAGACCTTATTTTTAATGATGGGGCCGCCGATGCGGAGGCCATAAAGGTTTGAAGTAAAATCGGGCAACTTCGTCGGGGTATATTCCGGGATGTCTTTATAAACGGCATAGGGCGTCTTACCGGCGAAGTTTTGATTTCTGTATATCCAGTACACAGATCCGTCGAAGTCATTTGATCCTCTTCGTGTCACGGCGTTGATGCTGGCGCCGGCAAAGCCGCCCTGACGGACATCGTAAGGTGCCAGCGAGACCTGGAACTGGTCGATGGCATCCATGCTGATGGGCGTGCCACCGGTCTGCCCTCCGTTGGTCCCCGTGGAGGCGAGGCCGAAAACATCATTGTTCACGGCGCCATCGAACGAGATGGCGTTATAACGGTTGTTCATACCCGCTATAGTGATCGACCCGTCACTACCCACTATAGCCTGGGGTGTTATCCTGATATAATCCGTGATGTTCCTGTTGACGGTAGGCAAGGTGTTAATATCGTGCAGCCCCACGATGGTCTGCGTACCGATGCGGTTGCCGTCGAAAATATCCTCCCGTTGACCGATGATCTCGGCGCCCTTGAGCTGGTAAGCCGATTCGCTTAATTTCACATTGTAACGCTGGGTCTGACCAAGCGACAGGTAGATGTCGTCGAGCTCATAGGTCGTGTAACCCACATAGGAAACCGTCAACCGGTAAGGCCCTCCCACATTCAGGTTGGGTAAACGGTAAAGACCGTCGAGGTCGGTGGTCGTCCCGTAACGGGTTCCTGAATTCACATCCACCAGCAGAATGGTGGCACCGGGAAGCGGCTCATCGTTGGCTCCCGTCACCTTGCCGTTGATACCGGATGTGGTGGTGCCTTGACTATAAGCCATGACGGCCAGGGATAATAAAAGGATGATCAGCGGAAAAACCCTGTAATTTTTTTTCATAGGCTTGATTTTTTTTGATTGAAACCTGTAGTTGAATTTTTTTCACCTAAAATATGAAAATCCTGAGAAATTGAATTTTAATGGGGAGAAAAGTTATTCAGATGTCACGGATGACTTGTTAACATCTTTTAAACAGCAATGATCCGTTTGATCAGGCGCAGCCGGTGGGTAAACTTCTTAAGGTGCTTGTTGTAAATGCCCTGATGATCCAGGCGGTCGATGCGGACCTTTCCCGAGGCATGTATGATCTTGCTGTCCTTCAGGATGATGCCGGTATGGATGATGTCACCGTTGTCATCGTCGAAGAAGGCCAGGTCACCGGGGCGGGCTTCCGTGATAAAGGATAAGGTCTCCCCCTGCAGGGCCTGTTGTGAGGCATCACGTTTAAGAATGATGCCTCCCAGGCGGTATGCCATTTGGGTCAGCCCCGAGCAATCGATGCCAAAAGGAGTGCGTCCACCCCACAGATAAGGGCAGTTCAGGTACATCAATGCGTAACTAGTGATACGCTCGGGATATTGATCATTGTCATGAAAGGATTTAACCCTGCCGTCAAACTGATACCGCCGGTTTTCCAGGGCCACCTGATGCTCTTTCAGCCCCGGCAGGGAACTGCCGAGGACCAGCGGGAAGGTGGTGTAGTCGCACAGCACCGTGATGGGCTGAACCAGCTCAAAAGTGAGGAAATTATCGGCATCTTTAAGGGTGTTAAAGGTGTCCTTCGTCAGGTGCAGAAACTGTCTATGGTTGATCCAGCCTTCATAATCATCGGTATGGGTGAGAACTTTTAGCCAGCCGGCCGCCTCGTCCGTCACCTCAAACATTTCACCGAAGAGAAGCTGTGAAACCATCTCCGACCGTTCCGAGGGCTCCGCCCGCACGGCCGTAGCCGTCAGATGGCAGATGCCATAATCCATAGTACCTGTTTTAAGGGTATAAATGTATGAAAAAATTATCTTTCCTCTGACATGTCAAGGCTGAGCAGATAAGCTTTGCTTTCAGGGCCCATGTTGAACAACAAATCGATGATGCTCATATTGGGTTTGAAACCACGGTCCTGATCAAAGACCTGTTTGTAAGGAGGAAAGTCATGCAGGCTTTCTTTCTTGGGACTCATCAGCGTTCTCAGGTCCAGCATATCCTTGGGCTCCGCGTCGTAAGCTATGGTGATATTATAACCTGTATTCAATTTTAAACATCCAAGGAGGTTGTTGATCAAGCCCAGATTGAGATCGACAAGGTATTTGATTTTTTTCTCAAAGAAAGGTCTGAAAGCATCGCTGTAATGAATAAAGAAAGGCGAGGCGCTGTAAGCAGCCGTGATCGCACCCCAGTGGACACGCTGCCATTTCTGCTGGTATGAGATCAGCAGGTCTTTCATTCTGGTATGGTTGCCATGGGTCTTGATGACGGGAACGCTCAGCACCTGCTTGCCGGCAGCGCCGGCGATCAGGCACCTGGTGCGGTAAGTCTGTTTCCTGTAATGTTCATAAACTTCTATCACGGGCTCATGACGGCCTGTCAGGTAGATGAAATATTCAACCGGGGGCAGGTAGGCACAGGGTAATATGACTTTTTTTCTTTCCATCCACGACAAACGAACCATCAAAGATAGTTGATCCCCGCCATATTACCCTCTCACCGGTGATGTTTCTAATGTAACCGGATTGATCCGCAGAAGCACCGGGAAAGTAAGAACCGGCGTCAGTTCTTGCTTTTATTCAGCAGAACCTCATCGATCGCCTTTTTCAGTGTTGGCTTGGGCAAAAGCCCCACAGCCATCTGAGGCTGACCGTCGACAGGGCAGAACAGCATCGTGGGGATGCTTCTGATGCCGAACACACCCGAGAGCTCAAGCTCGGCTTCCGTGTCGACCTTGTATATGTTGATCTTGCCGTCGTATTCCTTTGATAACTCCTCCAGAACCGGTGTCAGCAGCTTGCAGGGCTGACACCAGTCGGCGTAAAAGTCGATGATGCAGGGCTTGGTGCCTTCATATTTCCACTCCTGGTTTTTCTCATAATTGAAGACTTTCTGCAGGAAAGTCTCTTTCGTCAGATGTTCCATTGTTCAAATGTTAAAAGTAAATGATGAGTTAAATTATTTTATCATGAGCACTTCATTGATAGCCTGGACAAAGGACGGTTTGGGCAACGCTCCCACCGACATCTGTGGTTTGCCTTTCATGGGGCAAAACAGAACGCGGGGGATGCTGGTGACCTGGAACACCTGTGCCAGCTCACGCTCCACCTGTGTGTTTATTTTATAGACGTACAGCTTGCCTTTGTATTCCTGTGCCAGCTCGTCCATGATGGGCGCCACCATGCGGCAGGGACGGCACCAGTCGGCATAGAAGTCGATGATGCAGGGCTTGTCACCCTTATAAACCCATGTGTCGGGATTTTTTTCATAGTCCCAGACTTTCTTAAGGAATAATTCCTTGGTCAGTTGGATGACCTGGCCGTCTTTGTCAGCCGGGGCGACCACAGATGAATTATCCTTTATCTCACCGCCCCGCGTGATGCCCTCGTCTTTCTTTCCGTTGGTGCTGGAACAGCTCGTTATCAGCACAACCGGCAGGAATAAACCGATAAAAACCGTCTTTTTCATGCTTTTCATTTTGTCGTAATACTAACTATGTAATGAAGAAATTGTTTGCAAAGATAAATAAAATTTGGAAATAAATCGCTTTAGTATCACTTTTTTTATAATTTTGTAAAATGATTAGCCAATTAGTTGATGTGCTGATGTGCTGATAAAATGGTAAAATTAAAGGATTTTGTTATTTGTAATTTATTTGGTCCGCCGCAGGCGGATTGGTATTTGTAATTTGTGATTTATTTGGTATTTGTTTTATTGTGATTTGTAATTTGTAACCCGGCGGTGACTAAGAATTTATTTGCACATATTACTCTCTCTGAGTTCGACAGGCTCTTCCCCGATGACGAGCATTGCCTGGAATTCCTGGCCAATAAGAAGTGGAAGGGGGGCTATGTGTGCCGGAAATGCGGTCATACGAATTACTGCAGGGGCAAGACACCCTTCTCGCGCCGGTGTACGGCCTGCAAGCATGAAGAGTCGGCCACCTCCCACACCTTCTTTCATCACTGCAAGATGCCGTTGCGCGAGGCCTTTCATATCGCCTTCATGGTGTGCCATACGCCGGATATATCAACCTATGAGTTGTCGAGGGTTCATGACAAACGCCAGATGACCTGCTGGAAGTTCAAAAAGAAGATACAGGAATGCATCGATAAGAAAGGCGAGCTGACAACCATTGGCTGATTTTAAAACCTCATCCCCCGGCCCCTTCTCCTTTTAAGGAGAAGGGGTTTGGGGTTGAGGTTATTGAATCACCAGCTTCCGCACCATCGCTTTATTCTTCGTAATCACTTTTACAATGTAAATACCTTTCCGGAAGGTACTGATATTCACCTCAATCCGGCCGTTGTCCTTTTTTTCCGGTGGGATGCCCGCCACGGTTTTTCCTGCCATTGTCAGTATTTCCACTTTTATATCCTGTGGAATTGATCTTTCCCATTCAATTCTGACGCTCTGCCGTGCCGGATTAGGGTAGATCGTCAGGCCTTCATCACTTTCATTTTCCTTTATTCCCACCATGCTGCTGGTATAGGAAGCGTCCCATCCGGCGGCGGTGACGCTGCCGTTGGTGGTGAAGAGGATCAGCATTTTGCCGCTGGTGGCCGTCACGGGCTCGGGTAGGGTTGACCCCGAGAACTCGCCGATAGGTGTCTGGGTCCCCATATCGATCACTTTGACCCAGTCGGCGCCTTCTTCGGTATCGAAGGAGTTGAAGGTGAGGGTGACGGTAGCTGCACCGGGCGGTAAAATCCGGAACTGGCATATCGTGTTGTTGTTGTAATTGAAGGTGCCGCTGCCGTCGCCGATATCTCCTGACGGTTCTGTATAGGTGGTGACACCGTTGCACCATACCGGTGAGGTGGTGCTGTAGCTGGCGAACCATCCGGCCCCGGTGCCTTCGTCGCCGGTCATGAATTTAATAAGCATCTGGTTCCCCGAGGAGGTCATGGCTCCCGGGAGCTGGTCACCCGCGAAAGCGCCGAGCAGGCCGGCTGTTTCGGTGTTGCCTTCGTAAATATATACGGTATCGCCGGGTAATGTATTGAAGCGGTTAAATGTGAGGGTGATGTTAGTGATGGAATCCTGTTCGGTCTGGGGTGAGATGAGCCAGGAGCAGGAGGCATTGTTTTGATAGGGGTATACGGCGCTGCTGCCGTCTTCGAAGGTGCCTCTCGGGGCCGTCAGCGTGTCGTCACCGGCACACCATGCCGGGTAATCATAGGCTGTCGTGTCAGGGAAGCAATTGATGACGAGCTCCTGGGCATAGTTGAAGTTATTGCCGCCGGGTGTTAGGTTGTCAAGGGTGAAATAGCCGTCGAACGATCCGCTCCAGCCCCAGTTCATGTGGAAGTAGTCGCCCTGGTAACCATCGACGATGAAGGCATGGCCGCTGGTGTAAGTGTAGTCGGCCCAGCCGGCGTAGTAGCATGGCATGGCCCTGTTGAGGTGGGCCGTCACCAGGCTGTCCCAGTCCATCGAGGTACTGTCGCGGTAAACATATTGTGTCTCGGGTGAATATTTGAAATAGGTACGCAGTGAATAGGCTGCCTTATGATTCCACATGCCTGACGACTGCGGTCCATAGTCCATGTCGACCGACACACCTATCTGGTACAGCAGCTCGGCGATGGCCGGGTTGGCCGTGGTGGGTTTGTTGAGCATCTCATTCCAGTGATAGGTGGTGTTGCCGAAGTCGGCCGAGAGGGTGCCATAATCGGGATGCTGGTAAGAGTAAGAGCCGGTGCCTGTCGGCGGCCAGCGGAAGTAGTACATCAGTTGCCCCATGGCGGTAGCTACACAACCTGTAACGCAATGACCGTTCACCCCGTTGGGATCGACAGGACAGAAGGCGTTGTAGGGATAACCCTGATCCCACTGCGAGAGGAGCATGGGCTCGACCTCACGCCCGCGGCGAACAGAAGTGAAGGACTGAATATCCGCAGTGGACAGCCGTTCCCATTCGCAGGCCACGGTGACGCTGCCGCTCACGTTGTTATGGATGGCGCAAAGGAGCTGTCGTTTGTAATAATCCATCCATCCCCTGAAATTATCGGGCTGACCGTTCTCCGAATATCCACCTTCAAGGGAATAACCCAGCACCGGCATGACGGCATCGGTGGCCGGCACGATGACATAGCCCGGCGGATCAAAGTTGAAGACAAAATACAGAAGCTCACCATCCTGTTTCACTTCGACGGTATTGATGATCCGGATGTCGTGGTATGGCGTGGGGTAATCCCAGTTCAGACGTTCATAATAGAAGTTCATGGCTACCTGCTGCGCCCTCCCGGTGGTCACCTCACCGGCAAAGACGCTGATAAAAAGAAGGTTAAATATCAATGCGAAGGACAGGCGTTGGGATGTTCTCATTGTTTAATGAAATTTGAATTTGAAGAGATAAATGTAATGAGAAAATTTGGAAATGTGACCATTTGAAAATGATTAAGGTGTGGATTGTAAAATAAGAAAATCCCGGATTGGTTGTGCAGCCTCGTCCTTAATGGTCATGTCATTTCCCGCAGGAAAGAATTGCGTGCCTTATTTCGGAACTCTTTATATCAGAAATTAGGCTTCAGGGCATATTTTTCATAGAATTCCTCGATGCAGTTGACCGATTGCTCAGCTGTATCCACAATTTGGAAAATATTCAAGTCCTCGTTAGATATTTTTTTTTCTGCTAAAAGACGTTCTTTCATCCATTTCAACAATCCGTCCCAATATTCGCTGCCAACCCAAACAATGGGGAATTTCACCAACTTGTGTGTCTGGATCAGGGTAACTGCCTCGAACATTTCATCGAGGGTGCCGAAGCCGCCGGGCATGACGATATATCCCTGGGCATACTTCATGAACATGACTTTACGGACAAAGAAATAATGGAACGAAAGGTATTTGTCGGAGTCGATAAAGGGATTGGGAACCTGTTCGAAGGGCAGTTCGATGTTCAGCCCGACCGATTTACCGCCGGCGAAGTGAGCCCCTTTATTGGCGGCTTCCATGATGCCGGGGCCGCCGCCGGTGATGATGCCGTAACCTTTTTTTACCAGGAGATAGGCTATCTCTTCCGTCATCCGGTAATAGACATCCGTTGGTTTGGCCCGTGCCGAGCCGAAGATGGACACACAGGGTCCTATTTTGGCCAGGCTCTCGAAACCATCCACCAGTTCGGCCATCACCTTAAACACCGACCAGGCATCGGTGGTTTTGATCTCATTCCAGCTTTTGGGTGTGATGGCCTCTCTCAGTTGAGCTTCGTCGTGAATATAGATGTCGTCTCTTGGTTCTTCATTCATAAGAGGTGGTTTTAATGCAAAGATATTAATATTCTTCCCAACTGGCTATGGTCAGGTCACCGCTGTCCACCCGGCAGAAAGCCTGTATGAAAGCGCCGGCCAGACGCGCATTGGTGATGAGCGGGATGTTGAAATCCACGGCGCTGCGCCGGATGCGGTAGTCATTGTCCAGCTCGCTCCTGCTCAGGTTCTTTGGAATATTGACGACCAGGTCTATTTTTCTTTTTTTAAGGTAATCGAGGGTATTGGGGTCCTTTTTCTCATCCGGCCAATGCAGCAATATGGAAGGTATGTTATACCTGCTGAAGAAATCGTGAGTGCCGCCGGTAGCGTAGATTTCGTAACCGCGGTCAACGAGCAGGCGGACACTGTCGAGCAATTCGGTCTTGGACCGCACCGGACCCCCGGAAAAAAGAACGGCTTTTTCAGGGATGGTGTAACCTACCGACAGCATCGACTTCAGGATGGCTTCGTAATAATTGTCGCCGATGCATCCCACCTCTCCTGTGGAGACCATCTCGACACCCAGTACCGGGTCGGCTTTCTGGAGCCTGGAAAAGGAGAACTGCGACGCTTTTACGCCGACGTAATCGAGGTCGAACAGCGATTTGTCGGGCCTGGTCACAGGCTTGTCGAGCATGATCCGCGTGGCTATGTCGATGAAGTTGGTCTTCAGAACTTTCGAAATGAAGGGGAAGCTGCGCGAGGCCCTGAGGTTGCATTCGATGACCATGACATCGTTGTCTTTTGCCAGGAACTGGATGTTAAACGGACCCGAGATGCGGAGGCTTTCCGCTATCTGCTTGGATATCTTTTTGATTCTGCGTACCGTCTCGACATATATCTTCTGAGGCGGAAAAAGCATGGTGGCGTCCCCGGAATGCACACCGGCGAATTCCACATGTTCCGTTATAGCATAACAGATAATATCGCCATCGCGGGCCACGGCATCCATTTCTATCTCCTTGGCTTCTTCGATGAACCGCGACACCACCACCGGATACTGCTTCGACACCTCCGTGGCCAGACGGAGGTAGTGATCGAGCTCATGCCTGTTCGAAACCACATTCATGGCGGCACCCGACAGGACATAGGAAGGGCGTATAATGACAGGGAATCCCACCTCCCGGATGAAGTCATGAACATCGCCGATGCTGGAGAGCTCTTTCCACCGTGGCTGGTCTATCTTCAAGTCATCCAGCATGGCTGAGAATTTATGACGGTCCTCGGCCCTGTCGATTGACAGGGGAGAGGTGCCAAGGATATGGACTCCCTGACGGTATAACCGCATGGCCAGGTTATTGGGGATCTGACCGCCCGTCGACACCACCACGCCATAAGGATCCTCTTTTTCGATGATGTCCATCACCCGTTCAAAGGTCAGCTCCTCAAAATAAAGCCTGTCGCAGACATCATAGTCGGTGCTGACGGTTTCGGGATTGAAATTGATCATCACCGGCCGGTAGCCTTCCTGTTTGATGGTATTGAGGGCGTTCACGCCACACCAGTCGAATTCCACGCTGCTGCCGATACGGTATGCTCCCGATCCCAGAACGACGATGGACCGTTTGTCCTGCTCGCCGGCCACATCGTCCTGGTTTCCGTTATAGGTCAGGTAAAGGTAATTGGTCTGTGCCGGAAACTCGGCGGCCATGGTGTCGATTTGTTTTATGCAGGGCTCAATTTTCCTTTTTTTTCTGTGCGTCCTCACCTTCAGCAGGTCATCCGTTATTTGCTTCCGGCTGCTCTTTAACACGGTCCGGGCGATCTGGAAGTCGGAAAATCCCATCCTCTTGGCTGTCAGCAGCAACTCATCGGGTAATTCGTCCAGGGTATGGTATTGCAGCAATAACAGGTAGGTGTCGTAGATGTTTTTCAGTTTCTCGAGGAACCACCGGTCAATATGAGTCAGTTCGAAGATCCTGTCTATGCTGTAATTTTTGAACAGGGCCATGGCGATGACAAAGATGCGCATGTCGGTTGGGACAGCCAGTTCCCTGTCGATGATGATGTCTTCGATATCCTTGTTGCCAACGAATCCGTGCATGCCCTGGCCGATCATGCGGAGGCCTTTCTGCAGGGCTTCCTCGAAGGTGCGTCCGATGGCCATGACTTCGCCCACACTCTTCATGCTGCTGCCGATGGTGTGCGAAACACCTTTGAATTTGTCGAGGTCCCACCGCGGTATTTTAACCACCACATAGTCCAATGCCGGTTCAAAAAAGGCCGTGGTATCCTTGGTGACCGCATTCCGGAGCTCATACAGGCCATAACCCAGCGACAGTTTGGCAGCGATGAAAGCCAGCGGATAGCCGGTGGCTTTTGACGCCAGCGCACTCGACCGCGACAAGCGTGCGTTGACCTCTATCACTCGGTAGTCGGCCGAGTCGGGATCGACGGCGAACTGCACATTGCATTCGCCCACGATACCTACGTGCCGTATGATGCGGATGGATATTTCCCTTAACTGATGGTACTCGCGGTTCGACAGGGTTTGTGAAGGCGCCACGACGATGCTTTCGCCGGTATGGATACCCAGTGGGTCGAAATTTTCCATGTTGCACACGGTGATGCAGTTATCATAGCCGTCGCGCACCACCTCGTACTCGACCTCTTTCCATCCCCGCAGCGATTCCTCCACCAGCACCTGCCCCGTGAAGGAGAAGGTACGCTCCGTCAGCGCCCTGAGTTCTTTCTCGTCGGAACAGAAACCGCTGCCCAGCCCCCCCAGGGCATAGCCCGATCGGATGATCACCGGGAATCCCAGACGGTCACCGGCCTCGAGAGCCTCAGCGACATTGGTGACGGCCACGCTTTTTGGTGTTTTAACACCTATTTCTTCCAGCTTCCTGACAAAAAGTTCCCTGTCCTCCGTTCCGATGATGGCTTCGATGGGTGTGCCCAACACGCTGACCCCGTGTTTCTCCAGGATGCCCTCTTTATGCATGGCGATGCCGCAGTTCAATGCCGTCTGACCGCCAAAGGAAAGAAGAATGCCGTCAGGTCGTTCTTTGTCGATGACTTTCTCAACAAAGAACGGAGTAACCGGTAGAAAATAGATTTTGTCCGCCATTCCCTCGGAAGTCTGGACCGTGGCGATGTTGGGATTGATGATTACCGTGGTGATGCCTTCCTGCCGCAGGGCCTTGAGGGCTTGTGTCCCCGAATAGTCAAACTCGCCGGCTTCACCGATCTTCAGGGCGCCGGAACCCAGCACGACCACTTTCTTTATCTCCTCACGGTTCATGGTCTGTGATGTTTTATCATACCGATGAATTCATCAAAGAGGTATTCGGTGTCCACGGGTCCTGCGGAGGCTTCCGGGTGGAACTGCACGGCAAAGACGGGGAGGGTCTCATGACGTATACCTTCACAGGTCCCGTCGTTCAGATTGACGAACGAGGGGCTCCACCCGGCGGGCAGCGTACCCGTGTCGACAGCGTAACCATGATTCTGCGAGGTGATATAGCACCGCTTCGTCCGCATGTCCATAACCGGCTGGTTATGCCCCCGGTGACCGTATCTCAGTTTGTAGGTGTCGGATCCCACCGCCAGTGCTATGATCTGCGTGCCTAAGCAGATGCCGAAGACGGGCACCTGCTTCTCCAACAGCCGCTGCACGTTGCGGATGGTTGCACCGCAAGTCTTAGGATTGCCCGGGCCATTCGATAATAAGACGCCATCCACCTCTTCACGGATGGCATCGTCATCCCACGGCACCCTGATAACGGTGGCATCACGCTTCAGCAGGCACCGGATGATGTTGTTCTTGGTACCGCAGTCAATGAGCAGGATGCGGTGCCTGCCTTCACCATAGATGATCTTTTTATCCGTCGACACCTGGCTGACAAGATTGACCATGTTGGGATCATAAAAACCGGGATCCCCGTCAACGATGATCTTGCCGAGCATCACGCCCCGTTCCCTGATCTTTCGTGTCAGAGCCCTGGTGTCGATGCCCGAGATGCCCGGGATATGTTGTTCTGCGAGCCACGCCGAGAGGCTCTTGGCGGCGTCCCAGTGACTGTATTTAAATGAGTAATCGGCGATGACCAGGCCGGCGACCTGCACCCGGTCGGATTCGAAGAATTCGGTGAGGCCGTTGATCCTCTTTGCCTCAGGGACACCGTAATTGCCTATCAGCGGGTAAGTGGCCACCAGTATCTGACCTTTGTAGGATGGATCGGTCAGACTCTCGGGATAGCCCGTCATGGCCGTGCTGAAAACCACCTCCCCGGCTGCGGAATGAAAGGCGCCGAAAGACCGGCCATGGTATACCGAGCCGTCCTCCAGGACTAACTGTGCGGGAACGGATATGTTCATCGGGATGAAATAATTGTGTGCATGACCATGTCACCCTCCGTTTAACATGTTTTTGAGATAGTGCGCCGTGTAACTGTTTTTATCCTTCACCAGCTCTTCCGGCGTGCCCTGGGCAATGATCTGTCCCCCGCGTTCACCGCCTTCAGGGCCCATATCAATGATATAATCCGCCATCTTGATGACCTCCATGTTATGTTCGATGATCAGAATGGTGTTTCCTTTGTCGGTGAGGCGGTTGAGTACCTCCATCAACACTTTCACATCCTCAAAGTGCAGCCCTGTCGTCGGCTCATCCAGGATATAGAGTGTCCTTCCGGTGTCTTTCTTGGAGAGTTCCGCCGCCAGCTTGATGCGCTGGGCTTCGCCTCCCGACAGTGTTGTGGAAGGCTGTCCCAGGGAGATGTATCCCAAGCCTACATCCCTCAGCGTTTTGATCTTTTGGGTGATGGACGGTATGTTCTCAAAGAATTCCACAGCCTGGTCGATGGTCATGTCCAAGACATCGTTGATTGATTTACCCTTGTAACGCACTTCGAGGGTCTCGCGGTTGTAACGTTTCCCGTTGCATGTCTCACACACCACCTGCACGTCGGGCAGGAAATTCATTTCGATGACCCTGACGCCGGCGCCTTTGCAAGTCTCGCAGCGTCCTCCCTTGACATTGAAAGAGAAGCGGCCGGGTTTATAGCCTCTGACCCGTGACTCGGGCAGCTGGTGGAACAGCTTGCGGATGTCATCAAACACACCGGTATAAGTGGCGGGATTCGAACGCGGCGTGCGCCCTATGGGTGCCTGGTTGATCTCGATCACCTTATCAAGGTTCTGAATGCCCTCGATGTTGTCATAAGGCAGAGGCTTGAGATCGGAACGGTAGAATTTTTTATTCAGGATGGGGAATAAGGTGTCCGTAATGAGTGACGATTTGCCGCTGCCCGACACGCCGGTCACGCAGATGAGGATGCCCAGAGGCAGATGCAGCGTCACATCTTTTAAATTGTTGCCGCGGGCACCGCTGAGGGTCAGAAAATGCCCGTTGGGATGCCGTCTTCGCTGTGGGACAGGGATCTCCTTTTTACCGCTGAGGTAGAGGCAGGTGATCGAGTCACAGGCCATCATATTTTTCGGCGTTCCGGTGGCGACGATGTGTCCGCCCTGTTTCCCCGCTCCCGGTCCCATATCGATGACATAATCGGCGGATAATATGGTTTCTTTATCATGTTCCACGACGATGATGGAGTTACCGATGTCGCGCAGTTCTTTCAAGGCTCTGATCAGCCTCATGTTGTCGCGTTGGTGCAAGCCAATGCTGGGCTCATCGAGGATGTACAATACCCCGACCAGTTGCGATCCGATTTGTGTGGCCAACCGTATGCGCTGCGATTCGCCGCCGGCCAGACTCCTGGCGGTGCGGTCGAGGGTGAGGTACTCCAGCCCGACATCCAGCAGAAATTGCAGCCGCGTCCTGATCTCCCTGACCAGTTCACGCGCAATGCTGTATTTACGCTCGTCAAGGACCTCCTGAATATGGTCAAACCACTCATACAGATTGATGATGTCCATGCCCGAGAGATCGGCAATGCTTTTACCGCCTATCCTGAAGAAAAGGGATTCCTTTTTCAGCCTGGTGCCCTTGCACTCGGGACATGCGGTCTTATTCATGAATCCGGCAATCCATTTCTTCAGGGCTTCCGATTCGGAGTTGTTGTACTGGTTCGAGATGAAATTGACGATACCCTCAAAGCTCAGCGAATATGAAGATGTGACGCCGAGGTATTCGTTTTTGACTTTGAATACCTCATCCGATCCGTACAGGATGATGTTCAGGGCATTGTCGGGGATATCCCTGACGGGGGTGTCGAGGGTGAAACCGTATTTGTCGCCGATGGCTTCCACTTGCTTGAAGATCCAGTTATTCTTATACTCACCCAGGGGTGCCAGTCCTCCTTTTTTGATGCTTCTGGAAGGATCGGGGATGATCTTGTCGAGATCGATTTCGGAGATCACGCCGAGGCCGTTGCAAATGGGGCACGCCCCGTAGGGTGAGTTGAAGGAGAAGCTGTTGGGCTCGGGTTCATCGTAAGAGATGCCTGAATCGGGGCACATCAGCAAACGGCTGTAATGTTGGATGGTCTCTGTCCCGACATCAAGGACGATGAGGCTGTCTTTACCGTGTTTGAGAGCCAGTTGCACCGCCTCGCTTACCCTTTTCCTCGATTGCGGTCCCACGGTGATCTTATCGACAACGCATTCGATATCATGTATCTTGTAGCGGTCCACCTGCATGCCGAAGGTGATATCTCTGATCTCACCGTCGACACGCACTTTCAGGAATCCCTGACGCCGCACCTGCTCGAAGAGCTCCCTGTAGTGGCCTTTTCTTCCTTTCACCAGCGGGCTGAGGATGATGATGGAACGGTCGGGGTATTTTGACAGGATCAGGTCAACGATCTGGCCTGAGGTGTAACGCACCATGAGCTTGCCGGTGACGTAAGAGTATGCGTCGGCGACACGGGCATACAGCAGCCGCAGGAAATCGTACACCTCGGTGATGGTGCCCACGGTGGAGCGCGGATTCCTGCTCGTTGACTTTTGCTCTATTGATATCACGGGGCTCAGTCCTTTGATCATATCCACATCGGGACGTTCAAGGCTGCCTATAAACTGCCGGGCATAAGCTGAAAAGGTCTCCATATACCGCCGCTGACCCTCGGAGTAAATGGTGTCGAAGGCCAGCGATGATTTGCCGCTGCCACTCAAGCCCGTGATGACCACAAACCGGTTACGCGGGATCTTCAGGTCTATATCCTGAAGGTTGTGCACACGCGCACCATATATTTCCAGAAAAGTTTCGCCGTCACTCATAACCAGTGGCCGGACCGGTTCATGTTAAAACCATCCGGTTGTTTATCACACATCATATAATGATCTCACATGAGATCCTTTACTTTCAGGGTGTCACCGAAGATGTTTTCGTCATCCTGATGATGCCTCTTTAATAATTTACTGTAATTCAGATACCCTTTAACAGGTATCTTGATCATGTATGTCTTTCGTTGCCGGTTGTGCAGGTAATTCTGCCGCAGCCACGGATTAAATTCTTTTAGCACCAGGTAGTTGATATCGTGGTCTCTGGCAAATTGAGCCAGGTTATTGATGGAGGTATCCACGATGACAGTCCTGTTTGGTACAGTAGGATAAAAATCCTTTTCCCTGAGGAAGTAACCATATTGTGTGGGATGGTTGTATATGATTTTAAGTGCCAGTATCCTGTAAATGTAACGTGTCGTTTCCTCGTTGAGCAGGAGGTCATAGAAAGAGGAGACGCCTTGCCGTTCCATGGCGTCCGACACCAGGTTTTTACCTCCGTTGTAAGAGACGGCGGCCAGGGTCCAGCTATGAAAAACAGCGTAAGTATCATTGAAATACTGACAGGCGGCTTCCGTCGACCTCTCCACGTGATAGCGTTCGTCGACCTCATCGTTGATCTCGAGCCCGTATTCCTTGCCGGTGTTATTGACAAATTGCCAGTATCCCGTGGCGCCTGTCGGTGATACCACATTGCGCAGGCCGCTCTCGATCATGGCGACATATTTAAAGTCTTCCGGTACGCCGTTCTTCCGGAGTATGGAATCAATGACGGGCAGCCAGCGGTGCGCGCGTTTGAACATGAACAACGTGGAAGAATGAAAATAGGTGTTGACGGTCAGCTCGCGGTCAAGGGCTTCCCTGACATAAAACAGATCGAGGGGAACGGCTTCGCCTGCAAAGTCAACAGAATCGGGTATCGGGGGCGAGAATATCTTGTTGTTATTGGTAAAAGCATTCCAGTATGAGATGTCGGAAGAATCACGCCGGGATGAAAATATGAAAATGGCCGTCACTATCGAGGCTAATATCAATGGGATGATTATGTAAAGGAGCTTTTTCATGTTGCCGGATAAAATTATCAGATGAAAAACAGAAATGGTCAATAAGTCTTCTGTCAAAAATGAATTTTCACCTCCTTTAATAACGGTGCCTTCCGGTCTTTCAGTGTGAGAATGGGATCGGTAATGCCCCATTCAATGGCCAGATCGGGGTCATCCCAGCGTATGGTGCATTCCGATGCCTTATGGTAGACTTTGGTGCATTTATACAGAAAGACGGTATCATCTTCAAGAGAGAGGAACCCATGGGCAAAACCGGGCGGTATCCAGTACATGTGTTTGTTATCGTGCGACAGGACCGCCGAACACCATTTCCCGAAATAGGGTGAGTTTTTTCTTATGTCAACAGCCACATCCAGCACGGCTCCCCTGGCCACCCTGACCAGCTTGCCCTGTTCATGGGGAGGGTTTTGAAAATGCAATCCCCGGAGTACGTTTTTTCCGGATCTCGATTCATTGTCCTGGACAAACCTGTATTTTATCCCGGCCGTGAGAAAAGTCTCGATGTTGTACGACTCGAAAAAATAACCCCTCTCGTCGCGGTAGATATCTGGCTTGATCAGGAGTACGTCGGGGATCGATGATTTTTGTACTTCCATTGGTTTTTCAATTGTTCGATTGTTAATAAATTTCAATGTCAGAGCCGGGGATTTCATGACCATCGTTCGGTTAAATGATCAAATGTGTATGGCTTCGTCATAGGCATTGGCTACCGCTTCCATGATGGCTTCGGACATGGTGGGATGGGGATGGACGGCATGGATGATCTCATAGGCCGTGGTCTCCAGTTTACGTGCCGCTACCACTTCGGCGATCAGCTCGGTGACGTTATATCCGATCATGTGGGCGCCGAGCCATTCTCCGTATTTGGCGTCGAAGATCACTTTCACGAAGCCCTCCGTGGCCCCTGCCGCCTTGGCTTTGCCTGAGGCGGTATAGGGGAAGCGTCCCACACGGATGTCATAACCTTTTTCACGGGCTGCTTTTTCGGTCATGCCCACCGAGGCTATCTCCGGCTCGGTATAAGTACATGAGGGCAGGTTACCATAATCCAGAGGTTCAGGGTTTTGCCCTGCTATCTTCTCCACACAGACGATACCTTCGTGCGAGGCCACATGCGCCAGCGCCGGACCGGGAATGATATCACCGATAGCGTAGTATCCTTCCACATTCGTTCTGTAATATTCATCCACGGCCACCTTATCTTTTTCAGTTCGAATACCGACCTCCTCCAAACCGATGCCTTCGATATTGGATGTGATGCCCACGGCTGACAGGACGATTTCCGCCTCCAGGACCTCTTCACGGTCTTTGGCCTGTATGGCGACCTGGCACATCTTTCCTTTCGCGTTAACGGATTTGACCATCGCGGAGGTCATCACTTTAATACCTGCTTTTTTAAAGGAACGGGCCAGCTGTTTGGAAACCTCTTCATCTTCGAGGGGTACGATGTCGGGCAGAAATTCGATGAGGGTGACCTCGGTGCCGATAGTATTATAGAAATGAGCAAATTCGGCACCTATGGCGCCCGAGCCCACCACGATCATTGAGGCGGGGCGCTTGTTCAGGGTCATGGCCTCACGGTATCCGATGATCTTTTTCTTGTCCTGTTTGATGCCGGGCAGCTCCTTGGAACGGGCACCGGTGGCCAGGATGATATGATCGGCAGAATATTCCGTCACGGTACCCTTAGCATCGGTGACGGTCACCACCTTGCCTGGTTTGATGAACCCGGTGCCCTGGATGTGATCGATCTTGTTTTTGCGGAAAAGGAACTGTATCCCCTTACTGGTGTTCCCGGCAATGGTGCGGCTTCGTTTTACCATTGCTTCAAGGTCGGCATGAACTTCACCTTTGAGGGTGATGCCAAAATCGGCCGAATGCAGCATATCATGGTATACCTGGGCACTGCGTAACAGGGCTTTGGTGGGGATACACCCCCAGTTCAGGCAGATACCGCCCAGCTCGGCCCGCTCCACCACGGCGGTTTTCAATCCCAGTTGCGAGGCCCTGATGGCGGCTACATACCCGCCCGGCCCACTGCCGATAACGATCAGATCGTAATTCATCATATTGGAATTTTGGATGTTGCAAAATTATGAATTTAGATGCATAAAAGTTACCCCCACACTTATTCACATTTTCTGTTACAAAACAACAGGAGATCAGACAATGTTTATTTCGGATTATCTATTATTCTTTGGCATACTGAGGTTGATCCCGTCATGGTGAAAACGGACTGAACATTTTGGGCATGGCCTGTGGCCAGGAAGAGGTTTTAAACATGCATGTTAATTAAAATCGTCAGGTGAAACGGCAATTTTATGTATTTTTACCGGCATGAAATAAACCGTATGTAAACTATTTTAACATGAGTTCAGCAGGAAAAGAGCGTTACACAGAAGCCGCTGCCAGGTCGGCGCAGTGGCACAGAGAGTATATTGAGAAGTTGCGGAAGTGCCGTTTCGATACCATTGCGGTTCACGGCCTTTATTCGATGCAGGAGGCCCTGGATTTCAATCAGGGTTCAATCATCGAACCTATTTACATGTCCACGTCGCAGGCTTACCGTGATGCCGATGAAATGGAGGCGGCCCTGGGCTATGAGATACCCACCTGGTGCTATTCCCGCATCGCCAATCCCAGCACCTATTACCTCGAAGGAGTCCTGGCCCTGCTTGAGGGTTACGGGACAGACACAGAGACATCCTGCGTGTCCACATCATCGGGCATGGCCGCCATACAGAGTGCCGTGGATCCCCTGCTGGTGAAAGACGACAAGCACCCGGGTGCACCCATCAATTTTGTGGCTACCTGTCAGGTCTATGGAGGAACGTTTCAACAGTTTGCCGTCCGTAAAGAGAAAGAAAGAAACATTGAATGGAGGAAGATCATTCATTCCGACAATCTGGACGAATGGGAAAGACAGATCGACGAACATACCCGTTTCCTTTACGGTGAGATGCCCAGCAACCCCGGGCAGGCTTTTTTCGATCTTGAGAAGGTGGCTGCCCTGGCGCACCGTTATGGCATCCCCATGATCGTTGACTCGACCGTGGCCACCCCGGCACTCATGCGACCCATCGCTTTCGGTGCCGATATTGTTGTTCAATCTGTCACAAAGTCATTGACGGCCAGCGGCTTCGGCATCGGCGGCGCCCTCATCGCACGAAAAAATATCACTACGAATATCAATAACGATGAGATGAGAGAGGATTTTTGCACTTATATCAAACTCCTGCCAAACCGCGATAATGGTCCCAATCTTTCCCCCATGAATGCGATCCTGACGCTGAACGACATCCGGACGCTTCGTCCGCGCATGGACCAGGTCAGCCGCAACACCATGAAGGTAGCCCGTTTTCTGGAGCAACACAAGCATATTGAGCGTGTCGATTACCTGGGTCTTGAATCCGATCCCCTGCACGAACTGGCCTCACGTTACATGGTGCTGGTCGACTCGGAATATGATGAGCAGTATGGGCATCCGGTGAACCGTTACGGGCATCTGATGTCATTCAGGGTGAAGGGTGGCGGCAGGCCCACACGCGATGTATTCGATGCCTTTCAGCGCATCTGGCGCGCCACCGATCTGGGAAGGATAAAATCGGTGGCTACCATCCCGGCCATCTCCACACATATGCAACAGGGTGAAGAAGGCCGTAAAATAGCCGACATCCCGGCCAACCTTGTCCGCCTGTGTGTCGGCGCCGAACATCCCGACGATGTCGTCGCCGACCTCGACCAGGCCTTATCCGTCCTCGACGGCAAAAAGGTCTTCTACACCTCTCCCGGATTCTCAGCCGGCGGCGCCTCATCGGCCAAGCTGTCTTAAGATTATAAAAATGAATGATCGATAATCAAAAGGATCTCCGCAATTTAACAATATAACATTATAACAATATGATTCACAATCTTGCACTCATCGGATTTGGAACCGTCGGACAGGGCTTTTGTGAGATTTTGGCCGACAAGAAAGAATTTTTAAATGCAGAATATGGCTTTGAATATGCGATTGTTGCCGTGGCCGACTTTATTTACGGCAATGTTTACAATCCGCGTGGTCTGGATGTGAGGCAGCTTCTCGATGAAGCAGGGAGAAAAAAGAAGTTCACGCGCGGTATCACTTCCTGGGATAACCTGACTCTGATAAGGGAGTGCAATGCAGATATCGTTTGCGAGTTGACCTATACCGATCTGAAAACGGGCGGTCCGTCGGTGGCACACTGCAGGGAGGCACTCACTGCCGGCAAGCATGTGGTCACCAGCAACAAGGGACCGGCGGCTCTGTTCTATCATCAGATGAAAAAGCTTGCCGATGAACACCATGTCAGGTTCATGATTGAAGGAACGGTCGTCTCGGGCACGCCGGTCATCAACCTGGCCGCCGGACCGCTGGCGGGTTGTGAGATCACAAAGATAAGAGGCATCCTTAACGGCACAACCAACTTCATCCTCACTGAGATGGAAAAGGGACAGGATTATGCCACAGCGCTGAAGAAAGCCCAGGAGCTGGGTTATGCCGAAGCCGACCCCACCGGCGATGTCGAGGGTTATGACGCCAGGGGGAAAGTGACCATACTGGCCAATGTGGTCATGAAAACGCCCCTGTCGATCAATAAGGTGCCATGTCAGGGCATCACCCGGATCACATCACAGGATATCATGGAAGCGGCAAAACAAAAAGCACGGTGGAAGCTCATCGGATCGGTTGAGAAGAAAGACGGTAGAGTGGTGGCTGCCGTGGCTCCCGAGATGATACCCTTGGCGCATCCGTTAGCCGGGGTCATGGGCGCCACCAACGCTTTGACCTTCACCACCGATTTGCTGGGCGATGTGACGGTCATCGGGCCGGGAGCAGGCAGGAGGCAGACAGGATTTTCGATATTAAGCGATATTCTTGAAATCCATAGGGATTCGTAATCAGATTCTTAGTAAATACAACCTCACCCCCTGTCCCCCTCTCCTGTGAGGAGAGGGGGAGGGGGGTGAGGTCCTAAACCATAATACCATGAAAAAAGGAGCTTATACATTACTGATCACCCCTTTCAGGGATGACATGTCACTCGATGAGGAAGGTCTCGCCCGGCTTGTCCAACGCCAGGCCGAGGCGGGTATTCACGGCATAGCGCCCCTGGGTGTCACCGGCGAGAATCCCCTTATGACCGACGAGGAGGTGAAGAGAGTCCTCGGGATTGTCGTCACCCATGCCAAAGGCCGGTGCAAGATTGCACCCGACACATGCGCCATGAGCCTGTGGAAAGCATTGGAACGTGTTAAGGAATACGCCGATCTGGGAGCGGATTATATTGTTGTGTTTACACCTTATTTCGTTCTTCCTACAATGGACGGCGTGATCAGGTTTTTTGAGGAGATCGCCGACAGTTCGCCAGTGCCCATCATCATGCACACGTCAAAGGGCCGTACCGGCATTGATGTGACGCCCGAGACCATCGCCCGGCTGGCCAAACACCCCAATATCGCCGGGGTAAAATACGGGAGCAAAGAGATCGATCTGCTGGCGAAAGTCATTTCCCTCACCCGTGATGATGATTTTGAGGTGTTCACGGGTAAGGATACCACGGCCTTTTCCTTTGTCACTGCCGGGGGTGGCGGCACCTTCACCGTGGCCGGCAATGTGATTCCGGGCATCATGCAAGATCTCGTCGACAAAGCGGTGGCAGGCAGGATCGACGAGGCCAGGGAGATACACTATACCTATTACAGCCTCTTCGAGGCCTGCCGTTATGAAACCAATCCCATGGGCGCCAAAATGGCCCTGAATCTCATGGGTCTGCCGGCGGGTCCCGTGCGGTTGCCTCTCACCCCTCTCAGTGATGGAAAGACCAAAATGCTGGCATCCATTCTGAAGGAAAGGAAACTGCTATGAAGAAGATCAGGATCACGGCGCCGGCCACCAGCGCCAACGTCGGCCCGGGTTATGACATCTTTGCCATGGCCTTGAGGGACCCTCATGATGAGGTCGTCATCACCTTGAATGATTCGGGCAAGGTGTCACTAACCATCACCGGCGACACACAGCACATCCCCGTTTCACCACCTGATAACACCGCCGGCCTGGCCGTTCTCGAGCTGGTGGAGAGAATGAACCTGAAAAACGGTATTCATATTCATCTGGTCAAGAGCATGACATCGGGCGGTGGCCTGGGTACGACCGGTGCCGCGGCGGCTGCAAGCATCTTTGGATTGAACCGGTTGCTCGGCCTCAACCTCGGCACCAATGAGATGGTCGACATCGCCCGCATGGGAGAAGTGGCTTCCGGCGGCTCACCCCATGCCGACAATGTCGCCGCCGCCATCCTCGGCGGTTTCATTCTGGTGAAAAGTTACAATCCCATCGATGTCCTGAAACTTGATATCCCCGAGTTTCCTGTCGTCCTGGCAGTCATAAAAAAAAGCCAGCGCACAACACGCGGTTTTATCACCTATGAGATAGGCCAGGAGAAGCTGAAAGAACAGATGGCACGGTGCTCACGCGTCATCCATGCCCTTCATACGCGTGATATAGAAGAGTTCGGCCGCGCCATCAGCGTGGATTATATCGCTGAGCCGGTGCGCAGCGCGGCTATCCCGGGATATGCCCAGATCAAGGAAAAGACACTCGCCGCCGGCGCCTTCGGATTTAACGTCAGCGGCGGCGGCTCATCCGTATTCGCCGTATGCCCGGAAGAAAAAGTGAATGAGATAGCATACCTGTTTGAAGAGGCTTTCCACGATAACCCTCACTTCGTTAAGGTCATCACCACATGCACCAGCAACGAAGGGGTGAGGATCGCAGGGGAAAAATAAGATGGTTATGCAAATCAATTTAACAGGCAAAGTTGCCTTAGTCACAGGGGCTTCGGGGGGCATCGGTCGGGCTACGGCACTGCTGATGGCAGGGGCCGGCGCAAGGGTTGTTGTCCATTATCATAAGAACAATGAGGCGGCCGAACGTGTCTGTGCCTCCCTGCCCGGTGATGACCATATGATCGTTCAGGGTGACCTGTCACATCCCGGTTCATTAAAGAAACTCGTTACAACTGTCGTTTCCGGGATGGGGGGTATTGACATTCTGGTTAATAACGCGGGGATTTTCGAGGAGAAGCTGATGATAGCCTTTGACTTTGATACCTTTTGTGAGTTCTGGGATCAGACCATCCAAACCGACCTGACGGGTGTTGCCCAGCTTTCTTTTCTGGTTGCAAAACACATGATCAACCGTGGGGGAGGTAAAATCATTAATGTTTCATCGAGGGGGGCTTTCCGTGGTGAGCCTGATGCCTGGCCTTACGGTGCCGCCAAAGCCGGCATGAACGCCCTGGGACAGTCGATGGCGTTGGCGCTGGCACCTCACCGTATCTATGTTTATACCGTCGCGCCGGGATGGGTTGATACAGGAATGGCCTCCTATGGCATGAATACCAAACTGAGAGACGATATCATCAACCAGAGTCCCATGAAACGGATCGCCAAACCGGAGGAGATAGCACGTACCATTGTTTTCCTGGCATCGGAGGGAACGGAATACATGACCGGATGCATTATCGATATCAATGGAGCGTCTTATTTGCGCACATAAGGGATAAGGTCTGCAGGTTCACAGGTCGGCGGATTTTCAGATCATTAGTCGTCAGTCGGCTATCGTTCAATCGCGCAATCATTCCTCCTCACCCCCTCCCTCTCCCTCATGCAGCTCGCAGCTTGTAGCTGACTACATACACCTGCTCACCAGATTCCTGTCGCCATAGGCATCGTCGATGCGTGTCACGGGCGGCCAGAACTTGGCCTCCATTGACATAGGGAAGGCGGCTTTTTGCCTTGAATAAGGATGACGCCATTCATCGGCCGTCACCATCGCCTGTGTGTGGGGGGCATTTTTCAGGACGTTATCGTCTCTGTCGGCACTGCCGTCAATGATCTCCTGTATTTCCCTACGGATCGCTATCATAGCCTCTATAAAGCGGTCGAGCTCTGCCAGGGGCTCGCTCTCCGTAGGCTCCACCATCAGGGTGCCGTGGACGGGGAAAGCCACCGTGGGTGCATGGAGTCCATAATCCATCAGGCGCTTGGCGATGGCTATCACATCCACACCGGCGGTCCTGCTGAACTCATTGCAGTCGAGGATCATCTCATGAGCACAGAACCCGTTTTTACCGGTATACAGGATATTATAATGATCTTTGAGACGTGCCATGAGGTAGTTGGCATTTAACAATGCGTATTGTGTGGCCTCGAGCAGTCCTTCGGTACCGAGTAATTTGACATAACCATACGAAATCGGGAGGATGAAGGCGCTGCCATAAGGTGCCGAAGCCACAGCCGTGATGCCTTTTTTACCTCCCGTGGTAATGACGGGATGCGACGGCAGGAAATCGACGAGGTGGGCGGCAACGCCGATAGGCCCTTCGCCGGGGCCGCCGCCGCCGTGGGGGATGGCAAAGGTCTTATGAAGGTTCATGTGGCACACATCGGCGCCAATGACGGCGGGATTCGTTAAACCGACCTGAGCATTCATGTTGGCGCCGTCCATATACACCTGTCCCCCGTTGTCATGGATGATCCTGATGATCTCCTGTATCTCTTCTTCAAACACGCCATGAGTGGAGGGGTAGGTGACCATCAGGGCTGCCAGGCGGTCTTTGTACTTCATGGCTTTCTCCCTCAGGTCGCCGGTGTCGATATTACCATTCACATCGCACTGCACCACCACGATCTCCATGCCGGCCATGTGGGCGCTGGCCGGGTTGGTGCCATGAGCCGAAGAGGGGATAAGGCACACGTCACGATGACTCTCACCACGGCTTCGGTGATAAGCCCTGATGACCAGCAGACCGGTATATTCCCCTGCGGCACCGGAGTTGGGCTGGAAGGAGATGGCTTTAAAACCGGTGATCTCACAGAAAATCTTCTCCATCTCACGGATGATGAAATGATAGCCTGCGGCTTGCTCTTCCGGTACGAAGGGATGGATAGAACCAAATTCAGGCCAGCTCAGGTAAAAAAGCTCGGCGGCAGCGCTGAGCTTCATCGTACAGGAGCCCAACGGGATCATCGTGCGGTTCAGCGCCAGGTCCATGTTTTCCAGCTTTTTCAGGTAACGCATCATATCCGTCTCGGAATGGTATGAGTGGAAAACGGGATGGGTAAGATAGGTGCTGCCGCGCTCCAGCTCTGCCGGGATGGTTTTTATCCCGGCACATTCTTCCGGATCGCAGATAAAGGCTGTGAATGGAATGTGGCGGGCCCGGGCAAAAACATTGAGGATACGGTTGATGTCGGCCAGGGAAGTGGTCTCATCCACGCTGATGCCGATGTGCCGGTCATCGATGTAACGGAAGTTCATCTCGTCTTCCAGGGCAAGTTGTCTGATATCTTCCATGCGGGCATCATCCGGGAGCATGATCTGAACGGTATCGGAAAAATGACGGTTGAGCTGATCATATCCGTATTTTTTTATCTCCGACGACAGAACGCCTGCCAGAATGTTGATGTTTCTTGCTATGTCATATAATCCCTGCGGTCCGTGGTACACGGCATACATGCCGGCCATGGAGGCGAGGAGGGCCTGTGCCGTGCATATGTTCGACGTGGCGCGCTCGCGTTTAATGTGCTGCTCGCGCGTCTGCAAGGCCATGCGCAATGCCCTGTTGCCCTGAGCATCAATTGACACGCCGATGATGCGGCCGGGCATGAACCGCTTGTGATCTTCTTTTGCCGCCAGGAAGCCCGCATGGGGTCCTCCGTAGCCCATGGGTACACCGAAGCGTTGTGCCGAACCCACCACCACATCGGCACCCCATTCGCCAGGCGGTTTCAGCATGGTGAGACTCAACAGGTCGACAGCGGCGATGACCAATCCGCCGGAACGGTGCATACGGGCGGTGAAATCACCGTAATTGTGGATCATCCCACGTTCATCAGGGTATTGGACAAGAGCACCGAAAAACATATCGTCAGGTGAAAAGTGACGGTGGTCGCCGACGACCAGCTCAATGCCCAGGGGCTCGGAACGGGTCCTGAGCAGGTCAAGGGTCTGAGGAAAAAGGTTGCCGGAGACGAAAAAACGGTTGGCATCTCGCCTGACCGCCTCCCTTGTGCGGGCATTATAAGCCATGATCATTGCCTCGGCAGCCGCCGTGCCCTCATCCAGCAGGGAACAGTTGGAGACGGGCATCGCTGTGAGGTCGGAGATGACGGTCTGAAAGACGAGCAGGGCCTCCAGCCGTCCCTGCGAGATCTCGGCCTGGTAAGGCGTATAGGAGGTATACCACCCTGGGTTCTCAAGGATGTTGCGTTGGATCACCCCGGGGGTGATGGTGTCGTAATAACCCATGCCGATGAACGACTTGTAAATATTATTCCGTGAGCCTATCTCCCTGAGATGACTCAAATACTGGTATTCATTCATTCCCTTCGGCAGCTGAAGGGCACCCGGCAGACGAATGGCTTCGGGTACCGCCTTTTCAATCAGATCATCCATGGAAGTGACGCCGATGACCTTCAGCATCTTTTCCGCTTCTTCCGGTCGCGGGCCGTTATGACGCTTTATAAAATTGTTGGTGAGCATTGTTGGTAGATTAAAAATGATTTGTTATTGGAATAACAATACAAAAATAGAATTTTGTTCAGAAAGGAAGCAAAATTATGAAAAATCGCATTTGAAGATATTTGTTCTCTTATTGGAAAGAAGAAAATTGAAAAAGAAGGGTCACAAATGATCCTTCTTTTGGATAAAAACTCACCCCCTCTTTCCCCCTCTCTTTTTAAAGAGAGGG